>SWCC01000297.1_pt1 | contig 51303 bp, 43 predicted proteins | sample 4692971 | NCBI WGS metagenome assembly SWCC01 (sample SAMN10267277, study PRJNA491770) | bioreactor metagenome | isolation source: DHS bioreactor inoculated with subseafloor sediment | place: Japan: off Shimokita Peninsula | collected 2006-08 | reverse complement strand
ACCGACTAACGACTAACCGACTAACGACTAATTGGCTAACGACTAACCGACTAACGACTAACTGACTAACGACTAACTGACTAACGACTAACCGACTAACTTGCTACCTTTTCAACTTAATCACCATTCCCTCTTTTGGCTCGTGGCCCGGCTTTATTTTATTGATTTTGTAAATGGATTTCAGTTTAATTCCATAATACTGGGAAATTTCGCGCATGGTTTCTCCATCCGAAACGCGGTGTTCATTTCTTTCTTTTGATTTATTCTTTTTAGGAACAATGTAAATGGCCTGCCCTTCGGTGATGGCTTCATTTTTACCGAGTTCATTGTATTTCAGTATTTGAAATGAATGAATCCCAAAGTCTTCTGCCAGGGTGCGGGCATTATCTCCTGAACGGGCAAAGGTAACTTTTACGCCGTTGTTGAGATAAACCGATCGGTTGCCAGTGTAAATTTCTTCAAATTTGAGTTCGCCGGGACTAAGCCGGATGCCTAATGGTTGATTTTTGCCTGGTTTAGTGGCTTTCTTTGTGACTTTTTCCTTTTTGTGATGTTTTTGTGCAATTGCGTTTGAAGCTGATGGGCTGTCGTAGAGATAAAGCTCATTTTCTTCAATGATTCTTATGAGAATTTCGGCATATTTGGGATTGGTGGCATATCCGGCACTTTTCAAACCATAAGCCCAGCCTTTGTAGTCTTTCAGGTCAAGGGTGAAGAGACTGGCATATCTAGGACGTGTTGTTAAAAACAAGGAATGATCGTTGAATGACTCTTCCGCGGAAGCATATTTCCTGAAACATTCGTTCTTAGTGTCATCATCCATAGTATAAGTCATGCCGGTCCATTCTTTATGGCATTTAATTCCGAAATGATTGTTGGCTTCAACTGCCAGGGCTGATTTACCGCTTCCCGATTCCAGAATGCCCTGCGACAGGGTGATGCTCGCAGGTATCCCATATTCGTGCATCTTTTTAACCGCTATCTCCTTATAGGCCTCGATATAATCCAGGTAAGCAGGATTGTGTGCAGGCTGCGCCTTTAAAAACAATGGTAGTACGGTTAGGATAAGGAAAAGTGGATATATAGCGAACCTTGGTTTCATTTCAGTGTTTTTAGGTGGACAAAGATAGTTAACATAAATTATGGGAACATTATGATGCCATAAATTGTAGCTAAAACGCACCCATTCCCGAAATATTAAGGAATTGCCAGGTTTATTTTTATAATTTTGCATAGAACTGCTTTATCTGTAAAGGATCAAAACCTTTAAGTGAAATTCCTAAAGCCAGTTTTTGAGGCTTGAGTTCAATAAAATTTTGTAACTTAGTACGCACGATTTACCTGTTTCTAATACAACCCTATGTCTGCACCTACGATTCTAATTGTTGAAGACCATGTGAAAATGGCAGACTCCATCAGCAAAGGGCTGGAGGATAGCGGTTTTAAAGCCGAAGTGGCCTATGACGGGTTTATTGGAAAGCGTCTGAGCGAGACCAGGAACTACGATCTTATCATACTGGATGTGAATTTGCCTTTGATGAACGGGTACGAGCTTTGTGCCGATATCAGGGCACGCAATGCAGAAGTGCCTGTGATTATGCTTACAGCCATGGGAAGCACCGAAGATAAACTGATGGGATTTGATCGCGGTGCTGATGATTATATCGTGAAGCCATTTGAGTTTAGGGAACTGCTTGCCCGGATAAAAGCCTTGCTCAAGCGTTCGGTGGCGGAGAAAAACGATCAGAAAATTCTTAAAGTGGCCGATCTGGAAGTAAACCTCGACAGTAAATCCGTGCGTCGTGGCGTTATACCCATCGAACTTACCGCCAAAGAGTTTTCCCTGTTGGAATATCTTATCCGTAATAAGGGAAAAGTAGTTTCCAAAGCTGATATTGCCGAAAAAATCTGGAATATTAAGTTCGATACCGGCACCAACGTAATTGAAGTTTATGTCAATTTTTTAAGGAAAAAGATTGACAAAAATTTCCCGGTAAAACTGATCCATACCCACATTGGGATGGGCTATGTGCTTAAAGATATCTCGGCCGATGCAAATTAGGACCCGCTTATCCTTGCAGTTTGCCTTGATGGCCGGAGGCATTTTAGTGATCTTCTCGCTTATGGTATATTCATTATCAGCTAATTACAGAAAACAGGAATTTAAAGAAAGATTGAAGGAAAAGGCCATTAATACCGCCAAACTTTTAATTGAAGTAAGGCAGGTTGATGATGAGCTGATGAAGATCATTGACAGTACCAACTATAGCTCGTTGGAAGATATTGAAGTGGTTGTTTATGACTATTTTAAAAGAAGTCAGATTTATGCTTCCGGTGTTAATTCAGGGATTGATTTTAATGAAGAACTACTTTCAAAAATTCGGAATAGTGGTGAATATGCCTTCAAAAGTGGTAACCGGGAGGCCGTAGGGTTATTATACACCAATGGATTGCGGCGTTTCGTAGTAATTGCCTCTGCTTCGGATAGATATGGCCTTTCAAAGATTAGTAATCTGTTGTTGATACTTCTCCTGGGTCTTCTTGCTTCAACCATATTTACCATCATCATAGGCTTATTTTTCTCAAAGCAGGCGCTAAAACCAATTTCCGGTTTGGTTACCCGGGTCTCTTCCATCACGGCAAGTAGCTTAAGCAAACGGCTTGACGAGGGAAACGGTAACGATGAAATTGCACAGTTGGCTATTACCTTTAATGAAATGCTCGATCGCATTGAAAAAGCCTTCCAAATACAAAAAAGTTTTGTATCCAATGCTTCGCATGAGCTGCGCACGCCGCTGGCGGCCATAACCAGTCAGATTGAAGTTGCGCTTATCAAGGACCGCTCCGACGATGATTATAAAGAGGTACTTTATTCCCTGCTTGAAGATGCCCGTGGTCTGAATAGCCTGGCCAATAACCTTCTTGAAATCGCCCGTTCGGAACAAGACATCAGCGCCCTGAAGCTTGCCCCGGTGCGGCTGGATGAACTGTTGCTTCAAACACAGGCCGAAATCAATGCAATTCATCCGGAATATATTATTGAGACCGAAATAACCGAAACCTTGTCCAATGATGAACAGGAACTTACCGTAACCGGAAACGAAAATCTGTTAAAACTTATCTTTATAAATCTTCTTGATAATGCCTGCAAATTCTCAGAAGGAGGAGTGGTAAAAGCTTCACTTGGATTCTTTTCAGAGCAGGTTGTGATTACCATCAGTGATACTGGCATCGGTATTTCCAGTGAAGAGATTATATACATTTTTGAGCCGTTTTACCGGGCAAAAAATGCTGTAAATCACAGGGGGCATGGCATAGGCTTGTCGCTTATTCAAAAAATTGTCAGGCTTCATAAAGGTACCATAGAAATTGAGTCCCAACCTGGTGAAGGCACCACGGTAAAAGTTACCTTGCCCTATTCTCTTTAATTTGATCAATCAACATGGATATTATAAAAAAGTACTTTCCGGAATTATCACCTGTGCAAATTGCGCAGTTTGAAGCCATGCAGGGACTTTATGAAGAATGGAATACAGCCATCAATGTCATTTCCCGCAAGGATATGGAGCATCTTTACGAGCATCATATCCTCCACTCTTTGGGCATTGCAAAAGTCATTCGTTTTGCCCCGGGAACTTCTGTACTGGATGTTGGCACCGGGGGCGGTTTCCCCGGAATTCCACTTGCTATTCTCTTTCCGGAAGTGAATTTCTACCTTGTGGATTCTATTGGAAAAAAAATCAAAGTGGTAAACGCTGTAAGTGAAGCATTGGGGCTGAAAAATGTAACTGCCGATCAGGTGCGTGCGGAGGAAATTTCCGAAAAATTCGATTTTATCATAAGCCGTGCCGTTACTGCTTTGCCCGAATTTCAATATATGGTGCGGAAGAATATTACCAAACGAAGGCTCAATGCCTTGCACAATGGGATCCTTTACCTAAAGGGTGGCGATATGACTGACGAACTCCAACGCACCCCGGCCCGCCATCAGATATACCACCTTAACCGATATTTTTCAGAAACATTTTTTGAAACCAAATCGGTAGTGCATCTCTGGTTCTGATTTAATTTTATAGGGCAATATGCTTAAAAAATGCACGTTTAACCTTTATCTCTGGCTTAAAAATCGTAATTTAGCCGGATAGATTACTCTCTAAGAATCAATCACCAAAAAATAAATTTTATGAGCAACCAGATTTTGAATCTCCAGCCAGCCATGGTTTGGAAACATTTTTACAGTTTAACACAGGTTCCCCGTCCTTCAAAAAAAGAAGAAAAAATCATCGAATTCATGAAAAAATTCGGTGAATCTTTAAATCTTGAAACCATTGTGGATGAAGTAGGCAATGTAATGATCCGCAAGCCTGCGACCGCTGGTATGGAAAACCGCAAAGGCATCGTTCTTCAGTCGCACCTGGATATGGTGCCGCAGAAAAACAGCGATAAAGATCACGATTTTGAAAAAGATCCCATCGAACCGATTCTGGATGGTGAGTGGGTGCGGGCCAACGGAACCACCCTCGGAGCCGATAATGGTATGGGTGTTGCCGCTATAATGGCTGTACTTGAATCAAAGGACCTTCAGCATGGCCCGGTCGAAGCCTTGTTTACCATAGATGAGGAAACCGGCATGACTGGTGCATTTAACCTTAAACCGGGTATCCTCAAAGGCGAAATTCTACTCAATCTTGATTCAGAAGACGAAGGAGAACTGTATATTGGTTGTGCAGGTGGAATTGACGGCAATTTTGCTTTTGATTTCAAAAAAGAAGCCGTAGCAACTGACAGTGTCGCCCTTAAACTGAATGTTAGTGGGTTAAAAGGTGGCCACTCCGGATTGGATATACCCCTGGGACGCGGTAACTCGGCAAAAATTGTGGTTCGTCTGCTTTGGCATGGTGTGGAAAAGCACGGATTAAGACTGGCTAACATAGAAGCCGGCAATATGCGCAACGCCATCCCACGCGAAGGACACGCAGTTTTTACTTTGCCGAAGGCAGAGGTTGAAAAATTTGAAAAATGTATTGGTGAGTTAACCAATGCCATTAAAGCTGAACTTTCAGATACAGAACCCGGACTCAAAATTTCGGTTGCCAAAACAGAGATGCCGGATGGCATAATGGATAAAGATGCCCAGAACCGCATGTTACGTGCCGTTTACGGATGTCCCAATGGGGTAATTCGCATGAGCGACAGTATGGCTGGCCTGGTTGAAACTTCTACCAACCTTTCCATCGTGAAAATCGAGGGAAATGTAGTTAAGGTAAGTTGTTTGTTGCGCAGCTCTGTGAATTCTGCCAAAAAAGACCTGGTAACCATGATGGGCAGCATTTTTGAGCTGGCCGGTGCCAAAGTTGAATTTGTGGGTGAATATCCAGGATGGAAACCAAATCCTGATTCAGCCATTTTGAAAGCCATGCAGGGTGTTTACAACAACCGTTTTGGTAAAATTCCTGAAATAAAAGCGATACATGCCGGATTGGAATGTGGCCTGCTGGGATCGGTTTATCCCGGATGGGATATGATCTCCTTCGGTCCAACCATCCGTTATCCTCACTCACCGGACGAAAAAGTGAATGTGGAATCGGTAGATAAATTTTGGATTTACCTGACCGAAACCTTGAAAAATGCACCGGTAAAGTAATAATTTCTTCAATAAACCATCGGGAAATGAATATAATTTCCTGATGGTTAATTGTTTAATGACAATTTGCAGGATTACATAAAAAAGCCGGGAAATTATTTGTTGGCTTCAAAAAAGTTAATATCTTTGCAGTCCTAAAAAATACGACTATGAGTAAGAGAACATTTCAGCCGTCACAGCGGAAAAGAAGAAACAAACATGGTTTCAGGGATAGAATGGCATCCGCCAATGGCCGCAGGGTTCTTGCAGCGCGCAGGGCTAAAGGCAGAAAAAAATTGACTGTTTCGGACGAAGCAAAACATAAATAATCAGCCATATAACCTTTAGGGGTTAACTGAATTTTATTTGAAGGGAGGTAATTTATTTTGCCTCCTTTTCTTGTTTCTTCTTTTCTCTGGTTTACACTCATCAAAACGCCACAAAATTAAGTAACCTTACATCCACCGCATAGCATGGGATGCTATACAGAGTGTATGGTGATATTTTAAGTGCTGAGGGTGCTGACCTTGATAAAAAGCATTAAATTCGCACTCAGTTAATCTTTATTTTCTTTTACCAATATCATGGGAATTTTACGTTTTCTGGCCATTGCAATTATGGTTTACCTTTTCTTCAGGGTGCTGACCACTTTTATATTGCCCTGGCTCGTTAAATTCTGGTTAAAACGTTTTCAAACCCGTTTTTACGATCAAAATCCCCATCTGCGGAAGGACCAGGAGTCGAAAGAAGGTGAAATTACCATTAAAAAGGTGGTTCAGGATGATCCGGTGATAATACCGGATGATTTTGGTGATTATATTGATTATGAGGATGTTAATGAAGAGAAAAAATAAGTCACTTATTCCTTAAAGAAAAAATGAAAGAACTTCATCTTAAAAAATTTGTTCCGCACCTGGCCGTAGTGCTGATTTTTCTGGTTGTTATTATTGCCTATTTCAGCCCTTTGCTAGAAGGGAAGCGACTTCGACAATCCGACATTACCCACTGGAAAGGAATGTCAAAAGAAATTACTGATTATCGTGCAAAAACCGGTGAAGAGGCGCTCTGGACAAATTCAATGTTTGGTGGAATGCCAGCCTATCAGATTTCGGTAGAGTATAAAGGTAACCTCATCCGCTATATTGATGATATTTTTAAGTTTGGACTACCACATCCTGCCAATCTGGTATTCATTTATTTTATCGGATTTTTCATTTTGCTTATGGTGATGAAGGTCGATCCCTGGCTCGCCCTGGCGGGTGCGCTGGCTTTTACTTTCTCGTCCTACTTTTTTATAATTCTTGAGGCGGGGCATAACAGTAAAGCACACGCTATTGGATATATGGCTCCGGTTCTTGCGGGTATATTGCTGACTTATCGTGGAAAATATCTCGCTGGTGCCCTGCTCACTGCACTGTTTCTTGCACTTGAATTGAGGGCAAATCACCTGCAGATAACGTATTATCTTGCTTTGATGGTCGTTTTGCTCGGTATTTTTGAATTGATTACCGCCATCAGGACCAAGCAAATTCCGGCGTTTGCCAAATCAACCGGATTGTTGTTTGTGGCGGCTTTATTGGCGCTATCTGCGAATATTACCAGCATTTGGTCAACCTGGGAATACGGAAAAGAAACCATTCGTGGTAAAAGTGAATTGACCACAAATGCCGAAATCCGCACCAGTGGGTTGGATAAGGATTATGCCACACAATGGAGCTATGGCGTTGATGAAACCTTCTCTTTACTCATTCCCAACGCAAAAGGCGGTGCATCCGGAAGCCTCGGAAACAATAAAACGGCAATGGAAAAGGTGGACAATATGTACGCCCAATCGGTTGCCGGACAAAATCAGTATTGGGGCAATCAACCCTTTACTTCCGGGCCGGTTTATGCCGGGGCCATCATGATCTTCCTATTTCTCCTTGGGATGTTCATTCTTAAAGGGAACCTCAAATGGTGGGTGCTGTCGGTTACCATTTTGAGTATTTTACTTTCCTGGGGTAAAAACTTTATGCCGTTAACTGACTTTTTTCTTCATTATGTACCTGGCTACAATAAATTTAGGGCGGTTTCCATGATTCTGGTTATTGCTGATCTGGCCATACCCTTTCTGGGAATACTGGCGTTGAAAGAAATCGTTGAAAAACCGGAGATTCTTCGGTCAAAACAAAAATATTTTTATACCGCTTTTGGCCTCACTGGTGGACTTGCTCTGATTTTTTACTTAATGCCTCAGGTTTTCTTCAACTTCCTTAGCACTATGGAAGTGGGTGCTGTTGCGGAGCAACGCCAATCGTTGGAGACTGCACAACTCAGTCAGTTTGATGCGCTGATCAGCAATATGGAATTGGCCCGGGTTGCTATTTTTAAGGCAGATGCCATCCGAAGTTTCCTGTTTATCGCCATTGCCGCAGCTTTGTTGTGGTTGTATTCCCGCGCTAAGTTGAACAAATGGATGATTGTGGCCGGAATGGTTGTTTTGGTGGCTGCTGATATGATCCCTGTGGCCCATCGCTATCTGAACAACGATAATTTTGTTAAAAAAAGTATTGTTAATAATCCTTATCAGCCCACCAGTGCCGATCTCATCATTATGAAGGATGTAGATCCGAACTTCAGGGTATTTAACATGTCCGTCAGTACTTTTCAGGATGCGAGTACTTCGTATTTTCATAAAAGCCTTGGAGGCTATCATGGTGCCAAACTTCGCCGTTATCAGGAATTGATTGATCACCATATTTCAAAAAGAAACCCTCAGGTATTAAATATGCTCAATACCAAATACATTATTGGGATGGGCGAAAACCGGGTTCCCGAAGTTCAGATTAACATGGCTGCTCTTGGCAATGCCTGGTTTGTGAATAATTTGAAGATGGTAAACAACGCTGATGAGGAAATTGATGCCCTCACTGCTTTCTTCCCCGAAAATACCGCTGTGGTTGACAAGCGTTTTGCTAAAGATTTAGAAGGTTTTGCTTTTAGGGCGGACAGTACAGCTCGCATTGAACTTACGGAATATCAGCCCAATAAGCTGAAGTATGCATTTGAATCCACTGTGGATCAATTGACGGTTTTCTCCGAAATTTATTACGACAAAGGATGGAATGCTTACGTGGATGGTAAGAAAGTTTCCCACTTTAGGGCTGATTATGTGCTTCGCGCGATGGTTGTACCAGCCGGTAAGCATGAGATCGAGTTCAGGTTTGAGCCGAAAGTATTTGCAATAGGGGAGAAGGTCTCTTTTGCAAGTTCTCTTCTTTTGATATTGTTACTTGTGGGAATGGCTGGCACAGGATTGTGGAAATTATTTAAAGGCCCGAAAACGGAAACCACCTGAAATGGATAAGCCATCGCGTAAAGTATTGATCATCACCTATTACTGGCCGCCCAGTGGTGGTGCCGGGGTGCAGCGCTGGCTCAAGTTTGTAAAATACCTTCGCTCATTCGGTTGGGAACCCGTGATTTTTACGCCGGAAAATCCTGAGTATCCATCCATTGACGAGAGTCTGGCAAAAGATATTCCCGAGAGTATCCAGGTCGTTAAAATTCCCATCTGGGAACCTTACCAGTTTTATAAGAAACTGGTTGGTGCTGGCAAAAATGAACGCATCAATGCTGGTTTTCTTTCTGAGAAGAAACGACCCGGATTGGCTGAGCGCTTTTCCATCTGGTTGCGCGGTAATTTCTTTATTCCGGATGCACGTAAGTTCTGGATAAAACCATCGGTGAAGTTTCTGACAAACTATCTGAAAACCTATCCGGTTGATGCGATTGTATCCACCGGCCCGCCGCATACCATGCATATGATCGCCTTAGGTATAAAGCGAAACACCAGATTGCCGTGGCTTGCTGACTTTCGTGATCCCTGGACCAATATTGATTTTTACCATGAATTGATGTTAAGCCAATGGGCAGATCGCAAGCACCACCGGCAAGAATTGAGTGTATTAAAAACTGCCGATGAAGTCGTAGTCATCAGCAATAGCATGAAAGCTGATTTTCTTAAAATCTTCGAGCGGAATTACACGGTCATTACCAATGGTTTTGATACTGAAGATGTTGCTGATTTGGAGGTCTCACTCGAAAAGAAATTTTCTATAGCCCATATTGGGACTATGGTCAAAACCCGTAACCCTGGAGCATTGTGGGAGGCTATTAAAAATATGGCTTATAAAACACCTGGTTTTAAGGACGATATTGAAATTAAATTAGTGGGTAGTGTTGATTTTTCAGTGATGGACAGCATCGCGAAAGCAGGGTTATCGGAATTTGTAAATAAAGTGGCATATTTGCCACATAATGAAGTGGTTAAAGTGCAGCAGCAGTCTCAGGTATTGTTGTTGCTCATTAATGATTCGCCAAACGCGAAGGTTATTTTGCCCGGGAAATTCTTTGAGTACATGGCAGCAAAACGTCCCATTCTTTGTATAGGACCGCAGGATGGCGATGCTGCAAAAGTGATTGCCGAAACCGGATCAGGGTATGTACTTGAAAAGGAAGATGTTGAAGGAATCCGGCAAGCCATTTCATCACTTTACAGCCAATATAAAACCGGTCACCTGAATATTGACAGTCAAAATATTGAGCAGTTTTCAAGAAAGGCGCTAACCGGGAAAATGGCGGAACGATTGGATGCGATTTGCAGCAATAGATTTTCTTAGGAATAAGAATATCTTTCTAACTATCCAGACCAGAGAATGATGCTAAACTATAAAACAGAAAAGTTGCCATTTAACTTTATTGCATTTGGTGTATTGCTTTTTGTTGTTGGTATATGGAGAATGGCCGTTTTGGATTGGAAAGGTATATTGTTTTTCCCGATATCGTTGTTTCTTGTATTTATCAGATCAGGAATTCAAATTGATTCGGATAAGAAGAGATTAAAAAAATACACCGGACTTTTCTGTTTTCGAATGGGAAGCTGGGGAGATATTGGTTCAATAGTGAATCTTCAGATTATAAAAGTTAGGGAAACTCAAAAAATGAACGTTCTTTCCATAACCAGAACCGATACTGTTGAGCTTTATAAACTCATTCTGGTTTTGCCGGATAAGAATATTAAGCTTATGATGGGAGAGAAGGATATTATTCTCGAAAGAGCCCGAAAGATAGCAGCAGTGCTTGATACTTCAATTATAGACAAAGCCTGATAATCAGAAAATCGGCAATCATTTATTTGCAAACTGTACATTAAAAATTTAAGTGGTCAGATTGCACGGAAGTTCCAGATTTTGTGTTGGTTTAAGCCTTGTTGCTGACTCAATGCCCATTCGCAGCCACCGGTGGCATCTCGTTGCTCAGGATATTTCCAATAAAGCGTTTAACATCGTAGCCGCCCTGAAATATTTTGTTCAGCTCGTTCAGCATAAAAAACTCCGATTCAGGTATTTGCAAGGCCTTGAGCCGCTCACTGATGATGCCGGCAGCTATGCGGCCTTCAAGCACAACTTTCCCTGAAATGTCATCGGTAAAGAAGCCCTTCCCGATAAGGAGGCCCAGGGTGCGGTTGCGACTGAGGTCGTTGAGTGCGGTTAACCCGAAATCACCAATGCCACAATACCTGAACATGGTTTCCTGTTTGCCTCCGAATTTTAAAAGGATATGCCGCATTTCGTTGAAAGCACGGGTAAAGATCATAAAACGCAGGTTAGGAGAATCAAAATGTGCATCCACAATGCCAATGGTAATGGCATAAATATTTTTGAGGATACTCAGCATTTCCACGCCGGTAATGTCTTTGGTATAATCAATGTGGATGGTGGTAGATTCAAAAACATCGTTCATCAAACGGAAAATGCTTTCGTCATCTGCGCCAAGCGTCATTGCTGTGGGCATATGGTTGATGATTTCCCGGGCAAAAGTTGGTCCTTTCAATGTGCAAACCGGGTTGTCCACAACTTTCCTGAGATTGTCAACAATGGTTTCATCCTGACTGCCAAAGCCTTTGGCTAAATTTATGAGCAAAGCTTCTGGATTGAGGTGTTCGCGCAGCGATTGAACGTAAGGGACAACCACCGTGGAAGGAATGGCCAGAAAAACAATGTCAGCCGACTGAAGGATGTCGTTGTCCATTGTTGCCTTCAGGCTTGGATTTAGCCTTATTTGCGGAAAATAATGGGTGTTAACATTATTGGTATTGATGTCGTTGACCACATCCTTTTCCACAGAAAGTAACTGGATATAAAGGCTGTCCTTTTCTGCAAGCACATTGGCCAGCGCAGTTCCAATGGTTCCTGCCCCTGCAATGCAAATGTTTAAATTCTTGTTCATCTTTTCGGTTAAGCTGCAAATTTACTTAATTAGTCAGGTAACTCTGGATTTTTAATTGATTTTTTATTTACTTTAGATGTTGGTTTCAGGGTTAAGGCCTTATGGATCAAAGCATAAATGGTTGATAAATGTTATGTCCGTTTATCTTTTTACACCTTTAAATTACTGCTATGGTTGATAAAATTAAAATCGTATTCACGGATGTGGATGGTGTCTGGACCGATGGAAAATTGCATTATTCGGAGAACGGTATAGTATTCCGGTCGTTTAGCGTGTTGGATGGGCAAGGGGCTTCCATGTTGATGAAGTCAGGCATTACTTTGGTCGTGCTCACGGGCGAAGATACGCCTGATATTAAAAAGCGGTTCAACGACTTAAAGGTAAAGCATCTCTATACACGATTGCGAAACAAAGTTTATATTGCGGAAGAAGTTTTGAAGAAGCTCAGCCTGAACTTTGCAGATGCCGCGTTTATTGGAGATGACTTGTCCGATCTTCCTTTAATCAGGGAAGTTGCATTCAGCGCTTCGCCTGCCGGGGTTTCCAATGATATTGCCAATGAAGTTACCTGGAAGCTGAATCGAAAAGGTGGGGAAGGTGCCTTCAGGGAATTTGCCGAAATGATTCTCAAACACAATGGGGTTTGGGATGAATATCTGGGAAATTACATGCAACGTATTTCAAAACGGCCGGAGGATGGGTGACAATTTCCCATTTCCCGAAAAGAACAGATATTGGATAGTATCCTTACCTTTGCAGCATTACGTAAGCTTAATTTATTTATGGAGATAAAGGACAATTTCTGGAAATCAAAAAAGGTGCTGGTGACAGGTGCCGATGGATTTATTGGTTCACATCTGGTTGAAATACTCTTGTCCAGGGGTGCAGAAGTCAGGGCACTTTCACAGTATAACTCATTTAACTTCTGGGGCTGGCTTGAGGATGTTCCTGAAAACTCCAATCTTGAGATTCTTTCCGGAGATGTGCGGGATGCGCACTTTTGCCGGACCATTTGTAAGGATATGGAGGTTGTTTTTCATCTGGCAGCCTTAATTGCCATCCCATTTTCCTATCACTCCCCCAACAGTTATGTTGAGACCAATATAAATGGTACACTGAATATGTGTCAGGCTGCGCTTGACAATGGTTGTGTTGCCTTTATACATACCTCAACCAGTGAGGTTTACGGAACGGCGAAATATGTGCCAATCAATGAATTGCATCCTATACAGCCGCAAAGTCCATACAGCGCCTCAAAGATCGGTGCCGATGCCCTTGCCATGAGTTTTTTTAACGCTTTTGGACTACCACTGATAATTGCACGACCATTCAACACTTATGGCCCTCGTCAATCGGCAAGGGCAGTAATCCCATCCATCATTACTCAGATTCTTTCAGGTAAAAAACAAATTGATCTGGGAGATACTTCCCCAACCAGGGATTTTAATTTTGTGTCAGATACGTGTAACGGCTTTTTAAAATTGGCTGAATCCAGGGAAACCATTGGAAAGACCATAAATATCGGAAGCAATACCGAGATCAGTATTTTTAACCTCTTTCAAAAAATTAAAGATATTTCGGGCTGCGATGTTGAACTGAAACTAGATAAACAACGTCTGCGCCCTAAGAAGTCTGAAGTACACCGCCTGGTTTGCGACAATTCCCTTATCCGGTCCATCACAGATTTTACGCCGCAGGTTTCCATCGAAGAAGGCTTGAAACTTACGTTTGATTGGTTGTCTGATCCTGAAAATCTGGCAAAATACAAGGCCAATATTTACAATATTTAATGGTGCTGGCAATATTTGGACATCAATAATCCTTAAGGTTGCCAAAATTTATCAATGGACAGCATTGGCATGGAAAACAAAGAAATCATACTGGTAGGAGGGGGCGGACATTGTATTTCTGTCATTGAAAGCCTTGAGCGTTCCGGCAAGTATTCTATCAAAGGAATTTCGGATGTTAGGGAGAAAATCGGAGAAGAAATCTCGGGTTATAAAATTCTTTGGGCCGATGATCAACTCTCAACGATGATCGTTGATGATGTTGAATTCCTGATTACGGTTGGTCATATTAAAAGTCCTCGGATCAGACAGCGGCTATTTGAGGAATTATTGGCTCTAAAGGTCAGATTCTGCACACTCATTGATAATCATGCAGTGGTTTCTCCTCGTGCCCGGATTGGTGATGGAACTGTGATATTGCGTAATGCTTTTGTGAATGCCGGTGCGGTGATTGGGGCGAACTGTATCATTAATTCCGGAGCTATGATTGAACATGGTTCAACCGTTGGAGATCATGTGCATATTTCCACCGGGGCAATTGTTAATGGCGATTGCCAGGTTGGCAATGGATGCTTCATTGGCAGCGGTGCCATCATTTCAAATGGGGTAAGTATTTGTGACAATACCCTCATAAGTGCTGGTTCTGTTGTTTTTCGTGATATCACTACTCCGGGAACCTACATGGGAAACCCTGTACGTTTTGTAAAATAGTTGGAATGGGAAAAGTTATCATCATCGCAGAAGCCGGGGTAAACCATAATGGTGACCTTCAACTTGCTGAAAGGCTTATTGAAGAAGCAAGCAATGCAGGTGCTGATTATGTGAAATTTCAAACCTTTAAGGCATCGAATCTGGTTACCCCAAAGGCGCAAAAAGCGGAGTATCAAAGTGCTGAATCGGGGAGCAATTCTGGTGAATCTCAACTGGAAATGCTGGAAAAACTGGAACTTAATCGCGAAGCACATCTTCACCTCATCAGGCATTGCCAATTGCATAATATTAAGTTTCTTTCTACGGGCTTTGATCTGGAAAGTCTGGATTTATTGAATAATTTTGGATTGGAACTATTTAAAGTCCCTTCGGGGGAAATTACCAATTTGCCGTTGCTTAAAAAAATAGCGGAATTTGGTAAGCCAGTTTTACTTTCTACAGGAATGTCAAACTTAAAGGAGATTGGTGAAGCACTTGATGTAATTACCTCGGGAGGGATCCCATTAAAAGATGTTACAGTCTTGCATTGCACCACCGAATACCCTGCACCCATAAATGAGGTTAATCTGAAAGCCATGTTTACTATTGCGGAAACCTTTGGTGTGCAAATTGGTTATTCCGATCATACCCGGGGAATCGAAATTCCGATTGCTGCTGTTGCTCTTGGAGCCAGGGTGATTGAAAAACATTTTACCCTCGACCGCTCCTTGCCGGGGCCCGATCACAAAGCCTCGATAGAGCCGGATGAACTAAGTTCAATGGTAAAAGCCATTCGGAATGTGGAGCAAGCTTTAGGAACTGGGATTAAAGAGCCCACAAAATCGGAAATAAAAAATATTGTAGCTGCCCGCAAAAGCATACATTTGGCATCCGCATTGAAGGCAGGGCATAACATTACTCCAGATGACCTGGTAATGAAGCGGCCCGGAGATGGCATCAGTCCAATGCGCCTCGACCAAATTGTTGGAAAAACCTTAAAACAGAATTTGCCTGAAAATACGCAGTTAACCTTTGACCATTTGTTGTGAAAATAGGTATTTTAACCAGTTCCCGTGCCGATTACGGTATTTATAAACCTCTGTTGAAGGCACTTCATGCCGATCCGTTCTTTGAGGTACACATGATTGTATTCGGCAGTCATTTAACGCCGGCATTTGGCATGACCGTTGATGAAATTGAGGCAGATGGTTATACCATTGACCATCGTGTTGATGCCATGCCTAAGGATGATAGTCCGGAGGGTATTTCAGCAGCGATTGGGAAGATTATCCAGAAATTTAGTGAAATATGGCAAGTCAGTAATTTCGATCTGGTCTTCGCTTTGGGCGATCGGTTTGAGATGTTTGCCGCGGTGGTTTCAGGTCTGCCCTTCAACATCCGTTTTGCTCATATTCATGGCGGCGAAACCACCAAAGGTGCCATTGATGATGCATTCCGGCATTCCATCAGCCTTATGTCCTCCCTTCATTTTGCCAGCACAGTGCCTTACAAACAGCGCATTGCCCAGATTATTGGGAGGGAGAAAAATATATATAATACAGGAGCACTCGGCATGGATTATATAAAATCTGTTGCGTTGCTGTCAAAAGAGGAATTTACGGATAAATACAACATTGACCTGAGCCTTCCAACAATTTTAAGTACCATTCACCCCGAAACGGTATCCTACCGGCAGAATGAAGGTTTTATCGATGCGTATGTTGAGGCCATGAAGGCTGCTTTGGAGTTTCAGGTAGTCATAACCATGCCCAATGCAGATACTTCCGGGAAGATAATCAGGGAGAAACTCCAAATGCTTGCTACAGACCGGCCCGGCATTTTTTTAATTGAGAATTTTGGTTCTAAGGATTATCTTTCGTGCATGAAATATTGTGAAATGCTTATTGGGAACACTTCAAGTGGATTTTACGATGCTTCATTTTTTCCGAAGTGGGTGATTAATCTTGGTGACCGTCAGTCAGGTCGCATCAGAACGCCTAACATTCTGGATGTCCCTTTTAAAGTGGAGTCGATACTTGAAGCCATCACAACTGTTTATGGCAAACAACTGCCTGTTTTTGATCCTGTTTATGGTGATGGTCATGCCGCCGAAAAAATTGTTAAAATACTTAAAGATGAAGTCAATACAAATTGAGAAGCATACCATACGGCAGCACGAACCTTTAAAGGAAGCATTGTCCAAACTCAATAATGTCCCCGAAAATCTTACCATTTTCGTGTTAAACGATCAAAATCAATTGGTTGGTACATTGACGGATGGTGATATTCGCAGGGGACTGCTGAATGGCAATGACCTTGATGCTCCGGTAGAGCGGTTTATGTTTACCAATTTCAGGTTTCTCAACCATGATAATTTTACTTTGGGAGAGATTATGGAATTACGAGAAAAACGTATAAAAATGGTCCCGCTGCTTGATAAGGAAAACCGGATTGTTCGTCTGGCTGATCTGGATAAACTTCGGTCACTTTTGCCTTTAAACGTTTTGATTATGGCTGGCGGCCGCGGTGAGCGACTAAAGCCCCTTACCGATAATTTGCCCAAGCCCATGCTTAAGGTTGGCGATAAACCTATTCTTGAACATAATATTGATCACTTAATCAATTATGGGTTAAACCATCTGCATATTTCTGTTAACTATTTGGGAAATAAGATAATGGATTATTTTGGTGATGGTTCAGAAAAAGGGATTACCATTGATTATATACAGGAGAAAAGCCGTTTGGGAACCCTGGGTGCCATGTCGATGGCTGAAAACCTGACTTTTGAACACATTCTGGTGATGAATGCAGATGTGTTGACCAACATTGACCTTGAAGATTTCTTTTTTGAATATGAAAAGCAAAAGGCAGATATGGCTGTGGCTTCCGTTCCTTATAAGGTTAACATGCCTTTTGCCGTGCTCGAAACACAACAGAACCGGGTGCTGTCATTTCGTGAGAAGCCACAATATACTTACTATACGAATGCTGGTATCTATTTGATAAATAAAAAGTTAAAGCCCCGTATTCCAATGGATACCGTATATGATGCAACCGATCTGATGGATAATCTGTTGGGCAATAATGAAAAAATCATCCAATATCCCATTCATGGGTTTTGGATGGACCTTGGTCGGAAAGAAGATTTTGATAAGGCGCAGGAAGAAATTAAACACCTTCGGTTCTGATGAAAACGCTTTATATAATTCCTGCAAGAGGAGGATCTAAAGGAATTCCTGGTAAAAATATTAAGTCTTTTGCCGGCCAACCTTTGATACTCCATTCGCTGCAACTTGCCCGCTGTTTTGCTGAGGATATGGACATTTGCATTACAACGGATAGCGGGGAGATTGCCGAAGTGGCTGCACAGGCCAATTATCTTGTGCCATTTATCCGTCCGAGTTCTCTAGCAAATGATGAATCCGGAATGTATGGGGTTCTGCTTCATGCCCTCGGGCATTACAAGGAGATTGGCCGGGAATATCAGCGCGTTGTATTGCTTCAGCCAACTTCCCCATTCAGGTTACCTGAACACATAATTGGTGCACTTGCAGTATATACCGATGAAATTGATATGGTGGTTTCGGTAAAGGATGCTGAGGCAAATCCTTATTACGTGTTGTTTGAAGAAAACAAAGAGGGTTTTCTTGTTCACTCAAAAAAAGGAGATTTTCTGCGGCGGCAGGATTGCCCGCAAGTGTGGCAATACAATGGCGCCATTTATGTGATGAACGTGGAATCACTTACTAATCAGTCAATGAATGACTTTACGAAGATTGTAAAATATCCTATGGATGCCTTACATTCGGTGGACCTTGATTCAGAACTTGACTGGCAATTTGCTGAGTTTCTTAATGAGAAATATCAGCTATTTCCTCTGTAATTGCCGATAAACATCGCTGTGTAGCTTTCCCGTCAATTTTGAAGGCATATTTTTGGATAAATACTGCATATTTTTCCTTATCGGAGAAGAGTTCTCCCTGCAATATTCCATTTGAAAGAGAAGCCAGGCTTTCAGCATCGATAGCTTGCCAGGCAACTCCATCGGCATGATAGCCTAATAAATCCGTGCGATGGTGGTCGAGAATGATCAAAGGTTTGCCAAAATATATGGTTTCGCCGCCCACCGTCGAATAACATGTTATAAGCAGGTCGCAGGCGGCAATGAGTTCGTACAAATCCACATCATAGAGAAACCGGGGATTTTTATAGCCTGCCTGATGGGCGATTTCGGTATAATATTGTACATCATTTTTTTCAGCAGGATGTAGTTTAACAACCAAATTGGCTTCTTTGATTCCAGCGAAAGCCATAAATACATCATGCGCAGCCTGCCAACGTAGCGATGGGTCAGGAATTGGCTGTGAAGCAAAAACCACCAGCCTGGAGTTTTGGGTAAACTCTGATTTAACCTCACCGGCATGTGTTAATAACAGCGGAATTATATCTGTTCGCATTTGCCCCGTTATTTTTACTGAGTTTGGATCAAAATTGCCTTTTGAAACCAAAATTTCTTTCCAGTAATCCCCCCAGACTAGTGTGAGATCCGCCATTATCTTGTTTTGCCTGTCCAGTTCAGTGTACATGTAGGCAGGTTGAGCACTGCCAATATTGCCATGTTGAATCCCAATGGATTTACTGCCGGATAATCGCGCAGCATCCAGAATACAGCGGGTAGCAGGGCTGTTTTCGTCAATGGCCGAAACAGTTAAGAAAGGACTTTTGTTAAAAAATCGCCGGTAAGCCAGATGTTTTAGGATGAAAAATGAATTTGCGGGGTTTAGACTTGCGAAAGCCTTGAAAATTAGTGATTCCTCCGGTGAAAGCCTGGAAGAGCCAATCAAATCAATGGATTTATTCAATCCATGAAGGAGTTGCTTTCTTTGACGGTGTACCTGACGTGAAATCAGTCCCCGGAAGAGGAGGTATTCCCCGTAAATGGTGTTTTTTCGCCGTCCGTTTGTGATAAAAAGTGATTTCTGCAGCCTGAAGCTACTTGTCCCCCGTAATTTTGGTGGCTCAACCTCCGAAACAATCAGAAAGTGTTCATCAGCCAGATCAAACAAATGGGAGAGGTTGTAATTGTCAAGTTTTGGTTTAAGGGTGAGCAGGTTGCGGCAATATTGTCTTATGGATCTATCCACAATCACATGCCTTTTATCCTTTATTTTTGGCGGAACAAGTAAACCCATCATTACCCGAAGCAAAAAGAAGAATCCATAGTTTAATACGGCCCTGAAATTCTTTTTGCTCTTGTTCTGGTTTGTTGCCTGAAAGAATTGCACATTTCCTGAGATATCACTAAAATTATCCTCTGGAAAATTGCTGTAGCAGGTTGCTTCTTCCTCTATAATCTGACTTTGAAGTGCTTCCCTGATAAGGAAAACCAGCTGTAACTTAAAATAAATCCTGAAGCGCTGGTAATGCCAGAGGGGTAAGCCTCCAAGGTTGAGTAATTCACTTATGTGGGTTTTCTCAATCTCCTTGTCGCCAAAATGTAGTACTTCCTTTAATAGTTTCTGATTGGCATACTGGCTAAGTGATGGAGAGAAGAATTCAATCTGATGATCAGGGAAATCTTCGGAACGGATGCATCCCGGCAAACTAAGTATTTTGCCCGGTACCTGTTGAAGTTGAAGTTGTATCGCATCAATTTCATCAGGATTCAGTTTCCGGAATATCAGGAATGTTTCCATCGTTTCTTAATGAAAATGTTGATTTCGTTCCGATAGAGATAGATCATTCCAGCGGTGGAAAACAGTGTAACCAGTGATGCAGAAATAAAGGGGTTGCCTTCAGTATTGATCCTTATGGATTCAGTGATGATGGTGAACAGGATAATAACGAGCGGGAATACAAGGGTTTTGCTCTTGTTCCAGGTGATGTCAACAATTTTGCGCTGGTAAATGAATATTCCGGCTACCATGATCATATCGGAAATAAGCCCGGCAGCTATGGCTCCATAATACGAGAAATATGGAATTAGTAAATAATTCAGGGCAAGGTTCACCAGCATGGCACCGCTGTTGAGGTACAGAAATATTTGTGTTTTTTTGAGGTAATAGGCCGGATAAGAGAAGATGATGAATTGTGTGCGCATAATACTCCGCATGAAAATTAATGATATTAGCCCATAGGCATACCGCACTTCTGTTTCGTAGAAAAAGTGCAGATAGAGCATGGTTGGTAAAATGGCAAATATCAAAATCATCATACTCTGCATCAACAGAATATTCGAAAACTGGCGTATTTCGGCCTGTTTGGCGGCTATTCCTTCCTTCATTACCCTGAAAACTTCGGGTTGATTGGCACCCTGTAATCCCTGCAATACAATGGCTATTCCTGCGGCGAAGTTTACGGCTGTATTGTAAATTCCCAGGTCGGTAGGGAATTTCTCAAGCATAAACCGGTCAGCATAGGTCAGCGCCCAGACAATAACGCTGTATTGTGTAAGCGGCAGTGCAAAACTGTTAATACCACGCATCATTTTCCGGTCATACCTGAACCCGGAGGACCAATACACTTTTATCAGAATGGCTAACGTAACAATTCCTGTCCCAATTGCACTTCCTGTGATGTAACCAATAAAGTTCATATCAAAGAAGAACAAGCCAATCAGTTGAAAGCCGGTGCGAAAAACACCCAGGCCCATACTGACCAATATAAAGGAGAGTATCTTCTTTTCGTTACGGAAAAGGGCTGCGGCAGTTATGTTGACTGCCCTGCCCACGCCTGTTGCGACACAGGCATAGCCATAGGTGTTGAAGTCCTGCAATTGTGGCTGATGAAACAATTGCCCGATGTAGTTGCGGAAAATCCAGGCCAGCCCGAGAATAATAATTCCTCTGAACACAATGGATGAAAAGACGCCCGATACCAGTGTGTGATATTCTTTGCTGTTTTCTTCAACATCATAGTAAAACCTGGAAATGGCATTACCCATGGCGAAAAGCGCTACAGCGAAAACCAGGGAGGTAATCAACTCGGTGATGGCCAATTGTGAAAAGTCAACTGCCCCCAGCATATTACTACCCTCGTAGATGGGTTGTATAATAACCTGAAGCACTGGGGCAAAGGCTGCCACAGCGGTGTAAATGAATGATAGTTTTAGGTGTTCCTTCAGGTTAACACTCATCGAAAAATGTTACTTTATTGGCAAAGATAAAAGGTTTTGGATAATTCTATGGAATTGAATAAGTCCCTTTACCTGTAAGTCGCGGATTTTCTCTTTCTGGATACGAAATTATGGGATTAGTCCACGCTTTTATGCTGTCCCTGATCGTAGTTGGTCCACTTTTCCTTCCTCGCCACCGAAATACTCGCGTTAAGTTCAAATCCCAACAGGATAATGATGGAGTTAAAATATATCCAAAGCATGAAAATAATCAGGGTGCCAATGGAACCATACAATGAATTGTATCTTGCAAAGTTATTCACATAAAAGTTAAAAATTACGGACGCCGTAATAAATAATAGCGTGGTTACGGTGCTTCCTGCTGAAATAAACCGGAACCTGAGTTTACGGCTGGGGGCAAAGTAGTATAGAATTGAGAAGGCAAAAAACAGCAAAGCCAGGGTAATGATCCACTTTCCAACAGTGAGCATAATCAAAGTTAGTTTATCGTTAAGCATATGGTGTGATTGAAGCCAATTGAGCACCACCGGGCCAAAAGTGATGAGTGCAATGGCCAGCACTACCAGTATGGAGAGCAGAAAAACCAGCCCAATGGCCATCAATCGCTGTTTGGTTGCCGATCGGGTTTCAATGGCATGGAAAGTGTGATTGAACGCTTCCATCATGCTGGTAATTACATTGGTAGAGAAAAACATCGCCATCAGGAAACCAATGGATAGTAAATTACCCCGGGGACGTTTAATGATGTCGATCAAGGTGCCTTCAACTGCTTCAAACGCCTTTTCAGGGATGAAATCCTGCAACAGACCGATCAGGCTGTCCTGGAAATTGGCAATGGGAATGTAAGGTATGAGCGAAAAAAAGAAAATGATGGCCGGGAAAATGGCAAGGAAGAAATTGAACGACAATGCTGCTGCACGGGTGGTAATGGAACCTTTTTGGATGCCCTTGATAAAGAACACTGTAACATCGTAAAGCGGCACACCATCGAAACCAGGTAACACCAACCGTTTCGACCATATCAGAATCTTTCTGATCGTCCTGCTCCTTAATACACCTTGATATAAGCCAAGTGCATAAGCAACAATCCGATCAATCCATCTCTTCATTCGGTAATTATTTAATTGCTTTCAGGCTAAGGTCGAGGCTTTTGATGTGGTGGGTGAGTGCACCAACCGAAATATAATCTACGTCTGTTTCGGCATAATCGCGCAGGGTTTCCAGTGTAATTCCGCCAGACGCTTCGGTTTCATAACGCCCCTGTATCTTATACACCGCTTCCCGCAGCAATTGCGGACTAAAGTTATCGAGCATGATACGATTAACCTTGCCTGTTTCTAACACCTGATTGAGCTCATCCAGGTTGCGGACCTCAATTTCAATTTTCAAATCAAGATTCTTGCTGGTAAGATAATCGTTTGCCGTGTTTATAGCTTTGGCAATGCCTCCTGCAAAATCAACATGGTTGTCTTTAATCATAACCATATCGTACAATCCGAAACGGTGATTGTATCCTCCACCATCTCTCACGGCTTGTTTTTCCAATTCGCGCAGCAGGGGAGTGGTTTTACGGGTATCGAGTACTTTGGTGTGAAGCCCTTCCAGTTTTTCCACATATGCTGCCGTTGAAGTGGCAATTCCGCTCATGCGCTGCATAAAGTTGAGCACCAGGCGTTCTGCCTTTAGTATAGAGGCAGATGGTCCTTCAACATCAAAGGCAATGTCACCAACTTTTATTTTGTCCCCATCACTTAAAAATGAAGTGAACTTAATCAGAGGATCAACTTTGCTGAAAATTTTAGCGGCTACTTTCATGCCCGAAAGCGTTCCATTTTCTTTTACAATCAAATGGGCTTTTCCATGGGCATCGGCAGGAATAGTGGATAGTGAGGTGTGATCGCCATCGCCAATATCTTCTTTCAGCGCGTTTTCAATTATCTCATCAATCGTCATGGCAAGTATTAGGTTTCGGATTATTCGTCTTCCGACTCAAATTTCAGTTGATGGATCAGTGGTTTTCCGCCTATGGTTTTAAGAAGGTAATAGGTTCGGAATGAGAACTTTCCGGATTTATAAACCCCAATGGCGTATTGTGATCCATCATTAGATTTTCCCTGGTGATTCTGGGTATAAGACGTTGGCGGGTATTTAACAAAGAAATTTTTTACGATCATTTCTGCCTGTGCTTTGCTATATGTGCCTTCAGCATCGGGTGTGCTCAGGTCAAGGGTTTGATTGAAATGTACCCCCAGTTCTTTAGCATTGGCAGTTTTTATACCCGATGCAATTTTAGCGGTTAAATCCTGGGCAACAGACTGATTCGTAAAAAATGAAAGGGCCAGGATCAGAAAAAAGGCCTGTAAAATGTTTGTTTTTTTATTCATGATTGAAAATTGTAAATCCTAAAGCATTGTCATTGAAATGATTCAGTTTGTAAAATTTATCAAAAACCGAACCAAAGATAATCATTCCTTCATTACATCAGGTTAATTTTCAAAGATACCCATAAAGCCCGGAAAGAAGAAAATATTATTTGAATTCATTATGATTTACGTTTTTGACAGATGTGCAATGCTGGTTACTTCATAAAAAACTATTTTTGCATCAAAACACAGTATGCGGATAACCTTGTTACTTGTCGGAAAGACGGATGCCGGTTGGTTACAATCTGCGGTGGACATATATAGCCAGCGGTTAAGTCATTACATTCGGTTTAACCTGGTTGAAATTACGCCACCCAAAAATACACGGCAATTAAACCCTCAGCAATTGAAGGAAGCCGAAGGTAAACTGATGTTGAAGTATTTTGAAGATGCCGATCAGGTTATTTTACTCGACGAGCGAGGAAAATCCTATACATCAGAGACTTTTTCAGAATGGCTTCAGAAAAAAATGAATGTGGGGACGCGTCATTTAATCTTTGTTGTGGGTGGCGCATTTGGCTTTTCAGAGGAGGTATATTCTGCTGCGCACGGAAAACTGGCACTTTCCCAAATGACCTTTTCTCATCAGATGGTTCGCGTTTTTTTTACCGAGCAGCTATACAGGGCCTTTACCATACTGCGCAATGAGCCTTATCATAATTCATAATCAAAAATACAACCATGAAATCCTTAGTCTTTGCAACCAATAACCGCCATAAACTTGACGAAGTCAGGGCTATTCTTTCAGGAAAGTATCGGATTACTTCTTTGGAGGAAATCGGATGTTTCGATGAAATTCCCGAAACCAGCGATACGATTGCCGGTAATGCATTACAAAAGGCAAAGTTCATAGTTGAGCATTACAACAAAGGCTGTTTTGCAGATGATACAGGACTTGAGGTTGAGGCACTCGATGGTCGTCCGGGCGTTTACTCAGCCCGTTATGCAGGTGAAGGTGCAAGTTATGAGGATAATGTCACCAAATTGCTGGAAGAATTGAAGGGGAAATCCAACCGAAATGCAAGGTTTAGGTCGGTTATTGCTATGGTTGATCAGGGTAAAGTAGAACTTTTTGAAGGCATAATTACTGGTACTATAATTCATGAGCGAAGGGGCACTTCTGGTTTTGGTTATGATCCTGTATTTGTTCCCGAAGGATACGATCAGACTTTTGCAGAAATGCCCCCTGAATTAAAAAATACCATCAGCCATAGGGCTTTGGCAGTGAATGCTTTGGTAAATTACCTTGTTCAGCACCTGGAATAATACATAGTTTAAGCATCAAGATCACCAGCGGCTTCGGGCTGATAAACAATCTCGGCAATCTTCAACTCGGCTTCACCGCTGGGCACTTTCAATGAAATAATATCCCCTTTCCGGTATCCAAGCAGGGCAGTGGCTACAGGTGCAAAAATTGAAAATTTGCGTTTGGCCGAATCTGCCTGATGCGGATAAACGATCTGTACCTCCATTAATTTGCCATTGCTCACATATTCAAGTTGTACAATGGAGTTCATGGTTACCACATCGGGTGGCATTTTCTCGGGTGGCAGCACTCTGGCCCTGTCCAATTCTTTGCTAAGAGGAGTGAGGTCGATGGGCGCTTTTATGCCACCGCTTCTTGCTTTGTCAATCTGGCCGCGCAGGCGTGCCATGTCCAGTGTGCTGATGATGATCTCTTTCATGATGTTTTTGTGAAAATAAAAAAGCCGGATAAAACCCGGCCACAACAATTATAGGTAGGGTTTTGCTTAATCTGAAATGGGAAGAAAGATGTGTAACAAGAAATACATGTTTGATTATTTTATGCAAAGATAATAAATGGTTATTTAGAAAACAAAAAAATATGACGTTGGGTTAAGGCTAAGGGCATAGAGGGAAGGGCTAAGGGCGAAGAGCAGAGGGCAAAGAGCTAAGAGCAAGGGGCTAAGGGGTTTGCATCCCCTCGTCCCCCGTTCTTATAGAAGTCAGTGGTTAGAAATCAGAAACCAGAGGTAAGCGTTTGTAATTTAGACTTTTAGAAATTAGAAATTTCCTTTCTCCTTTCCCCTTGTCCCCTTGCCCCCAGGTCCTGTTTTTCGTCCCTTGTCCTTCGTTCCTTAATCTAGAATCTGGCTCTCAGGCTTACAATAAAATTCCTTCCCGGAGCGCTGATGCCCGCGGCATAAGGCCGGTAAAGCTGGTCAGTTATGTTCTCAACGCCTGCATTCAGTGTAAAGGTCTGGTTGATGTACCATGCAGCCTTAAAATTGAGTGTGGTCCAACCCGGAACAAAAGGTTTTCCATTTTCATCTTTTGCGTAAGGTGTGACATCCTCTCGTTCACTCAATGGCAGATCTTCATAGTCCATTCCGGCATTATATTCTGCGTAGAGGTCCAATCGAAGTTTTTTTCTCTCCCAGGTCAGATGCGTACTTCCGAAAAATGGAACTGCGTGGCGTAGCGGATAGTATTTGAGACTGTCCTCACTTTGTTCTTCGCCAGTTTGCCAGTTTAGCACGGAGCGTAAACCCAGACCATTCGGAAGACTAACCTGAACGCTTCCCTGAATTCCAAAAACTTTCGCTTTTGTAATGTTCTGGATAGCTTGCACACGGCTGAGCACACCGTCATAATCAATGCTATCCATTCCGTTATAACTGAAATCGCGCCTTGCAAGTGCATTGTTCAGAAGAGTATAATATACGCTTGCATCTGCTTTAAGGAAATTGCCCTGCGTAAATGCTGCGCCACCTTCCACGTTCCAGGCATACTCAGGTTTGAGATCTGCATTGGGTACAACCACTGAGCCTGGCTCGGAATCAAAAACTTTTCCCAGGTCATCAATGTTGGGCGAGCGAAATCCGGTAGAGAGATTGGTATATAGTTTCCAGTTTTGAACCGGGCTGTGGGTAAGGCCGATGCTTCCATTCAAAGCGCCATTGCCTAACGAAGCACTGGTGAAAGGGAAAGGAAACATCGCAGTATCAAATGTCGCTTCAAGAGCCACGTAGCTGTATCGGATTCCGCTATTAATAACTGTTTTGGGACTTACATGATAGCGTGCTGTGGTGTATAGAGCGTACGATTGCCAGGTTGAACCATCCGGATAACGGGTATTGACTGGTGAAATTTCACCGGTTTCAATGTTTACCCTATCGGCTGTTGATCCAACTTTATTGTAAACCGCTTCTCCTCCGTAAAACAAAGAGATTTTATCCGTCAGGCGCTTGTCAAGATCAATGTTTAATGAAAGGGCATTTACCTCTTCATACTGGTTCCTAAGCTTTTTATTGTTCATTTTGCGGTCATGCCTGCTTTCATTATATTGTTGATGTGCAGCCGTAATCCTCAATTGATCATAAAAAGTGTTTTCGTTGTTCCAGCGTGCCGAAAGCCTGTTCATCATCCACCTCTGAGGGCCGTAATACCATTCAGCGTTAACAAATTTGTCATTCTTCGTCAGGTAAAGCCTGTCGTATCGGGGTGCATCTGAAGTTTCGGAATAATAAAACCCGTAGTTCAGGTTGAAACTTTCAGAAGGTTTAAAGGCTATTTTTTGCATCACATTGAATTGGCTGTAGCCAGAAGAAACTTGTTTTTGGGGATCTTCATTCACTACCTCAATGTCTTCTCCATCCACTGTTTTCTGGTATTTTGGCCTCAAAAAATATTCATTCCCATTGGATCCGGTGGTAAGGTCGTCAAAATCGGACCAGGTGGCGCTGGTTACAAATGCCCACTTTTTTAACCCGATATTAAAATCAAGATGGCCGGTTTTTTCGAGGTTTGCAGATGAGAACCGGGCAAACGCATTTCCCTCGACCAGGGTTTTGCCGTTTTCAGAGAAATGAGGGCTCAGCGTATGAAAATCCATCACACCTCCAATGGCATCGCTGCCATACATTACAGCACCGGGGCCAAATAGTATTTCATTGTTTTCAACGGAAGCGGCATCCAATGAAATTACATTTTGTAAATTACCCGTTCTGAAAATAGCATTGTTCATCCTTACACCATCCACCACCAGCATCACCCGGTTTGTGGCAAAACCACGCAGTATCGGTGATCCACCAGCCAACTGACTCTTCTGAATGTAAGCATAACCGCCCACATTCAAAAGATCGGCTGCTGTTTGCGGGTTAGCGAATGCAATTTGTTGCATTTCTATTTTTTCAACCCTTTGTGGGACTTCCCGTTCATTTTGCTCCCAACGGTTGGCCGAAATGACTACTTCGTCGAGGGTAATTCGCGCTGGTTGCAAATCGATGAATAGGCTGAGCTTTTTTATTTCATCAAAGCTCAGGGTGCGGGTGCGGTAGCTAATGTGCCTGAGCGTTATGCTTTTTGATCCTGCAATTACAGTAATATCAGCCTGCCCACGAAAGTTGGTGGTAAAGGAGGCTGCGGGAGATTCACTGATGATGGCCACATTGGCTATGGGCTGCCCGGTGGTTCGGTCGGCCACGGTTATTGTTTGTGCTATTGCCGATGTATATAATAATATACAGACAAATGCAATAAGGTTTCTTATTGACATGTATTTTCTAAATAAAAAATTGAAGTTCCGTGAGTCGTTTACAGTATCTTAAATCCGGTGAGTTTAAGGTTTAGATACTTAATTGGGAAATTACATCACTTTGGGTGGTGGACTCAGAATTTTAGTGAACGGTTGTATATAGCCTTCACCTATTTCAGGCCATGATAATTCAATAGATGTGAGATAATTACTATGAACAACTCCATCCGCAAAGAACAAGCATGATAAAAACAGTCCAAACAAGGTATTCGCTTTTTTCGTGGCCGGATGGTTTTGTTGTTGTTGTGTAACAAGTATTTTGAGGTTTCCAAAAAGTAGGGTTTCCTGATGATCTGTAACGCAATAGAGTAATCGTACTCCGGGTTCAGGGTTTTCCTCACGCACAACATCATACATCACGCCATGGTGGTTGAATTCCCGGGAATGTTTCCAGTCAAATTCATGTTTATTGGCTTCGGTGTAATAGAATAGAGTGAGTTCGTCCTCAGGGACACCCGCTTTTATCTTCATTTTTATTTCCTTGCGTATATTGGTTTGCCTCAGTTTTAAATAAAAATAATAAACGGAGGTGTTCAGGCTCAGTGCAATTAATAAAACGATTGAAGTAATTTTTCTCAAAGTGTAGTGAAGATTGAAACGCAAATTTAGGGATAAAACTTAAAATCTATGATTTTTAATTGAACTTAGATATGCAATTCAGGGGCAATAATTAAGTCTTTGAATACTCAGGGCATCAGGTTTAGGGTTAGTAACAAGTAATTAGAAACTTTTTGAGTTTCAGGTTGCCTGCTATATTCCGGCATTCATCAGTATCCTTCTTCTTCGGCCTACCAGGTCAGTAAGTTCAATGAGCATATCCTCATTTACTTCCCTTGCCATGGGTAAAATGTATCTTTCGGTTTGTATCAGGTAGGAAAGGATTTTTTCATTTTTATGTGAGTCCCTGTGCAAATCAGTGAGGTTGCTTATACGGTCGGCACATTTCAGGATTTTGGCTTTTCTGGAGCCATGGTCCAATATCCGTGTAAGATATTCTGCTTTGGTTTCATCGATGCTACGTGTAACTTCCAGCACCAAATCAACCACCTGATGCCCATCTGAATCTATCTGCCTGATTTCGTCAAGTTCTGTTTCGGGCAATTCTTCAAACAAATCATGCAAAAGGGCAGCTTTAAGCAGCACGGCATCATGGGTAAAATGATAATCCAATAAAATACCCAGCGTAGCAAAGGAGTGACGGAATTGGTTTCCGCCCACTTTTCGCCCAATCCGTATCAAGGCAGTTGCTTTGAGTATATAGGGTGCCAAAATTAAATTCCGTAGGTTTTCGAGTTCGCTCATAATGATGAAATGTATATGAGTTCCTAACAATAATCTGGCTGAAATGTTGATTTAATATGATGTTTGATTTTTTCGGTTTTCACGGCCCCGTTATTTATGATAGATGTGGATTTATTATGGACGATAAATATTATTTAGTTTATTGAGCAGAATTAGAAGTCATTTGTTTATTCTCCGTATAGTGTTTAAATAGCCTTCGATTGTTGTAATTTTGTGCCATGCCTTTCATATAAGTGACTGGTGACAATCAGGCTTGCATACGAAGCCTGACTGAATTGATTTACATTGGCTTTTTAACCTATTTTCTGAACTTCCTGATTTTCAAAGTGATTTGGGTTTAACTGACTGAAAATCTGACCAAAATCAGTAATAGAAAGATAACTTACGTAAAAATATTAATCACACTTTATGAAACTGAATGAGATTGAAAATATTGAACTAAAATACCTTGAATCCGCAGATTATGAGGATCTTAAACAGGCGATGGAGTTAATTTATAAATCGCTACCAAATGCCTATTGGAAGGAATATCACATTCAATCACTGATTGATAAATTTCCGGAAGGGCAGGTAGTAATGAAAGTTAATGGAGAATTAGCTGGTTGCGCACTTTCTATTATTGTTGATCATGACAATATTTTTGGGCAACACACCTACAAGGAAGTTACGGCAAATTGCACTTTTAGTTCGCACAGCACTAACGGAGATACCCTTTATGGCATTGATATATTTATTAAGCCTGAATTCCGGGGATTGCGCCTAGGCAGGAGGCTTTACGATTACCGGAAGGAACTTTGCGAAAAGCTTAACCTGAAGGGCATCGCTTTTGGCGGACGAATTCCCAATTATCATAAATATGCTGATGAACTTACACCAAAGCAGTACATTGATAAGGTGCGGCTAAAGGAAATTCATGATCCGGTTTTTAATTTTCAGATCTCCAATGATTTCCATCCAACCCGAATTCTAAAGGGCTACCTGGAAGGTGACAAGGACTCAAATGAATTTGCAATACTGCTTGAGTGGGACAATATTTACTATGAAAAGCCTACCAAAAAAGCTTCTGCAAAGAAAAAAGTGGTGCGCCTGGGCTTGATTCAATGGCAAATGCGGCCTTACAAAGATTTGAATGAGGTGATGCAGCAGGCAGAGTATTTCCTGGATGCTGTTTCTGGATACCGTGCTGATTTTGCCCTTTTCCCGGAGTTTTTTAATGCACCTCTCATGGCAAAAGACAACCATCTGTCTGAGCCAGCGGCCATACGCGAACTTGCACTATACACGGATCGCATCGTTCAGAAATTTTCTGAATTGTCCATATCCTATAACATTAACATCATTACCGGAAGCATGCCTGAAGTCCAGGATGAGCGCTTATACAATGTTGGCTATTTGTGCAGAAGGGATGGAACCGTTGAACGGTTTGAAAAACTGCATGTTACGCCCGATGAAGAGCGGGTTTGGGGGATGAAAGGTGGAAATAAACTGGAAGTTTTTGATACCGATTGTGGCAAAATAGGAATTTTAATCTGTTACGATGTTGAATTTCCTGAGCTAAGCCGCCTTTTGGCTGATGATGGCATGGATATTCTATTTGTCCCTTTCCTCACCGACACCCAAAATGGTTACGCACGGGTGAGAAACTGTGCACAGGCCAGAGCCATTGAAAATGAATGTTATGTCGCTATTGCCGGAAGTGTAGGCAATCTGCCCAATGTTCATAATATGGATATTCAATATGCTCAGTCAATGGTGTTTACCCCCTGCGACTTTCCCTTCCCTGCAAATGGGATAAAAGCCGAAGCAACACCAAACAATGAAATGATTTTATTGGTTGATGTGGACGTTGATTTGCTCCGGGAATTGAATCAGTTTGGAAGTGTTAGAAACCTTAGGGACAGACGGAAAGATCTCTACGAGTTAAAGAAAAAATAGAATTATCACGTCTTGTCGCTTTCGCGGAAGGATGTTCTGTCTGAAAATGCAATTTTACCCAGGTTCAGATGATAAAATGCGATGATACCACACATAAGTTGCTGGCTCTCTATGCTGCTGAATGTGCGGAGCATGTTTTGGTAGTTTTCGGGCAGGCATGTCCGCAGGACTTCCGACCACGCGAGGCAATAGAAACAGCAAGGCACTGGGCAAAGGGCAAAATTTCTATTGGTGACGCCCGTAAAGCTGCATTTGCAGCGCATGCTGCAGCCAGGGAAGCGGCAGAACCCTTCGCCAAATTTGCTGCACGTGCTGCAGGACATGCCGCAGCAACCGCCCATGTAAATTCACATGCAAAACATGCAGCCGTTTATGCAATTAAGGCTTCGCAGAATGCAATGGAAGAATCAGCATGGCAGAAATCTCATTGCCCTGTTGATATAATTCCCTGTCTTTCTTCCCAAAAATGAGATTTGTTAAGATGCTTTAGCCTGTCACGTTTTTACCAATGATGGTTAATTTCAATAAAAAAACGCCTGAAACATTGTACGGGCGTTTTTTAATGAAGTATTCTCTATCTGAATTTTATTTTTCCGTTTCCTGCAAGGTTACTGTTTTAGGATCTACAGTAATTTCCTTAAGACGTTCGGCAACTTCGGGTTTCATGCTTTCCTGATAGCGACCGCCGAGGTATTTGGCAAGAAACTTTTCGGCTGCGGCATTCATGGCCAGATTGTTTACTGGTCGGGCAAAACCGTGACCCTCATCCGGGGCAACGATGTATTCCACCGGGAAACCACGATCACGCAACGCTACTACAATCTGATCGGATTCATGTTTGTTTACCCGTGGGTCATTGGCTCCCTGAATCACCATTAGCGGCGAAGTAATTTTATCGGCTGAAAAGAGGGGTGACATTTTTTCAAGGTCTGCCTTGCCTTCTTCGGTGGTTGGGTCGCCCATTCTGGTATAGAATACTTTACGTCCGGCTTCCCAGTAAGGTGGGAGGGAATTGAGAAGTGTAATGAGGTTTGATGGTCCAACAATGGAAACTCCGCACGCATAAACATCTGGTGTGAAGGCCAATCCGGCCAATGTTGCATAACCACCATATGAACCACCCATAATACCAACTTTTTCAGGATCAACAATGCCCTGATCAACCAGATGTTTTACACCCAATGTGATATCATCCTGCATTTTACGGCCCCATTCCTTGTTGCCGGCATTGATGAATTTTTTGCCATAACCTGTGGAGGCCCTGAAGTTGGGATCAAGTACCGCATATCCGCGGTTGGCCATAAATTGCGCATAACCGTTGAATCCCCAGCTACTGCGCGCCCATGGACCTCCATGCGGAAACACAACCAATGGCAGATTTTTGGCTTCCATGCCTTTGGGCAGCGTAAGGTATGCAGGTATTACCATCCCATCTGACGACTTGTAACTGATGGCTTGCATGGGTGCCATATATTCTACCGGAATATTTGGCCGCGGTGTGTACTGAAAAGTAAGTTTTTGGGTTTTCCTGTCATAAAGATAGGTAGAACCCGGATCAACGTCACTGTATGAGCCAATGATCCAGTGCTGTTCATCAGCCGTGCTGCGGGCAAAATAAATTTCGCGATCGGGTAGCTGTCTCATTATGAGCTTATAATCCAATTCGTAACTCTGGTCTTTGAAATATATTCGGTTACGCTCATCTTCATAAGAAGTAAAAATGATTTCATGGGTAACTTCCGACATGGAAACTTCACCCATATCAACCTTACCATCAGGATCCGATTCAATAGGCTTCTCCTGAAGGGTGATTGGATTGAAAAGTACTAAACGTGTGAGATCAATATTATCGCCTTTATTGGTAACCAGGTAAATGTTTTTGTTTTCCTTATCAAAGCCTGCCGGATAAGCGGTTTCAAAAATGCTGGTGGTATAAATTGATGTAAACGAATCTTTGTTTACCAGCAGAAGTTCATTGCTACCATCTGTATTTGCTCTGTTCGCCAATCGCAGGTTGTCGTCCCAGTCAAATACCCAGCCGGTAATGCGATCCTCGGCAGAGTTTTGGCGGATGAGGGTACGCTCCCCGGTTGATATTTTCATTTTATACAAATCATGCCATGCCTGGTCACGGTCATTCAGGCCAATGTACAGGGCATCGGGTTCGGTTTTAGGAACTGCGTAGATCTGTACGCGCACACCTTTCAGGTTTGTAAGATCCCTGTTTTCGGGAACTGCTTCGCCAGGTGCTGGTTTTTGTGAAGGATCAACGGCATAGATGTTGAAGTTCTCATCTCCGCCTTTATCCTGAGAATATAAAATATATTTGCCATCCCTCGACCAGAAATAAGAGCGAATGGGCCGAATAACATCTGCAGTAATGGGGCGTGCCGCATCAAAGGGCTCATCGAATTTCTTCACCCAGATGTTCATTACATCATTGTAGGGTTTGATGAACGAAAAATAGGTGCCATCTGGTGAGAGTTGAGCACCCGAAATTTCGGGATTGTCGAAAAAAAGTTCACGATCGAGCAGGGGTGGAAGTCCGGTATCCTGCGCAGGTGATAAATTCACGAAAGTGGTCATGATCATTGTAATAAGAAGGATTTTTAATGTTTTCATATGCGCTTTTTAGGTTAAAAACTGGATAGATGTACTTTAAACATATCAGTAGCGTTCTGGTTTGCCCGGCATATAAATATAGACGCGAAGTCGGGCAAAAAATTACAATATTGCTATAATTTTCTGGATAAACTTAACGGGATTAAAGGGCTGAATTCTTCGTTATCCCCGGAATTCTTGCCATGCCTGAAGCTGCCTTAATGACTGTTGGATTTTTAGTTCAACGAATAAAGTTCGGCGATCAATGGAACGTTTCTGGCAAACGTGTTGACCTGTCAAACCAATAAATATTATTAATTACCAGGGAAATGTCTGATTACCATCATGTTAAAAGGCGAGTGTGGTGAGATGCTGGTAACTTATATTCTTTGTCAGGCCAGAAGTTCATTGATTTCGTCAGTAGAGAGGTTGACCATCGCGTTCCCATTTTCAACAATGGCATCAGCCATTTGACTCTTTTTTTGTTGTAAACGAATGATTTTCTCCTCAACAGTACCTGTGGAAATAAAACGGTAAACAAATACATTTTTATCCTGACCAATTCGGTGTGCACGGTTGATGGCCTGGCTTTCGGCAGCGGGATTCCACCAGGGATCCAGCAGGAAAACATAACCAGCTTCGGCCAGGTTTAATCCTACACCTCCGGCTTTAAGCGAGATTAGGAAAATCTGGATTTCTTCGTCTTTCTTAAAAGCGTTTACCACTTTCTCCCGATTGGTTGTAGAGCCGATAAGCTTTGCATATTTTACATTTCTGTCGCTGCACCACTTTTCATAAAGCTCCAGGTGTTTTACGAAGGAGGAAAAAATCAGGACTTTATGGCCTTCAATTAACAGGGTTTCGAGTTTTCGGGTAACTTCTTCAAATTTGCCGCTTTCATCAACGGCATCAAAACCAGCGAGAGAGGGGTGGCAGGCTATTTGTCTCAGTTTAATCAAAGCTTTCAAAACAACCGTACTTGTCGTCAATCGATCGTTCGATCCCATCTGGCTAAGCAGAGTGTTCCTTATCGCTGATTTTTGCTCTTCATAAAGCAATTGCTGCCCTTCGTTCATGGTGCACCAGGCAATGGATTCGGTGAGTTGAGGAAGCTCAGGGGCTACTTCGGCTTTGGTGCGCCGGATGATGAACGGGCTGATCAGATTCTTTAACCGGGCAAATGCGTTTTTTTGTTTATTGCTGTGGCTTGTGCTGCCAAACTCTGCATGAAAAGCTGAGAGACTACCAAGCATTCCGGGGTTTACAAATTGCATTTGTGGCCATAGGTCAGCCACACGGTTTTCAATGGGGGTGCCACTCATGGCAAGGCGCCTTTTACACGAAATCCTTAAAACAGCCTTTGTTGAAACTGAGGATGGATTTTTAATTTGCTGACTTTCGTCAAGCACCACCATGCCAAAATTAAAGGCTTCCAGTTTGTCAATGTCATTGCGCAAAGTGCCGTAGGTGGTGAGGATCACGTTGAAACGTTTGAGCATGGGCTGGCTCAACTTTCGATTGGTGCCGGTATAAACGTGAATGCTTAACCAGGGTGCAAATCGTTTCAGTTCATAATACCAGTTGTGGATGAGTGAGGCAGGCATTACAATCAGGCTGGCAGCGTTGGTTTGATTAGAAGTGGCCGGAACGATTTTTTTGTTGACAGGAGCCGAAGCTTCAGAAAAATCAGCAAACAAGTCGAGTTGAAGTGCGGGCGTACCTTCTCCTTTGGTATGAAATTCCTCGAATGTGAGGTTATTTTCCCGGGGATACAGTTCACAAAGCAATGCAATGACTTGCAATGTTTTCCCCAAACCCATGTCATCGGCCAGAATGGCACCAAAACCTTTGCTTTGCAGGGCTGACATTTGCTGATAACCCGTTTTTTGATAGGGCCGAAGGATAACATTGTTCAGTGGCGGAAGTGCAGCTTTTGTTGAATGAGACATCTTGATGAGCGCTTCCACTTCAGGAAAATTAAAAGACTTCAGCAGCATATAGTGATGCTTTCTGATGCGGATTTTCCCGGAATCAGCTTCTGAAAAGAGCATCAAATCAGCATATTCGGTCATCCATGCTTCCGGTATCAGAAAGATTTCACCTGATGGTAGCAAATATTCGCGGTTTCCATCAAGAATATGCTGTCGAAGTTTGATAAACGGAAATGTATAACTGCCGGTTTCAATTTTCATGTTCAGATCAAACCAGTCGACGGCGGTTTTTATTCCGGATTCTATGCTTATTTTAGACAAGCAATATGTTTTTTCAGGATATTGCCTGATGGTAAATCCGGCCTGGGTGAGTGACTCGTAATGATCCTTAAGCCAATCTATAAAGTTATAAAGATTTGTTTCATCTTTAAGGTAGAAAGCGGTAGCTTTTTGGGTTAAGCCCATTTCCTGAAGGGCTTTTTGTATTTTTTTTTCCTGTGCCATCTCACGTTTCAGGCGCGAAAATACAAATCCCGATTCATCGGATTGTATAGTGGTGATGCTTTTTGAGGGATTGTTGGGCAGAATGTTTTTCTCTCCATAATCAAAACTAAGCGATAACATCGGTTTATTCTGCCAGTCAGTAGCCGGTGTAAGTATGGCTTGTGGCGAAAGCTGAAGGTTGTTAACTTTAAAGCCTTCAGCTTCAATCTCGCAACGGTTGACCATTTTACGGATAAACTTGCTAAAGTATTCTTTTTCGATACGTTTGGGGATCTCGATGGAGCTTTTCTTCAAAAATGGGCCTACGATTTTTCCGTTGATGCTCTCGTCGAAGCCAATCAGGCTATCACCCGAAATCAGCAGACAGGGTTGGTTGGTGATGATGGCATGGTCTGTCTGAAGCAGGTCAATCAATTGGCCCTTATGACTGGCCGTAAGCGTATAGCTGGTTCCTTCTGCTGTTTTAGTAAATTTCAGGTTTGTTTCAGCAGGAAGTTTCTCAACAAATACCTGATCCGCCTCATAAAGATGTGGAAGGGCGGTATGTTTAAACAATGGAATTTCATTCTCCACCAAAAGCCGGATGATTTCTGTAAAGTGCTTATCATAAAACGGTTTGATCACACCTTCTAAAAGCTTTCTGTCAGCATCTGTAAACAGTTTGGCTTGTTTTATTTTTCCAGCCGTGAATCGGTCGGTAAGTGCCTGAAGTTCAATGTTGGCCGCCAGTTCGGCAATTTTAAGGCTTGTTTCGCTGTTATGGTCAGATGTTGCCTCTTCATCAGCCAGTATCCGTCCTTTCGCCACGAGATATCCATTGGGATGGATGTCGCACAAATATGGGTAGATGATAAAATGTTGCGGACTACTTTGTTTAAACACACCCACAATGGTGGTTTCATAGGTTATTTCGTAGAAAGGGGAAGATCTTCGGGACATAGGAAAGGTTTCACATGCGAATGGCGGCAGGCTTGAATCAGCCTACAAAGTTAAGCTTTTTGAAGGGCATTTTGTAGGAAAATTTGAATTTAAAAAGGTGAGCGGAGCTGTAGAATGACTCAGGCTAGAAATTACATAATACAGACCTGTCTCTATATACCATGTTTAATGCTGTTTGATTACTTTTGTGGTTTTAAAAGGATTCAAAATGTATTTTTCAAAATGTTAAAATTCTGATGAACGGAAACTTTTTTTTAAAACGCTATGTATGAAATATAATTTTGATGAAATCATTGAGCGCAGTAATACCGCAAGTGTAAAATACGATTTACGTGGTGTGATTTTCGGGAAGGAAGATGTGCTGCCCATGTGGGTCGCCGATATGGATTTTCGCACACCGGATTTTGTGATGGATGCCATCAGTAAGCGTGCGGAGCATGAAATTCTTGGATATTCCATAAGAACAGAGGATTACTTTAACGCATTGATGGGCTGGTTGAAGCGGCGGCACAATTGGGAAATCAAAAAGGAATGGATTGCTTTTTCCCCAGGCATTGTGCCCGCGGTTAATATGGCTGTGCTGGCATATACACGCCAACGGGACAAAATCATTGTCCAACCTCCGGTCTATTTTCCATTTTTTGGGGCAGTGAAAGATCATAAGCGTAAGTTAGTTTACAATCCGCTGATCATGAAAGATGGTCGCTATCAAATGGATTTCGAAAATCTTGAACATCTTTGTCAGGAAGGTGCACGCATGTTAATTATAAGCAATCCGCACAATCCTGCGGGAAATGCATGGACAGCGGAGGAACTTCGTCGTATGGCCCACATCTGTCTGAAATACAATGTTTTGATAATTTCAGATGAAATCCATAGTGATTTGGTAAACCGGGGCTTCGGGCATACGGTACTGGCCACGCTGTCGCCCGAAATAGCGGCACAAACGGTTACCATGGTGGCTCCAAGCAAAACTTTCAATTTGGCTGGTTTGTCAACAGCTTCTGTAATTATTGAAAACCCGGTATTGTTTGCTAAATTCAGCAAAACCCTTAATGCGTTGCACATTGGAATGGGTAATGTGTTTGGAAATGTTGCCGCACAGGCAGCCTATTCCAAAGGGGATGAATGGCTTGATCAACTGCTTGATTATATTGACGGTAACATTCAGTACCTCATGCAATTTGCGGAAGCTCGTTTACCCCGGATAAAGGTGATTCGTCCGGAAGCAACCTATATGGCATGGATAGATTTCAGTGGACTTGGCCTGGACGATGAAGCATTAAACCAGTTTATCATCCAGGACGCAGGTCTGGGCCTGAATCAGGGGATACAGTTTGGCCCTGGTGGTGAAGGTTATATGCGTATGAACCTTGCCTGTCCACGGTCGTTGGTTCAAAAAGGTTTGGAGGGTTTAGAGAAAGCGATTAGTGGGTTAGTCAGGTAGTCGTTAGTTGTTAGTCAATTAGTCTTTAATCGGTTAGTCGTTAGTCATGTTCAATATTATTCGCGTCTTATTTATGCCTAACAGGCTGAAGAAAAGCTTGTTATGGGTATTCTGCTCTTTGTTCGCTGAAGTCGCCCCTTCGCCCCCCTCTCCGGGGCCTGCGGTTCTCGAAGGCCACCCCATCGGCCAGGTCGACCACTCGCTACAACAACTGCTCCCTGAGCATATCCAGTGCTGCCAGTGCTGTCCTGCGTATGTTGCGCCCGCGGTGATCGCCAAAGGTGAATTTTTGGGTTTTGGCTCCTTTTGGGGTAAGTACACAAATCCAGATGGTTCCCACAGGCTTTTCCGGGGTTCCTCCATCCGGACCAGCAATGCCCGAGACGGCTATGGCACACTGCACCTTGAATTGTTTTATGATGCCCGCTGCCATTTCAAAGACAGTTTCTGCACTTACCGCACCGTTTTTTTCGATGGTTGCCTTGCCAACTCCGAGCACTTGTTCCTTAATTTCATTCGAATAAGCAACCACCGATCCTTTAAAATAGGCTGAGCTTCCGGGAATGCTGGTAATGAGATGGGCGATATAGCCACCGGTACAACTTTCGGCAGTAGCCAAAGTGTAATTGTGGTTCTTCAGCAAACGGCCAACAATCAACTCCAGGGTGTCATCGCCTTCACCAAAAATATACTGAGGGATAAGCGTATAGAGCTTGCTTATTTCTTCATCAACCTGTTCTTTAAGCTCTTTCTTGTTCGCTCCCGAAGCGGTGATCCTTAACCTTACCATTCCGGGTTGCGGTAAGTAGGCCAGTTTCATAAAAGATGGAAGTGATGTTTCCCAATCTTCAATTTGGGCAGCCAGAAAGGATTCTCCCACGCCCTGGGTAAGAATAGTGCGGTGGGCAATGGAAACCGGGCTGAAATTCGACAGCCTTGGTAGAATAATGTCGCTCATCAGCGATTTCATTTCAAAGGGAACGCCCGGCATCGAAATGTAAATTTTACCGTCCTTATCAAACCACATACCTGGCGCTGTGCCGTTGATATTGATGAGCATGGTGCAATTTTCAGGGACTTCGGCCTGCGCACGATTGAGTGCGGTGATTTGAAATCCGCGTGATTTGAATATCCTGAGAATATTGTCGTAGGCCTCCTGATTGAAAATCAGTTTGGTGCTAAAATATTCGCAAAGGGTGGTTTTGGTGATGTCATCACGGGTTGGGCCGAGACCGCCCGTCATCAGTATGACATCTGCTCTTTCAGTCGCCTCATCAAGCGTGGTTATAATATGCTCACGCTGATCAGATATACTGGTAATCTGTGCAACCTTTATCCCGATAAGGTTCAACTGTTCAGCCATCCATGCCGAATTGGTGTCAATTACCTGCCCGATGAGCAGTTCATCACCTATGGTAATTATTTCCGCTTTCATATGCTTATTGTGGCTTCTAAAATAGCCATTTTCAATCTGGTTGTAAAATTACGGTGGATAGTTCCTGGTAAAATGCTTTTTTATCTCACCAGCTTTAGGGTGAGGTATCCTCCGGTAGCATTGGATAAACTTAGTAAATACATTCCCCGCGCAAGATGCTCTGTGCGCAGTTTTAGCTTGTTGTTTCCGAAAGAGACATTTACCGATTCGCTACTGATGATACTCCCTGTTAAGTCAACAATTGTAGTTTTTATTTGCTGATCTTTGGAGGCGTTTATCTGAAGAAAATGTTCATTGCCCGAATATTGTATTTCAGCATTATTTATATTGGTTAAGGTGTTTCTTATGCCTGTAGTGCCTGTTTTTACCTGCAATTTCAGGATAATGGGCAGGTGGTCGGAATTTGTGCCAATGGCATTCAGCACATCAGCGGGAACGGTATTGTTTTGTGGTGAATCCGTAATCGATTTGTTAAAATGCAATCCATCCTGTCCGAGGGCTGTGTAGGTTTCGGGGATGTAACGAACATTTGCTGTGCCCTGCATAATTCTTTCCGAAGCCAGGATAAAGTCAAAGCGGTCATCCATGCCTCCGCTGGCCTGACAATTTGTGCCCGAACCCGAAACTGACTGCGTATGCCATTCCGCAAAGGAGCCATTGTTATGCCAATCACCGGGTTTGTTGATGGGATCATAGAATTTGTAATTTTCTGCAACAGGTAAGGGGTTGATAAAATGCTGATAGGCAGGCTCTTCCGAAGAATAAAGGTTGAAATCACCCATCAACAGATAGTTTCCCGGAGGCAGGTTATTTTTCAGCCAGCTTATGGTATTACTTGCCATGGTGGCACGCGATTGCTCATTGCTGCTTCCCGAACTGGATTTTAAGTGGGTGACAATACAGTGCAAAAAAGTAGTATCGCCCTGTGCAAGTGAGGGATGCCTGTAATAGAGTTTGTAAACATTGATGTCCCGCACATACGATTGCGCCACGTATTGTGAATGGAGCACAAATTTGCGCGAATCGTAAAACAGGTTGTTGATAATGTACGATCCGGCAATATTGGTTATTTCAGCCTTGTTGTAGTAGACTTTCCCATCGGTGTTCAATACTTCGGTGAGGATGCGGTTGTGATAAAATTCATACTCACTCATTTCATTTACCGTAAAAATGTCAGGGTTAACATAGTTCAGGATGGTTCTGAGGTAAATGTCCTTTTGCTCGTGGTTGTTGTTGTCCGAAGTGCAATAAGAAGTGTAATTTCCGTAATTGAGCATGTTGTATTGCATCACGGTGAGGGTGTCCTGAGCCGAAGTTTGAAGGTAAACAGCAGAAAGGAGTGCCAGCAGATAAAGTTTATTCATATTGGAATTTTGCAGCGTAGTTGTTGATGCAAAGGTAAACCAAAATTTTAGTCTGAAGTTTGTGTATGAAACTTCGACCTATGCATATAAATATTAAAGGGAAAAACTGATTTCTTCGAATAGAAAACGAAATTATTTCTTGACTTTTTCTATTCTTTTCCTTACATTTGAGTATTTAAAATTTTCCTTCATCTATAAAGTGCCAGGCCATGTTAAAGTTGAAAATGATCTTATTTTGTTTTACGATGGCTGTGTTGCCATTGGACGTTTTTACCCAGATTTTCGTTGCCAGCCAAACATCAGGCGGGAACATTTTTTACAATGACTTTAGCGACATTAACCTGTCCGCTTTTTCCTGGGGATCTCAGGATGCCGTCTCCATCGATCTAAACAATGATAATTCCAATGATATCTATTTCTGGACGCAATGGGTTTACTATTCTCATAACGGATATGAGTCTGCTACTGCGGGAGCAAATCCGTTCAATGGGCTTGAGATATCCACCATGCCAGGTAACCCCAACTGGATCAGGAAACATGCCGCAGGAGATGTAATAGACAGGTTATTGAACTGGAGCCCCGATAACGGGATTTTCTATTGTATTTCTTCGAACGGATCGACAGGGAGCTTTGGTGGGTCAGGGTTTATGGCCTATCGTATTTGTGCTCCGGATACAATTTACGGATGGATCAAGCTTTACAGGGGAACAATAATGGGACCCTCAGATCTTTCTATCACCGAACTTGCTTATGTTGTGAATTATACCGGATATTATGAAACAGAAACTAAAACGTTGATTGATTTAATCAGCATCTCAGATCAAACAATGATTCTGGATCTTCCAAACGAATTCGGGTATGATCAATATCTGGTAAACTGCTATGACCATTGCGGCAGAATTGTATTTCAAATTAATCCCACACCCGGGATTAATCGTTACGATTTATCCCGTTTGGGAAGTGGAATTTATATTATCAGGGTTTCAAATTCAAAAGGGGAATCAACGGCCATAAAAGTCATCTTTTGATTTTTTAACTTAAGTCAGCCATTGGCATTTGCCGGTTAAAAAATCACTTTCGTACTTTCCTGATAAATTCTTCCGTTTCAGGAACACCGCCCTGATAAATCAAATACCCGTTGTAAGGCTCCCGAGGCGTAATTTCGTCATTTATGGGGGTCAACATCATGCGTTTCACTTCCTCCGGGTCATTGGTTTGTCCCAGCACCCAGCCAAGCTTGATGTAAGCCGCTTCGGGCAACATGTTCGCTGCGGGTATAATGCCTTTGGCCATTAAATCGCGACCGGTATCGTACACAAACATATTCACGTATCCCCAAAGGGTTTGCACCGTCATAAATATATGAACACCTGCGGCATGGGCGCGTTCAATGGCGGGGTAGATGGGCTTGTTTACATGGCCCAGTCCGGTGCCGGCAATCACAATGCCCTTGTATCCGTTTTGAACTAAGGAGTCGATAATGTCGGGCTGCATGTTGGGATAATAATAAACAATGGCCACTTTTTCCTCGAAATAGGGGAGGATGGTCACATTCCTGTCCTTACGCCGATGGTTGTACTCTTTTTTGATGGGTTCCACGCCCTTGCGGGTAACGGTAGCCAGGGGCGTATCGCCTATGGTGCGGAAGGTTGAACGGTAGGAAGAGTGCATTTTTCTCACCCTTGTTCCCCGGTGCAGGAACCCATACTCATCGCTGGTTGGGCCAAACATGCATACCATCACTTCGGCAATGTCGCCGTGTCCGGCTGTTGTGCATGCATGCATCAGGTTGAGTGCTGCGTCGGAACTCGGGCGGTCGGATGACCGTTGAGAACCAACCAACACAATCGGCACCGGCGGGTTTTGAACCATATAGGTTAGCGCGGCCGCCGTATGGTGCAGGGTATCGGTGCCATGGCCGATAACAATGCCATCCACACCGTTTTCAATCTCTTTGCCGATTGCAATGGCGAGTTTACGGTAATTCTCGGGGGCCATATTCTCGCTGAACACGGCGAAAACCTTCTCGGTGGTGAGGTTACAGATATCGGCAAGTTCAGGCACTGCACCATACAATTCCCCTGGGGAAAAAGCAGGGATAACTGCGCCGGTGCGGTAATCAAGCCGTGAGGCAATGGTGCCACCGGTTCCTATGAGTTTAACTTTTGGCAAACCCTGGGTATAAGGAAATTCCTTTTCGGGAATCTTGTAATTGGCTTTTTTATAGCCGGTTTCCTTCATTTCCTTTATGGTAGAAATATCAAGGCCCACATTGTACCCGGTGGCAATTTTCATTACAATGTGCTGGTCATCATCGTTTTCTGACCTTGGCAGTATGGTTCCCTTAAACAAACCTCTGGAGGTGGCCACTTCGGCCTGTCCCCATACCCTTACATTGAATTTTTTGAGTACTTCCAATGCGTCACCTTTATATCCCTGAAAAATATCGTCAGCCATTTTGTTCTTTTTTCTGATTGAATTAAAATTCCTTGAAATTGTTAAAGACTGGCGGCAAGCTCGTTCAGGCTAACGTTTCCGATGGCCATTTTGCGCAATTGCCCCATAATCCAGTCTTTTTCGTTCCCCTCTTTATCCGAAATTTGTATTTCGGCAAACTTTGACTTCAGGAAGGGCACACTGTTAAACAATTGCTCTTTGGCAACTCTTTTGAATTTGATGCTGGTAAGCACTGATTCAAAATCAAGTTTTGGATGCTCATAAACATGGGGCAACATCAGCCAGGCAATTTCCGGGGTGAGGCCTTCGTCTTTGATGAATTTCAACATGCCGTAAACAATGCGGTACGAGAATTCAGCCGATGGTTTGGAGTGTCCTTCGACAAATTTGAGCTTATGTCCAAAAAGTGTTCCGACAAAGGAAGGCTTGTAGCCTAAATCATTGACGATGTTTTCAATTAATGGAAATAAATCTTTCTTGAAAATATAAGTGTAGGTGTCTTCGGGTATGCCCCAGTCTTTCATAATTTGATAACGGTCAATGACTTCCTGTGGCAGGTTACTTCCCAAACGCTCAATGGTAGTGTCTTCCAGCGGAATGGGTGCACTGTCGGTATCAGGGTACATGCGGTCGGCACCGGGAAGCACGCGTTCAAAAATGGTGGTGCCATCTTCAAAGGATTTGCGGGTTTCATTCGGGATGCCTTCAAAGGCCATCAGGCAGCGCTCTTCAATGGTTTCGAGTGCGGTCTTTATGTCCTCTTCCGGTCCCCATATAAGCACTTGTGCATCGTTGCCTGAGGATTTTAGCAGTTTTGCTATGGATTCCCAGTCTTTTGAAGGAACTTCCAGTTCAAAAGTTTCGCTGTGCGACATGTTGGGCAATTCGAGGCAGGCAATTACCTTGAGCCGTTCAGTAAGTTCGTTGGCGAACATTTTGCCGGGTTGGGTGAAATGTGACAATGCACCTTTAAATCCCGGAAGGTTTATTGCAATAATCTGAAATTTATTGTCCTTGGCTTTTTTTATCGGACCATAACTGAAATTGAAATCATGATAATCAATAGCTACTGAATTGATGCGCCAGTCTTTGTGATTGGGAATTTCCTTCACCAACCTGTCGCGAAGCAAAAGCAATGACCATTGCCTGAAGCTTTCAATGTGAGTCAGTTCCGGAATCCAGCGGGTATGAGCCACGCCCTTTATTTCAACCCTGGCGCCTCCACGGCAACTTACATTAACATCCTGTCTTCCGGCACCAATTCCTGTCCTCACTTTGCCTGTGCTACGGTTCAAAAAACGGATATAATCACAGGCTTCTTTCACCTCATCGGGATTGATCATCTCGGGATAGGTTACCGTTTCAATGAGCGGCATTCCAAGGCGGTCGGTGCGGTAAATGCGCGTATGGCCAATGTCGGAAACTTCACGGCAGGAATCTTCCTCAAGGCTGAGTTGTATAAGGCGGATTTTTTTGTGCTTCAATGGAATTTCACCCTCCACACCAATAATGGCGGTGCGTTGAAACCCTGTTGGGATGCTGCCATCCAGGTATTGTTTACGGGTAATGTGTACTTCACCCACAATGTTAAGCTTCGACAATAATGAAATTTCTATGGCAATTTCCAGTGCTTCGCGATTCAGTGGAAAGGGTGGTGTATCATCAACCTCGTAGGTACAGGTGGTTTCATTTTTCAGTCGGTAGATGATGTTTTTTCGGGTTTTGAACTCCATCAGTGCAGTACCATCGTATTCACCCAGTTCGCTGAGGGTAGGCCGCATGTGCCGGATAACTTCAGCATCATACACATCTGGTTTTTGATATTTTCCTGCGGGGCAATGGCAGAAGAGTTTTTCCTTGGTTTTGAGTTGCTGATGTACTTCAAGGCCCGACATAAAGCCAATTCGGTTGTAGGTTTCCTGGGTGGATTCCGCCCGGTTTTGGTATATGGCTGCTTCTTTTGTCTTCTGGTAGTTCTCCCTTGGATCGAAATTCTGGCTCATTTTGGGCGTTATTTTATAAGGCTCCAAACCTACATGAATTTTTGGAATAGTGAAAGGTTTTTGGCCGGGAATTATTGGTCATTTTTTAACAATGTGTCGTCAGACGTTGATAATAAAACGTCAGTCAGGGTTTTCTTCTAACCTGTCAGGCCTAATAAAGACGTAAGTATCTTATTTGGAATCATGGGTAAGCGGCATTTAGCTTTGCTGAGCTCACCGCTCCCGCGGTACGGTTGAAATGCCGCTTTGAAAAACATCGTTGAATTTGTAACTCAACTTACTCTATAAAAATTTTGATTTTGAATCACAAGAAACAAATTAATATTCAGGATTATTTATAAATAGAGCGGCATTACAAATGCCGCTCAGCTTCGATATTTATACGTACTCCGGCATGACAAATGCCGCTTAGTTCGTTTCTGTACAATTTTATGGATAGTTAATTCCAGGATTGTCCTAACAGGTCTTCTTCTGACCTGTTAGGTCTGATAAAGACGTAAGTATCTTATTTGGAATCTCGTTTAAGTTAAATGTCGCTCTGCTCCGGCGCCAAAACATTGTTTGGAAGCCCACGCCAGCGCTTTAATTACAATAGATTGAAATGCGCCAGCAATAGGAAATACAAGTCGGTGCATGAGTTGAGCAACGAATAGAATATCAGTGCCTTATGCCTGATGCAAATTTTGCTTGAATTTTTCTTAGGTTTATGTTGTGTAATCAAAAATAAATCACGTTCTTTGCAGTCCGAAAAAATAAAAAAACACTGATAATTCATCGTCATGTCAAGAATTTGTGAAATTACCGGAAAAGGAATGATCGTTGGAAACAAGGTTTCACACTCCAATATAAAGACCAAACGCAGGTTCTATCCCAATCTGCAGGTTAAAAGGTTTTACATTCCCGAAGAAGATCAATGGATTACGCTGAAGGTTTCAGCCGCAGCTATCCGCACCATTAGCAAAAATGGCATCACAGCAACTTTAAAAGCTGCCCGTGCCAAAGGTTTTCTTAACCGCTAATTCATAGGTCTTTATTTAAGATATTTAGAGCTGTTGCCCTGTGCAGCAGCTTTTTTTGTGCTTCTAAAACGGCCACTGCATCTACAAGGCAATGCTTTTTAGTAGTATATTTGCCGTCAACCATGATCAACTTCCGCTCTTTAATCATCGTCTTAATCCTTCTGTCAGGAACGGAGATATTCGCACAGCGTGTGGATGCTGATTTGGTGCAGTTTTCAGGAATGGTGGTGGCCAGTGATAGTTTGCAGGCTGTTCCTTACGTTAATATTTCAGTGAAAGGTACCAATCGTGGAACTACCAGTGATTTCTACGGTTTTTTCTCTTTGGTTGCCCGTAAGGGTGACGTTATCCAGTTTTCGGCCATGGGTTTCAAAAAAGGTTCCTACGCCATTCCTGATACCCTGCGATCGAACCGCTATTCATTGGTGCATATTATGGCACAGGATACAATATTACTCAAGGAAACCGTTATATACCCGTGGCCCACGCCGGAGCAATTCCGCCATGCATTTGTATGGGATGAAATTCCTGACGATGACCTTACCATCGCACAGAAAAACCTTGACAGAATGGAAATGCGCGAACGGGCGAGAGCTATGCCCATGGATGGCAGCATGAATTACCGGAATTATATGGATAATCAGGTGAGCAAATTGTATTATCGGGGACAGGCTCAGCCTATAACCGTTTTTAACCCATTTGCCTGGGCTGAATTTATTAAGGCCTGGAAACGTGGTGATTTTAAAAGAAAAGACTGACTTTTGCTGAACAAACTATGTCCAAAATACTTACGACCAAACGCTTCTTATCCCTTTTTCTGTTTGTCATCCTCTTCGGTTTGCATTTGAACGCTCAGGAATTTGCCGAAGTTATTGGCCGCATTACCGATGAAAACAATCAACCCCTCGGCTTGGTCAATATTGCCATTAAGGGACAGCCTGGTGGTGCTGTAACCCGCGACGATGGTACCTTTTCATTGAAAATCCCTGCCAACCGAGATCTGGTGCTGCTGATTTCATCTATAGGTTATGCCACACAATCGGTTAGTCTGAACCTTTCGCCGGGCAAGCGTTATGAATTAAAGAGAAAGCTTAAAGCGATTGCCACCGAACTCCCTGATTTTGTTGTTGAAGACCGGCAAATCCGATCAACCAACCTCAATCCCATTGATCCCAAGCTCGCCGGCATGATTCCAAGTGCTTCCGGAGGAATTGAGGCATTGCTGAAGACCTTGCCCGGGGTTACATCAAACAATGAATTAAGCTCGCAATATTCGGTGCGCGGCGGTAATTATGATGAAAATCTCGTTTATGTCAACGATGTTGAGATTTATCGCCCCTTTCTGGTGCGTTCGGGACAGCAGGAAGGCTTGAGTTTCCTCAATTCCGATATGGTGGCTTCCATTTTATTTTCTGCAGGTGGTTTTGAATCGCGTTATGGCGATAAACTTTCATCGGTGCTTGATATTCGGTACAAGCGGCCCACCAAAACCCAGGGAAGTGTGAGTGCCAGTTTGTTGGGCGCTTCACTGCACCTTGAAGGCTCCAGCCGCGACCGTAAGTTTATGTACCTTATGGGTTTCAGGCAAAAGTCGAACCAATATATTTTGAAGGGACTGGAAACCAAAGGCGATTATAAACCTTCCTTTACCGATTTGCAGACGATGTTGTTGTATGAAGTAAGTCCAAAACTAGAATTTTCATTTCTCGGAAATTATGCCCGGAATTCATATACCCTTGAACCGACCGATCGAACCACCAGCTTTGGAAATATTAATGAAGCTCTCCAACTCAGGGTTTATTTTGAGGGAAAAGAGGTGGACCGCTTCAACAATTATATGGGGGCCTTCACCACCACCTTTAAACCCCGAAAAGACCTTTCGCTGAAGATGATTGTTTCCGCTTTTCAAACCCACGAAAGTGAGACGTTTGACATCATGGGGCAGTATTGGATTGGCGAGCTTGAGCGAGACGCAGGAAGTGAAACTTTCGGGCAGGCCGTTGATACCAAAGGTATTGGAACTTATTTGAATCACGCGCGTAATTATCTTCATGCCACTGTCTTAAATGTAGAACATCGCGGCATGCACGAACGGGGAAACAAGACATTTCAGTGGGGCGTAAAATATCAGCGGGAGTTGATTGATGACATGCTCAATGAGTGGAACATGAACGATTCGGCGGGTTATACTTTGCCTTTTGCCGGTGGTATCCCGGGTATGGTCGGGAATCAGTTCAGTCAGGCAGATATTGTGCTTCAGGATGTGGTTCATACCAGCATAACCCTTAATTCAAACCGGGTTTCAGGTTTTGCCCAATACAATGATGTTAAAGATATTGGCTCAGGACAACTAGGCTTTAATTTAGGCGTTCGGGCAAATTATTGGGACCTGAATAACCAATTGGTGATCAGTCCTCGCGGTGGTTTGTCTTTTAAACCATCCTGGGAAACCGATATACTTTTTCGTTTAACGGCTGGGGTTTACCATCAGCCTCCTTTCTATAGGGAACTCAGGGCAAAAGATGGAACCATTAACAAGGATTTGAAAGCACAGAGTTCTTACCAAATCGTTGCAGGTTCCGATCTGAATTTCAGGGCCTGGGGTCGTCCGTTCAAATTTGTGGGCGAAGCCTATTATAAATACCTCACCAATCTGGTTCCCTATGAAGTTGACAATGTGCGTATCCGGTATTTTGCCCAAAATATGGCCAAAGGGTATGCTACAGGAATTGATCTTAAAGTAAACGGTGAGTTTGTGAAAGGCATTGAATCGTGGGCAAGCCTATCGCTGATGCAAACCCGCGAAGACCTGGAAGGTGATTTTTATACAGATTACTTCAACAGTGAAGGTATGCGTATCGTCCCGGGATACACCACAAACAATATAGTCGTGGACAGCATCACGACAGAACGCGGGTTTATGCCACGGCCTACCGATCAGTTACTGACCTTTGGCTTGTTTTTTCAGGATTATCTGCCCCGAAATCCGACCTTTAAAATGCACCTGAATCTGCTGTTTGGTACTGGAATCCCGTTCAGTCCTCCCGGAGTTCCCCAGGCAAGGAATGCCAGGCGCATGCCTTCTTTCCGAAGGGTGGATATTGGTTTCTCCAAACAAATTGTTGGAGATATCTCCTTAAGCAACAATCCCAACCGCAAGCCTGCCCTCTGGCGCAAATACATCAACAACATCTGGATAAGCGCCGAAGTGCTTAACCTACTGCAGGTGAACAATACCATTTCCTACACCTGGGTTAAGGATGTGAACAATCGCCAGTACGGCGTTCCCAATTACCTTACGCCCCGACAATTGAACCTGAAGATTTCTGTGGAATTTTAAGGCAAAAGCGGAATTATAAATTTTGCTCAGCTCTGTTCATACAGGGCTAAGCGGGAATTAGTTGTAAATAGAGCGGCATTACAAATGCCGCTCAGCTCCATTGTTTATAAATAATTCGGCATAACAAGTGCTTCCCAACTCCGTTCACTTATGGCTAAGCGGCATTTGTAATGCCGCTTGAAACTTAATTGAATTTGCAATTCAACTTAATAGATATGAATTAGAGATGGAATCAAAAAGAAATAAATCAACAATCAGAATTAGTTTTAAATAGAGCGGCATTACAAATGCCGCTCAGCTAGGGTTGTTTATAAATAATACGGCATTACAAGTGCTACCCAACTCCGTTCACTTATGGCTAAGCGGCATTTGCAATGCCGCTTAAATATTGTTGAATATTATAATTCAAATAGCTGCATTCCAATTCGAAATACATTCAACAATCTAAATTAGTTGTAAATAGAGCGGCATTACAAATGCCGCTCAGCTCCGTTGTTTATAAATAATGCAACATTAAAAGTGCTTCCCAACTCCGTTCAC
>SWCC01016379.1_pt1 | contig 51881 bp, 42 predicted proteins | sample 4692971 | NCBI WGS metagenome assembly SWCC01 (sample SAMN10267277, study PRJNA491770) | bioreactor metagenome | isolation source: DHS bioreactor inoculated with subseafloor sediment | place: Japan: off Shimokita Peninsula | collected 2006-08 | reverse complement strand
CTTGATTAGCAGAAGGATCTAAAAATCCAGAAGCAAACACAACAGCAGAGCCACCAGCTAAACCACTTAGGTCAGCACTAAAAGAAGCAACAATAGTTTCATTGTCTGAACCAGGAGTTACGTCTAAAACATAAGCATCAGCAGGAACTTCAATATATTCTGTAATTGCAGTATATGGTGCATCATTTACTAAAGTAGCAACATCTCTAGCAATAACATCTACAGCTGGAGCATCAGAAGAACCATGAAGAACGAAAAACTCTACATTATCACTAGTAGCTTCTTCTCTAGCCATAGGTTTAACTAATAATTCGAAAGCAGTAACCACTTCATCAGGATTTGCAGCATAACTTGAAGGATCAAGAACACCATTGGCGAAAACAACATATTTTTCCATATCAGCTAATTCGCCAACTGAAATTGTAGCAATTACACCATCAGTTTCACTTGTAGAAGAAGGAGCAGCAATAATTACATCAAGAGATGCTCCAGCTGGTACATCAACAAAAGGAGTTGCTGTTCTGAATGCAAAATCATCCAACTTAACAACTAATGAGTTAGAAACCTTGTTCCAGAGATAAATGTCAACCGAGGCAGCCGCAACATCAGCTGAATTATGTATTACTTGTAATCTTGCAGTCTGTGCATTTAGAGTAAAGCTAAATAACATTAATGCCAAGACCGTTAAAATTGATTTATATCTTAGTTTCATTTTAATCACCTTATTGGTTATAAATTTTATCAAGAGCTTTATTCCTGTAATGGAAAATTTGCTCAACTTTATTTTTTATGTATAGTTTGTTAATTATATTTCTAAATATTGCTGGGAAAAGATCATAAACTACAGTATCAATAATCTTCGTTTTGTTCCCAACTTCAATAAATTCATGTGTGTGTTCCCACTTTTTATAAGGTCCAAAAGCTTGAATATCCTGAAAAACATTTGGGGGATCATATATTGTAATAACTGTTTTCCATGGAAATTTTATAAGTCCAAGACTAATTGTATACTCAAAAGTTGCTCCTTCTTGCATAACTAATGGATGTGGTGTCTTAATTTTAAATCCAAGATTTGTAGGAGTGATTTTTTCAAGATTCTCTGGTTTTTCAAAAAAAGAGAATACTTCTGTAATCGGTCTATCTACTACTTGTATTGTTTTATATTCAAACATGATTTTATACCTTGGGTCTTACATTTTCAGTGAGACCCATTAAATTTATTTAGATTCTGGAATTAGTACTGTGTCTATGATGTGAATTACACCATTAGATGCTTTAACATCAGCTGTAGTCACTTTAGACTTGTTTATGAATACACTTCCATCAGCAACTTTAATTTGAACATCATTTTTTGAAATAGTTGTTGCTTTATCTAATTTTACTACGTCGCTTGCCATTACATTACCGCTTACTACGTGGTATAATAGAATGTTAGTAAGAGCATCTTTATCTTTTAACAAGGATTCTACAGTACCTTTTGGTAATTTTGCAAAAGCTTCATCAGTTGGAGCAAATACTGTGAATGGACCTTCACCTTGTAAAGTTTCCACTAATCCAGCTTCAGTTAATGCTGTAGCTAATGTGGTAAATGATCCTGATTCTAGAGCAATTGTTATAATGTCTTTTTTCTCTGATTTTACTTCAGATTTCTTATCTGAAGCAATAAGTGTTGATGTAAAAAATGTAAATGTTAGTGCTAATAATGTTGCTAATGCGATTTTATTTATTGTTTGTGTCATTTTACTATCCTTTTTTTGATTTATTGTTTTTTACTTTTTATTTGTTTACAATTATTTCTGCACCTAAAGCTTGTGCTCCTGTTCCAGAAACAAAACCTTTGGCAAATACTGTATAAATACTTCCATTTGAAAGTGCAATTCCAGATAAATTAAGAACTACTGTTTCTGTTCCAGCTAATCTCACTTGTAAATCATAACTTCCTGCTGGGAGTGGTGTAAAAGCAGAGTATTTCTTAAAGTCATAATTTCCAAAAACAACTGTACCATCTTTAGTTGTAATATCTACTGCTGGTGCATCTGGTGAAAGATGAATAAATCTAACATGTACATTTCCAGAAGCAGGAGATGTTAAATCATCTTCAATTACTAGTGGTGATAAGTTGGCTACTGCATCAACTGCAAATACTGAATAATTTTTGTTTCCTTCTATTGGTAAGTCTGCTTCAATAACAGTTGTTGATGTACCAGATACATTAACTTTAATGTTTCTAGTCCCTTCTTCAACTTCCAAATAACCTGTGTTGTTCGGAAATGTTAGATTGGCACCGGCAACATTGTTATCTACTAAAAGATCTACACCTGGCGCATCTGGTGATGCATGAACAACTTTTACATTTGCTTTCTGCAAAGAAGGTGTTGTTGGATTGTCATCATCATCGGAACATCCGACAAATAGAAAAGATGTTGCAAGTAATAAGACAGCGAGTTTTTTTATATGGTTTTTCATTTTGTTACTCCTTTAATTAAAGAATATTATTTGTTGTGAAAAAATATTATCTAGACTTCCAATTAGAATGCCCTCTGCTACATATATATTAGAATCAAATGATCTCTTAATACCTGTAGATAATTCCAAAGTAAAATCATCCAATCCTAAGTATCTGATATCAAATTTAATTTCTATATGTTTGGCTAAAGTTTTCATTTTTAATGTTGTCTAGTAAATGTCTAATACAAATGTACATATTTGTCTAGCGTTTGTCAAGCAATATGTGGAATAAAAATTAAAAATGTCAAAATAAGACAATTTAAGATTGACAAATACTAGACAGTGTATTATATTTAGATATGGAAAATTCAATTACTTACCCAATAAAGGCTGTATCAAATCTCACAGGGTTATCTATTCATGTTATTAGAGCATGGGAGAAAAGATACAATGTCGTTGTTCCTGATAGAACGGAGACAAATAGAAGAGTATATTCTTCAGAAGATGTTGAAAGACTAAAACTGTTACACCTTGCCTCAGAAAAAGGCTATTCAATAGGAACAATAGCTAACTATTCTATAGATAATCTAAAAAGTATAGTTGGAAATGATTATAAAGAGAAAGTAGAAATTAAAGGAAAAGAGGCTTTAGATGTTAATAAAGGAGAAGTTGAAAATCACAAATATCTTCTTTCTTCAATAGAAGCAGTTAAAAATCTAGATTCTAACTCTCTTGAAAAAGAACTTTACAAAGCTTTGGTTAATTTATCTCAACCAAAATTTATTAATGAAATTGTATCTCCTTTATTAGATAAGATAGGGGAAATGTGGAAAGTTGGGGAAATAAGAATTGTAAATGAGCATATTTCTAGTGCTGTAATAAGAAAAATTCTCACATCGCTTATAGACAATAATTCTGTTCCAGATAATGCCCCATCTATTATTGTAGCTACACCAAAAGGTCAACTTCATGAATTAGGAGCACTAATTATTTCTGTTATTGCTTCTGCAGATGGGTGGAAAGTTACATATATGGGTCCAAACTTACCAGGTGAGGAAATTGCCGCTGCGATAAATAGATTGAATCCTAAGATTGTTGCATTAAGTATAGTCTATCCAAATGATGATTTTACACTTGATAGAGAAATGATCAAGCTTAAAAAGATGCTGAATAACGGATCCAAAATAATTGCTGGGGGAAGAAGTGCAATAAATTATAAAAGTGTACTTGAATCTATGAATGCGAAAATCATTAATAATATTGATGATTTTAGAGAAGAGCTAGAAATTACAAGGATCTGATAACTTTTTTGCACATAAATAATATGGCATATAGAATAATAAGATATATAATCGCAATATAATTTTAAATTATGAAAATTTTATTAACTGGTTCAACAGGATATATTGGGAAAAGACTTCTACCTCATTTACTTGAGGCTGGGCATAAGGTTGTATGTCTTGTTCGTGATCCACGGAGATTTCAAAGTAGATATTCGGAAAATAATAACATAGAATTGATTAAAGCTGATTTATTGGATAAAAAAAGTTTGGAGAATATACCAACTGATATTGATATTGCATACTACTTAGCACATTCAATGGGTTCATCTGGGAAGGATTTTGCAGAACTTGAAGAGAGATCAGCTAAAAATTTTGTTGCCTCAATAGATAAGACTAACGTTAAACAAATAATCTATCTGAGTGGTATCATTAGCACTGAAGCTAAACTATCCAAACATTTAAGTTCGCGGCTAAATGTTGAAAAAATATTACAAAGTGCAAAAGCAAACACGACAATTTTACGTGCTGCAATAATTATAGGGTCTGGAAGTGGTTCATTTGAAATAATAAGAGATCTAGCTGAAAAACTTCCGCTTATGGTAACACCAAAATGGTTGAAAACAAAATGTCAGCCTATTGCTGTAAAGAACGTTTTAGAATATTTAATTGGGGTAATTAATCAACTAAAAGCATTTAATCAAATTTTTGATATTGGCGGTCCGGATGTTCTGACTTATAAAGAAATGCTCCTCGGTTATGCGGAAGTAAGGGGCTTAAAAAGATTTATTATTACTGTTCCAGTTTTAACTCCCCGTCTCTCATCATATTGGCTTTATTTTGTGACATCAACAAACTTTGCACTGGCACGGAGTCTTGTTGAAAGTATGAAAAATGAAGTGGTATGTAATATTGAAGGAATTGAAGAAATTATTAGAACTAGACTTATTGGATATAAAGAAGCTATTGAGTTGGCTTTTAAAGTAATTGATTCAAATCAAGTACCGTCAAGCTGGATTGACTCAGCAATAACAGGAAATTTACGACAGGATTTTTTAGATAAAATTGAAGTTCCAAAATTTGGATGTCTGGTTGATGAAAGAAAAATAAAGTATAAAATTGATTCAGAAAGAGTCATTAAGAATGTTTGGAAAATTGGTGGTGAAAACGGATGGTATTTTTGGAATTGGGCATGGGCATTGCGAGGATTGTTGGATAAATTTTTTGGTGGTGTAGGTCTAAGGCGTGGGAGAAGAAGTCCTTCGGAATTAAAACCTGGCGATGCATTAGATTGGTGGAGAGTGATTTTGGCTGATGAAAATAGTGGCAGATTGATATTATATGCTGAAATGAAAGTTCCGGGAGAAGCTTGGCTTGAGCTTGAAGTTAATGAAGGAAATAAAACCTTTCTTCAAAAAGCTACGTTCCGACCTAATGGTTTATTAGGTCGTTTGTATTGGTATTCACTTCTGCCAATACACAAAATTATTTTTTATGGAATGGCAAAAGAAATAATAACTAAGTAAAAGAATTTTTGTTCTTGCAGAATTTGACACAGCTTAGCAGAATTCTAAAAAAAAAAAAATTATACGATTAAAAAAATTGAAATAAAATTTTAAAATAAAAAGGAAAATTAAATGAACTTAATAACACTGGCTATTACAGCTGCCGCTACACTATTTGGCAACTCAGCAAATACAAACCCTAACCCAAATATTCACAATATTAGTGTTAAAGATATTAACATGAAAGAAGTAAAGATGTCTGAGTACAAGGGGAAAGTACTACTTATTGTTAACGTTGCAAGTAAATGCGGTTTTACAAAACAATATGATGGACTTCAAAAAATTTTTGAATTATATAAAGATCAAGGATTTGAAGTACTCGGATTTCCTTGTAATGATTTTGGCGGACAAGAGCCAGGTTCTAATGAGGAAATTGCAGAGTTTTGCTCATTAAATTTTAGTACTACTTTCCCAATGTTTGATAAAGTAAAAGTATTGGGCAAGGAAAAAAGTCCTCTGTTCGAAATTCTTACAAATAATTCCAAAACTGGAAAATCAAATATTAAGTGGAACTTTGAAAAATTTATAATCGGTAAAGAAGGAAATATTGTAGATCGTTTCAGAAGTATTACAAAACCTGAAAGTAAAAAAATAACATCAATAATTGAAAGTGAATTGAGTAAGTAAAATGATAGCAATAATATTTTTTATCCTAAGTGGATTTATTATGAACGCTGATAAAGAAGTATTTGTTTTTAATTCTCCAGAAACTTCGGGGGAATGGAGAATTATTAATGACGTAGTTATGGGTGGAATTTCTAAAAGCAGTTTTAACTTAAGTGAAGATGGAAGTGCAATATTTAGTGGAACATTATCACCTGATAATAATGGAGGTTTTGCATCAGTAAGAGCTTATGTTGAGAATAGTGATTTAGAAGATTTTACCGGAGTCATAATAAAAACAAAAGGTGATGGTAATATATACAACTTGAGATTTCGAACTGATCAAAACTATGATGGTGTTTCATACCAAGCAAAATTTAAATCTGATAATTCTGTATGGACTGAGCATAAAATCTCATTTAAAGATTTTATCCCGACTTTTAGAGGTAGAAAGGTTTCGAATAAACCTGAGCTTAAATCTGAAAATATTAGACAAATAGGAATTCTTATTGCTGATAAGCAGTGGGGAGAATTTGAATTAGATATTAAATGGATAAAGTTTTATTAAATTAGAATAACTTATTAAATGTGAGAAAAATAAAATGAAAAAAATTTTGATAATTACAATTTTTGCAACTTTGCTAGTGGGTTGCGCAACAACCTATACAAATAGAAATCCTGTCGGAGAAATTTTCCCTAATATTAGTGGAGAATCACTTGAGAAAAAAGAGATTGAAATGCCAGAATATTTTAAAGGAAATCAAACCGTTTTATTGATTGGGTATAAACAAGACAGCCAGTTTGATATTGATAGATGGCTGATTGGTTTGGATATGACCAAAACGAAAGTAAAAGTTTATGAACTTCCCGCAATTCAAGGAATGTTTCCACGGATGTTTTCTACATTTATTGATGAAGGAATGAGAAAGGGAATTCCTAAAGAACTTTGGGGTGGTGTAATTACAATTTATTCGGATGGTTCGGATGTTCAAGAATTTACTGGTAATGAAAACCCCAATAATGCACGTGTTATAATTTTAGACGAAAATGGTAAAATAGATTATTTCTATGATAGAGGATTTTCGGTATCTGCACTGAATGAACTTAAGGAAATGATAGAATAAGAATTTAAATTTCTTTAATAGTGTTGTATGGAAAAGAGAAAGGAAGTAAATATGAACTTATATAATATATTGAAAAGTAAAAGTAGCAGTCTTTGGAATGGAGTAAAAAAAACAATAGATGATATTATTAATGATATTGGAGAAAATTTTGGACCAAAGATAAAACCTATAAAGATTAAAAATAATGAAAATAAAAAGAGAGTTTAATTCTGTAAAGATTTTTGGAACCTTTATTTATAAAAATTAATACTAATAAGACACAATATCCTTGTATATTTAAACTTTATTATAAATTAAAATAAAACAAGATGAAAACTAAAGAAGAAACAGACAAACTTATATATGATAAATTCGGTTTGAATGCAGGATATGTTGCCGATCAATTTGAAAAGTACGAAAAAGATAATGACTCAGTTGATGATTATTGGAGAGAGTTTTTTAGAAATTTAACTTCCCATAATAAATCAAGTAGAAAGCCTAATAAAGATGCTTCTCAAAAATCATCCAAGAAAAATGTTGATTTAAGTTTAGCTGAAGGTGAAGAAATTGAACAAATATTAGGTGTTGGGGCTAGAATTATTGAAAATATGGAAAGCAGTCTAGCAATTCCAACTGCTACATCTTTAAGAACTATATCAGTAAAATTGTTAGAAGAGAATAGAAGAATTATCAATCATCATTTAAAAAGATTAAATAGTAGAAAAATATCATTCTCTCATATTGTTGCGTATGCTGTAGTTAGGGCTCTTAAAAGTTTTCCATCATTAAATAATTCCTTCACTAGAATTAATAATAATCCACATTTGTTAGTAAAAGAATATGTCAATTTAGGCATTGCTATTGATTTGGTCAAAAAAAGTGGTGAACGATCACTTATCGTTCCTAATATAAAAAAAGCGTGTCAGAAAAATTTTGCTGAATTCTGCGATGCATATAATAATATGGTTTCAAAATCACGTAAGGGTAAGATTGAACCAGATGATTTTCAAGGAACAACTATTTCCTTAACAAATCCAGGAGGTATTGGTACTGTATCATCCATCCCTCGTCTTATGAACGGACAAGGATGTATAATAGCAATAGGTGCAATTGATTATCCTTCAGAATTTAAGGCGATGCAGCAGAGCTCTTTAGCTGAACTAGGAATAGGGAAGGTGATGAATATTACAAATACCTATGATCATCGTATTATTCAGGGTGCTGCATCTGGTTATTTTCTTAATGAAATTGATGAATTGCTCAGGGGAAATAAAGGATTTTACAAGGAACTGTTTAATGATCTACAAATACCTCAGATGCCAGTCGCATGGGATGTTGATAATAGGAAAAATACTTTTGACAATGGGCATGATAATGAATTTATAGAAAAACAAGCAAAGGTGCCGTTATTAGTCAATATTTATAGGGTTAGAGGTCATCTTATTGCAAATTTAAATCCATTGTCAATTAGAAAAGACTATTACAGTGAGCTTGATCCTAGTGATTACGGATTTACAATTTGGGATTATGATCGTGAGTTTGTATGCAATATTAAAGGGTCTGAAAGAGCAACATTGCGGGAAATTCTGGATGTAATTAGACAAACCTACTGCGAAATGGTGGGTGCTGAATTTATGCATATTCAACATCCTGAAGAAAAGCAGTGGTTAATGGATAAAATGGAAAGTGTCTTAAATAAGCCAAATTATACCAATGAAATTAAAAAAAGAATTCTTGAAAAACTTATAATTGCAGAAGGATTTGAACATTTTCTGCATACGAGATATTTGGGGCATAAAAGATTCTCATTAGAAGGATCAGAAACTTTACTTCCAGTTTTAGATTATTTATTAACTATAGCAGCTGATGATAGTGCAAATGAGGTCGTTTTAGGGATGGCTCATCGAGGTAGACTTAATGTTCTTGCAAATGTAATTGGTAAAAGCTTCCAAATGATATTTTCTGAATTTGAAGATGATATCTCAGATCGACCTCAGGGTACTGGTGATGTAAAATACCATCTCGGTGCTTCAGGACAATATGAAACCTTTACTCAAAAAAAGATAAATGTTTCAGTAGCCTCTAATCCAAGTCATCTCGAATTCGTTGATCCTGTAGTTCAGGGAATTGTAAGAGCTAAACAAATTAGAAATAATGATTTAAGTAAAGATAAAATACTGCCTGTATTAATTCACGGAGATGCCGCTTTTGCTGGTCAAGGCATTGTTGCGGAAATGTTAAACTTTTCACAATTGAAAGGTTACAGAACTGGTGGAACAATCCACATTATAATAAATAACCAAATCGGATTTACTACAACACCAGAAGATGCAAGATCTTCACCATACGCAACAGACGTTGCAAAAATGGTACAATCTCCTATTTTTCATGTTAATGGTGATGATCCTGAATCTGCTCTGTTGGTAACACAGCTTGCTTTTGAATACAGGCAAAAATTTAATAAAGACGTCGTTATTGATTTGTTTGGATATAGAAGACATGGGCATAATGAAGGAGATGATCCCATATATACTCAGCCTATTATGTATAAAAAAATAAAATCACACCCTTCAGTGAAAATGATTTATTCCGATAAACTTATTTCTGAAGGAATTACTACTAAGGATGAGGTTAATAGGCTTGATAAACAAATTTATAAAAAGTTGGATGAAGCAAATGAAAACACAAAAGCTGTTGATGAAGTTTTTACTCCGGACAGACCATTAGCTTATCCAATCTCAAAACTAAATAAATTAAGGAAAAAAGAAAAAACATCAATCTCAATTAACACAATAAATAAAATTGTTGATGGCATCACAACTCTTCCCGAAGGGTTTGATTTTAATCAGAAAATAGAAAGGATTCTTGCGAAAAGAAAAGATATAGTAACTGCAAATGGTGATATAGATTGGGCCTTTGCCGAGAGCTTAGCATTTGGTTCACTTTTGCTCGAAGGTTTCCCAGTTAGATTGAGCGGACAAGATAGTGCGAGAGGTACATTCAGTCAAAGGCACTTAATTCTAACCGATATGACTTCGGGGGATGAAATAATTCCCTTAAATAGCATCGCAGATGATCAGGCAATCATTGAACCGTTAGATAGTCTACTATCAGAGAATGCTGTAATGGGTTTTGAATTTGGTTATAGTATTGCTGATCCTTTAACCTTGGTCATGTGGGAGGCACAATTTGGTGATTTTGTAAATGGAGCTCAAGTAATTATTGATAATTTTTTAGCTGCTTCAAAAACAAAATGGAATCAGCCCAGCAATTTAGTACTTCTTCTGCCCCATGGACAAGAGGGGCAAGGACCCGAGCATAGTAGTGCAAGACTTGAACGTTTTCTAACACTTTGTGCCCAAAATAATATGATCGTGACAAATCCAACTACTCCAGCTCAATATTTTCATATTCTTAGAAAACAAATATTAGGAAGAATAGATATCCCTTTGATAATTCTCACTCCCAAGAGTTTATTGAGAATGCCTCAAGCAACCTCAAAAACTAAAGAAATTACTAATAATCAATTTCAAGAAATTATTGATGATGAGAATAAAAATAAAAATAAGATTAAGAGAGTTATTTTAACCAGCGGTAAAGTCTATTATGATTTAATAAAATTTAAGACGGAAAATGAAAAGAATGATACAGCAATTGTTAGGATAGAACAATATTACCCATTTAATGAAAAGCTATTATTAAAAATACTTTCAGGATATTTAAAAGTAGAGAAAATTTATTGGGTTCAAGAAGAACCACAAAATATGGGTGCCTGGTCCTTTATATTTCAGAGACTATATAATAAATTACCAAAGGACATAATATTGGAATATGTGGGAAGGAAGGAAAGTCCAAGTCCGGCTAGCGGATCAAGCCTGGAATTCAGTCAGACTCAAGTTGAACTGACTATAAAAGCATTTACATAAAAAATCTTAAATATTTTCTTATATATATTTATAGCATATATCTCTAACATAAAAACTCCGCTGAAAAATAGTTTTGTAAATTTTTCAACGGAGCTAAACAATTAGTTCTTTTATATAAAATCTAACTTCTGAGTCAATTATTCGAGAAAGGATAATTAGTGTATCCTTTTTCTCCTGGAGTGTAAAAGGTATCGTAATCCGGCTCAGCTAAAGGCAAGTTATTTTTAAATCTGTCAACAAGGTCTGGATTAGAAATAAATGGGCGACCAAAAGCGATTAGGTCTCCTTTATTCGCATTTAGAATGGTTTCTGCTCTTTCCTTGCTAAATCCTCCACTTGCAATTATTGTCTTACCATATGATTTTTGAATTTTCGATTTCACAGAATCAGTTACTTCCGGGGCACCCATTGATGAATGATCTACAATGTGAATATATGCTATACCAAGTTTGCCTAATTCATTTGCTAAGAATTCATAAGTCTCTTCTAAATGATCAAATTGTTCCATTCCATTAAATGCTCCATAAGGTGAAAGTCTAATTGCAGTTCTATCAAAGCCGATAACCTCTCCCATTTTTTTTGCTGTCTCAATTGCAAATCTAGATCTGTTCTCAATAGAACCACCATATTTGTCAGATCTTTTATTTGAAGCTGTATTAATAAACTGATCCACTAAATAACCATTAGCCCCATGAATCTCAACTCCATCAAATCCGGCATCAATTGCATTTTTTGCAGCTTGAACATATTCATTCTGAGCAGTTTCAATGTCTTCTAAAGTCATTTCTCTCGGTGTAGGATATGGTTGCATCCCCAAAGAATCAGTATACATTTCTCCATCCGTAGCTATTGCTGAAGGAGCTAATACTTCAGCATCTTTTGGCAAATTCTCAGGATGTGAAACCCTGCCTGTATGCATAAGCTGAACAAATATTTTGCTATTATTTTCATGAACAGTATTCGTTATTTTTCTCCAACCCTCTACTTGGTCTTGGTTAAATATTCCTGGAATCCTTGGATATCCTAATCCATTAGGTGATGGAGAAGTGCCCTCGGTAATTATTAAACCAGCACCTGACCTCTGTTTATAATATTCTACCATAATCTCATTTGGAATATTATCAATTGCTCGTGATCTTGTCATCGGAGCCATTACTACTCTATTTTTTAATTTAATTCCGCCCAACAAGTATTCTCTTAGTAGTTTCATTTTATTTCCCTCATTTGTTTTATTAGTGATTGTGCATTCAATTATATTTAGAAAAAATTATTTCAATTTATTGTAAGATTCAAAGTTTAATTCTGAAATGCCATGGAGAGTTTATGCAAAAATTGGAAAAGAAGACCTTTGATCAATATATGATTATCTGAGAAACGTATAAAAAAAATCATTATAAAGTGGAAATAAATATTGAGTAACATTAATCTTTTCACTACCCTGTGTAACCAATCTATACTTGCCGTATTAATTCCGATGCTTTCAGAAATAATATATATTGAAAGCATCGGTAATTACTATTAATTAAATTCCATTAACTACACTGGAAGCATGTTTTAATCTCTCTCTACTTAAATCTGAGCCATTACTATTCTCAACTAGAATAGCATAATAACTTTTTGCCTTTTCGTTATCTCCCATAAGTTCGGCGGATTTTCCAGCTCCGTATATTGAATTAAAACGATTCGGGTTATTTAATAGTGATTTGTTATAATGAAGAATTGCCTCATTTGGATTACCTAATTCTAGATATAAATCTCCCAACATTTCTCTTACCGGTAACAACTGACCTGGAGTAACAGGATTTTTTTCTGAAGCATCTTCCATATCAGCTGCTGCGATCATCAGTTTTTCTGCATTTACTTCATCACCAGATGCATAAGTTTCCCAAGCTTCAACAACTCTTTTTTGAATATTTACTTGGTTTGCCCAATAAGCATTGTATTTAGACTTATTAAGCTTTTCTTCTAATTCTCCTAATCTAAAAGAGGATTTCTTTGCTACTTCAATATTCCCACTTCTTGCAGCTCCAATTCCTTTCGCATAATAAACTAAAGCTTCAAATTGTGGAAACTTTTCTAATGAAAAGTTTGATTGATCAGCCAAAGATAATTTTGCTGCATCATCCCATTTTTGATATTCTAGTGCTAAGCGACCACGAATAGCAGATAGCGCGTATGCAGTTGCTGGACTATTTTGGAATGTACCTGTTAAGTTATTTAAATCATTTACAACAGAATATGCTTTTTCGTATTCTGATTGTTGTAAATATGAATAAGCTAGATAATCAAGTGCATGAAAATAGTGAAGAGAAATTTCTCCATTTACTGGAAATTTTTCTGCCGCTGCTGCTGAGCGCAAATTCAGATCTATTGATTCTTGCCATTTACCTAATCTTGTAAAAATGTGAGTTGGCATATGAAGCGCATGTGGAATTTCTGGTGCTATATCATTGTACTGTCTTGCAACTCTTAATGCTTTATCTGCTAATGGAGGTGAATCATATGCATGAATAGCATAATGAAAACCGCCTGGATGATCGGGGATTACTTTTAATGCATTTTCTGCCATTTCCCCAGCTTTAAGTTGTACTTCATAAGATTTATCGGTTGGTGATACAGTTCCAAGAGTTGTAATTACGTAGAACATCTGTGCTTCTAAATCATCCGGTAATTTTTCAGTTGCTAGTAACCAGGCAGCTTCAAAATCCACCAATCTTTCTTTTTTTGTTTTCTCTTCTAAACTATAGTATTGTAGAATTGCATTTCCGTATAGTTTCTCTTTTTCTGTTTTTGCCAGACCTAAAGCGGTTTGTGAAAGTAGATATCCTTTTTGCATTCGTTTTTCACTTGGAACATCCGGCCAAACAGGATGAATATAAGTCATTGCTTTTCCCCAGTGTCCCCAGAAACAATCCGGATCTTTTTCAATAACTTTATTAAATGTATATTCTGCATCATCATAAGTCATATGATGAATAAGTGCAAAACCAAAACTAATTAAAGTATCTAATTCAGGACTACAGCCATCTGTAAATTGAACAGTACCGCATAACACATCTGGAGATAAATAAGCACTTTCTTTATTCTCTGCAACTTTTTGATCTGAACATGAAACAAGGATTAATGTGAGAAGATAAACCGGTATTACTATTTTGTTGAGCGAAATTAAAGATATTAACTTTTTCATTTGATCCTTTCTTTTAGATTTTGGAAAAGTTTTACACTCTGTTTTTAAGCAAATGGATTATATGTTTTATTTGAATATTTAAGAGCAAGGCTGAATATAAGCAATTAAAAGACGCAATGTCTCATTATTTTGTTTCAAATGTAATCACTTATTTCATTATCATTTTATAAACAAATGATGATGAAAAAAATAGAACGGAAACTAAGATCATTATTCAATAAAAAATTGAAAATACCACGAAGGAGAAAATCTCATGTAATATATGAAAGAAATTCTTTTCTCACATCACTATTTAAAAATTTGCCACCATAACTAGAAGTAACAGTTGAACTATTTACATCATTTACACCTCTAGAAGCAACACATAAATGATCTGCATCTACAACGACTGCAACATCTTCGGTTTGCAAAGTTTTCTTTAAATCATTTGCAATTTGTATCGTTAACCTTTCTTGTACTTGAGGTCGTTTTGCATAATACTGAGCAATTCTATTTAATTTTGAAAGACCAATTACATTATCTTTCGGGAAATAGGCAATGTGTGCTTTTCCAATAATCGGTACAAAATGATGTTCACAATAAGAATAAATTGTGATATCTCTTTCAACAAGCATTTCAGTGAATTTGAATTTATTTCTGAACAAAGTAGCGCTTGGTTTATTTTCCGGATTTAACCCACTAAAGGCTTCCTTAACATACATTTTTGCAACACGTTGTGGTGTATCTTTCAGACTTTCATCTGTAAGATCTAAGCCAAGTATTTCCATTATATCCTTGAATTTATTTTCTATCAATTCTATTTTGAGCTCATCATCAAGTTTAAATGCATCTTCTCTTAAGGGTGTTTCAATGGATGATAAAAAGTATTCTTCGTCAGATTCATCGAATACAAATTTTTGTATTTTGTTGTTTCCCGGATCTCGCATCTTATTTCCTTTCAAAAAATGTTTAATGGAACACAGTTTGCTAGCAAACTGTGTTACTTGAATAAATTTTGCTGATTTAATTTTACGTATTTATTTATATAGTTTTTGATGTTAAACTTACGTTTACAGCCATTATAATTCATATATCTTATTTTCCCAAAAATTGGTCTTTCTCCCCAGGCTCTATCGTGAACTCCTCCAATTGACCATGCTAAACCGGCATATCCATTTGGATCTCGTCCATCTAACTCATATTTATCATTTAGGTAAATTCCAAATTCTAAAGCCTGCTCTGGTGATTCAGTCCATTCAAGTATTTTTTTTGCCCAATACATTCTCATGTATCCATGCATTTTGCCTGTGGTCACCATTTCCATTTGAGCAGCATTCCATAGCTCATCATGAGTTTTTGCTAACTCAAACTGTTCTAAAGAAAAAATATATTCTCGTTTATCATTTCTATGCAGATTTAATGATGTTTTTGCCCAATCATGGAAACCGTTAAAATTATCATAATTTTGATTATAATAGCAAAAGTTGTCTGCAAGTTCTTTTCTAATAATTAATTCTTCTAGGTATGAAACAATAGATTCATTCTCATGAAATTGATTTAGAATAAGAGCAATTCTCTGAGCTGAGATATGTCCAAAATGTAAATAGGGAGAAATATTTGAAATCCCATTTTTGTTTGGATCATTTCTATCATTGGAATATGAATGTAATTTTTGCTCTATAAAATTCTGTAAAAGATTATTTGCTGCATTTTCTCCAGGTATAAAATCTTCGAGAGGTTTTATAGAAGTATCAACTTTTAGAGATCTATAAACTGAAGTCCAGTTAATTTTACTATGATTAGTCTTTTTGCTAAATTTTTCTAATTTTGGGAAATCATCTAAATATTCCGGAAACAATTTTTTAATTTTCGGTCTAATAGTATAAGCCGCAAATTCTAATTTTGGAGATGCTTCCCAAACCGGAACGATATTATGTGAATCTATTTCATAAAATGAAATATCAATTTTATCTCTAACTTTTTCTTTCCATTCCCTAGTAATTTTCAATGGATTGAAATCGGTTACCAAGAATGAAGCATTATTTTTAGAAATAAATTCGGGTATCTGTTTTTCTGGATTGCCTAATAATAGCTCGAATCTGATATTAAGTTTATCAAGTTTACTTTCAACTTCTTTTAAGCCTTCAATCATAAAATGGTATTGACGTAAAGTCGCTTGTAAGAACTTAGCAACAAGATTAAAAACGACAATTAATGGTTGGTTATTTTCTAATGCTTTCTCATATGCGTAAATTAAAGCCCAGTTATCATTAACACGTTGCTCACGTTGCATCCAATAGACAATTGGTCCCTTTTGAGATTCTACTTCATGTAATATTTTAATTCTATTTTGTTTCATTAATTTCTTGATCTTTAACTAGCTATTAAATTTATGTCATATTGAACGAAGTGAAATATCTCAATCTTGAATACTAATTTAGTTCTACGATTATTTTTCCAATAAAAATCGTTGGAATCAGAATGACAATTTTATTTAATTGTCATTTCGAACGTGCTTTTTGTGAAAAATCTTAGATTCTCACGTCGCTTCGCTCCTCAGAATGACTGATAGAGTTATGCTTAAAACTCTAAACTAATTCCAATTGAAGGTAGAATACCTATCTCTGAATTTTCTTCAACTTTTCTTTTTTTATAATCCCATCGAACATTGGTAATATTTTTATTATTGTAAATATTTTGAATATCTAAATAAGTTATTAAAGCCCACCCATCAAAGTTCCATCTTCTATCTACACGAACATCCAGTCCATGAGAATCTTTGAGTGTTGAAGTTAAATAGTCAGCACTATTCTGTGTTCCGTCTAAATTGTATGGTGTGTATGGTGAACCGGTTGCATAACGAAATTTTAATGCAGCTTCCCACTTATCATTAAATATATAACCTGCACTTAAATTCACAATCCATTTCTGATTATACTGTCCCGTCCTTTCAATACCATCAAGTGATGTAAAGTAACTTTCACTATATGTTAAGCTGAAAATACCATAGTGGCTAAGACTTGAAGATTTCTTTTGTGCAGATAGTTCTATTCCTCTTGAATATCCTTTACCGTCACTAGATAAAGGTTCCAATCCAAAAGATGAATAATTCTCTTCCGCACCTGCGAACCCTGCTCCAGTGTTAGCTAATACTAAATAGGGTCTAATAGTGCTTGTCGGATAATTTGAATAATTCTTATAGAATCCCTCTAACTTAATATTTGTATCTTCACGTAATCTATGACTAACACCAATAATAAATTGATCGACTTGAATAGGTTTTAGGCTTTTATTTTCGGGTAAGGTTAACCAGATGTATGAAGGGCTTTGTCTATATATCCCAGTGCTAAAATTAACATTGGTCAATTCAGTTAAGTAATATGAAAGTGAAAGCCTTGGACTGAAGGTAGATTTTGTATCAATCGCGTTAAAGTAATTTGCTCGAACACCAAAATTAAATCTGAGTCTTTTAAAATAATTTGCACTATAGAGAGCATAAGCACCAAATTTGTAAAAATCTTCATTTGCATTAAGAGAAGTTATTGGTAAGGTTTCTCCAAATGTTGTTTCAAATTTTTCCGGAAATAATATTTCACTATTATAGTTAATGTGTTTTGCAGATGCACCAATATTTATTTCCGATGCCGAGGCAATCTTATACACAATATCTGCCTTAAGTTCGTGCTCTGATTCTTTAGAATTGTTAAGGAATATTGGATTCAATAAAGTATCATTTTGAAAGCCATCATAACTGATATAGTTTCTGCTTAAAGAAATATTGTAATATCCTTTATCAAATAAATGCCTGAAAGATAAACCTGTTGTATATTGGTTCTGATCAGTACCAAGTATTCTTGCATTATCAAAAACTGCATCATTATCATCATTGTTAAACTTTACATTGTCTAAAGCACCCACAAACAAGAAAGATATTTTATTTGAATTGTTAATATTGAAAGTGTATTTGGAAAGAAGATCGTAATATTCAGGGACAAAATTAAATCCGGCTGCATTAAATATGAAATCAAGATAACTTCTTCTTAGAGAAAATATAAAATTGCTTTTTTCATTTATCGGTCCTTCTAGATTAATACCAAACTGTGAAGCCGAAATTAATGCCTTTCCACCCAATCTATCTTTTCTTCCTTCTCTTAAATCTATTTTTAATACTGAAGAAAGTTTATCTCCATAATTTGCCTGAAATCCACCAGTAGAAAACGTTGTTTCATTTACATAATCTAAATTTATAAAACTTAAAGGCCCCCCAGTTGATCCTTGTGTACCAAAATGATTTATATTTGGTACAACAAATCCATCTACCAGATAGAGATTTTCAGAAGGTGCTCCACCTCTTACAACTAAATCATTTCTTCCTGCACTTTGTCGTGCAACTCCAGGCAAAACGGAAAGTGCACGAACAACATCCTCAAAACCACCTGGCGCTCTTCTAATTTCTTCATAACTAAATTTTTTAACACTGTTTACTTCCGTTGGAAGATTCTCAAATACATCTGATGAAACTGTAACACCCTCTAGTTCAATAACAGCCTCAGACAATTTGAATTCAACAAAATTTGGTTTTGCTGTATTTACAATCACATCTGATTTAGATGATGGATTGTATCCAATAAAGCTGGCTTTTAACTGATAAACTCCTGGATTAAGTCCAATTATTCTAAATTCACCTTTCGTATTTGTTGCTGCTCCTAAGTCAGTACCGACAACAATGATGTTCACACCCGGTAAACTCTCATTTGAGATTTGGTCAATTACCTTTCCTGTTATTTCACCAGTATATTGAGAATAAGATTGTATAAATCCAGATATAATTAATAATAAGATTTTAAATAAATTTTTCATTTTTTATTGTAAAGATAACGGATTGTCTAGATTTTGTCAAGCTTTTTAGTGTAAACAGACAACAATAACTAGACAAGCTATCATTTTATTTTTGAATAAAAATTTATAAATATGTATATAAAGCAATTATTAAAAGCATAATTTAGAATAAAAAAACTTTACTTTCGGAAATCTTATTAAAATATTGTACTTTTGCTGAAATTTATTTCCCACTTAATATAAATAAAAAAGTTTTCCTAAATATAAGAATGCAGACACCAAAGCGAATTAAACTTGTTCTTGAAGATGGAAGTGAATACATCGGAAAGTCCTTTGGTTATTATGGCTCCTCCGCTGGTGAAATAGTTTTTAATACAGCTATGACCGGTTACCCTGAAAGTCTCACAGATCCTTCCTATTTCGGTCAAATTCTTATTTCCACGTACCCTCTTATTGGGAATTATGGTGTTCCAGATACTAATATTGTTAATGAGCTTACAGAAACATTTGAATCATCTAGAATTCAAGTTAATGGATTTGTGATATCAGACTATTCATTTGAATATAGCCATTGGAATGCTAAAAAAAGTTTGTCCGATTGGTTAAATGAACATAAAGTTCCAGGTATTTTTGGATTGGACACAAGAGCTCTAACCAAGAAGTTGCGCGAAAAAGGATCTATGCTTGGAAAAATAGTTGTTGATGATGAGCAAGTCGAGTTTGTGGATCCAAATCTGATTAATCTTGTTGAGAAGGTAAGTGTTAAGGAGAAGAAGATTTATGGAAATGGGAAAACCAAAATTCTTCTTGTAGATTTAGGTACAAAAAATAATATAATCAGATGCTTACTTAAAAGAGATGTTCAGGTAATCAGAGTTCCTTGGGATTATGATTTTACGAATGAAAAATACGATGGACTTGTTATTTCTAATGGTCCGGGCGATCCAACATATTGTGATGTAACTACTAAGAATATTAAAAAAGCGACCGAAGAAAATAAACCTATATTTGGTATTTGCATGGGTAACCAATTATTGTCTTTAGCAGCTGGTGCAAAAATTTATAAGTTGAAATATGGACACAGAAGTCATAACCAGCCTGTTATACAATTTGGTACAGAGAAGTGTTTTATAACATCACAAAATCATGGTTTTGCTGTTGATGATTCTAATCTTGATAGTGGTTGGGAACCATACTTTGTAAACTTGAATGACAACACATGTGAAGGAATAAAACATAAATCAAAACCATTTTTCTCAACTCAATTTCATCCGGAAGCTTCAAGTGGTCCGACTGATACTGAGTTTTTATTTGATGAATTTTTAGATTTAGTTAAAAAAAATAATTAATAAATTTCATCCCGAGCAGAGTCGGGGGATGAGTTCGTTTTAGCATTACAATGCTTCGACTCCGTTCAGCATGAATAAAATAGATTGTCATTCTGAGGAGCACCGAATTATTGGAGCAACGTGAGAATAAAAGTCTTAAAACTTTATAAGGTTTCTCAATCGATTCGCTCATTTTGAAATGTCAGTATATAATTGATTTATAAAATAGAATATGAATAAAGAAATTAAAAAAGTTTTAATATTAGGTTCAGGTGCTCTTAAAATAGGAGAAGCCGGAGAATTTGACTATTCCGGTTCTCAGGCATTAAAAGCATTACGTGAAGAAAATATTGAAACTGTTTTAATTAATCCTAATATTGCAACTGTTCAGACTTCAGAAAATATTGCTGATAAAGTCTACTTCCTTCCAGTAACACCATACTTTGTTGAGAAAGTAATTGCTAAAGAAAAACCAGATGGTGTTCTTCTTTCTTTTGGTGGACAAACAGCACTGAATTGCGGTATAGCATTATATAAATCGAATATTTTTGAAAAATATAATGTTGAAGTTCTCGGAACTCCTATTCAGGCAATAATTGATACTGAGGATAGAGAATTATTTTCTAATACTCTTAAAGAAATTAATATTCGAACTCCCAAAAGTATTGCTGTTGAAACTATTGAAGATGCATTAAAAGGTGCGGATGACTTAGGCTATCCAATAATTGTTAGAGCCGCTTACACTCTCGGCGGATTGGGCAGTGGATTTTGTGTAAATTCAGAAGAATTAGAAGAGCTAGCATCAAAAGCATTATCATACTCTGAACAGATATTAATTGAAGAGTCACTAAAAGGATGGAAAGAAGTTGAATATGAAGTTGTTAGAGATTGTCACAACAATTGTATTACAGTGTGTAATATGGAAAACTTCGATCCATTAGGAATACATACTGGTGAAAGCATTGTAGTAGCACCATCTCAAACACTTACAAATACAGAATATCATAAACTGCGTGAAATTGCGATTAAGCTTATTCAGCATATTGGAATTGTTGGGGAATGTAACGTTCAATATGCACTAGATCCATTCTCTGAAGATTATCGAGTAATTGAGGTTAATGCAAGATTGTCTAGATCAAGTGCGTTAGCTTCCAAAGCAACAGGTTATCCTTTAGCATTTGTTGCTGCAAAACTTGGTTTGGGCTATGGGCTTCATGAGTTAAAAAATTCTGTTACAAAAACTACTTCTGCTTTTTTCGAACCGGCTCTGGATTATATCGTATGTAAAATACCAAGATGGGATTTGAGCAAATTTGATGGTGTCTCAAATCAAATTGGCAGCAGTATGAAGAGTGTTGGTGAGGTGATGTCCATTGGTAAAACTTTTGAAGAAGCTATTCAAAAAGGATTGCGAATGATTGGGCAAGGAATGCATGGTTTTGTTGGTAATAAAGATATTAAGAGTGATGATATAAAAGATATGTTGCGCAATCCTACCGATATGCGGATTTTCATTATAACTCAAGCTTTTAAAGAAGGACTTACAGTTGATGAAATTCATGACTTGTCTAAGATTGATAAATGGTTTTTAGTAAAGTTACAAAATATATTTAATCATCGACTTGAGCTTCAAAAGTATGATTCTCTAGTAAGCTTACCAAATGATTTGCTATATGAAGTGAAAAGATTAGGATTCTCTGATTTTCAGATTGCAAGATTTGTATTAAAGAGTGCATCCGAAAATATTGATGCTGATTTAATTAAGGTTAGAAAACATAGAATACTGAATGACATTAAACCTGTAGTAAAGCAAATAGATACTCTTGCTGCTGAATATCCTGCGCATACAAATTATTTGTACCTTACATACAGTGGTGATGAAAACGATATAGATTTTTATAAGGATAAAAAATCAGTTATAGTTCTTGGTTCCGGGGCATATAGAATTGGAAGCAGCGTTGAATTTGACTGGTGTGGTGTTAATGCACTAAATACAATTAAGAAAGAAAATTATCGCTCTGTAATGATCAATTATAATCCCGAAACAGTAAGCACGGATTATGATGTTTGTGACCGATTATATTTTGATGAATTATCTTTCGAACGAGTTTTGGATATTATTGAGTTTGAAGTTCCCAAGGGTGTAATAGTTGCAACGGGGGGGCAGATACCAAATAATCTTGCGATGAGGCTACATAACGTATCAGTACATGTCTTGGGAACTTCTCCCCTTTCCATTGATAGAGCAGAGAACAGACACAAATTTTCTCAGATGCTTGATAATCTAAAAGTTGATCAACCGAGATGGAAGGAACTTAGTAGTACAGAAGAAATTAAAATATTTATTGAAGAAGTGGGTTATCCAATTTTGGTTCGTCCTTCATATGTGCTCTCCGGTGCAGCGATGAATGTAGTTTCTAATGAAAGCGAATTGGAACATTTTTTACAGATGGCTGCTGATGTTTCCAAACAACACCCAGTTGTGGTTTCAGAGTTTATAGAGAATGCTAAGGAAATAGAGATTGATGCCGTTGCTGATAAAGGGGAAGTAATTCTCTATGCAATAAATGAACATATTGAGTTTGCAGGAGTTCATTCAGGTGATGCAACCATGGTTTTCCCTCCGCAAAAAATTTATTTTGAAACCGTACGAAGAATTAAAGCTGTTGTCAGAAAAATTGCTTCCGAGTTAAATATATCGGGACCATTTAATATTCAGTTTCTCGCTAAAGATAATGACATAAAAGTTATAGAGTGTAACCTCAGAGCGTCCAGAAGTTTGCCATTTGTTTCTAAAGTATTGAAAGTTAATTTTATTGAACTTGCTACCGATGTAATGCTTGAAGCTGATTATAAAATACCTAACAAGTCTTTGTTTGAACTTGATTACATTGGAATAAAAGCTCCACAGTTTTCTTTCTCTAGACTAAGTATGGCAGATCCAATTTTAGGAGTTGATATGTCATCAACCGGAGAAGTTGGTTGCATTGGTGAAGACTATTATGACGCATTGCTTAAATCAATGCTTTCGGTGGGATATAAGATACCAGAAAAAAATATTTTACTATCTACAGGTCCAGTAGAATCAAAAGCAGAATTACTGGGTAGTGTTAAATTGCTAATTAATAATGGATATAAACTTTTTTCAACTGGCGGCACCCATAAGTTTTTAAGTGAAAATAATATTGAATCTCAACTTCTTCATTGGCCGGATGAAGACAAGAGTCCGAATACAGTTGAGTATTTGCGAAAAAGAAAAATTGATTTGGTGATCAATATCCCTAAAGATCATACAAAAAATGAATTAGATAATGATTACACAATAAGAAGAAGTGCAATTGATTATAATATTCCGTTAATTACTAATTCTAGATTGGCTCAGGCTTTTATTACAGCTTTCTGCACAAAAGACATTGAAGATATTTCAATAAAAAGTTGGAACGAATATTAGAAATATTTAAAGTTATTTTACTTCAACTGTTAGTTCAATATTTCCACTATTCTTAAAACTTAGTTTAATAATTCCGCCTTCCCCCATTGGTAAATCACCGTTTAAACCTATTAGCATTATATGAAAACTTCCCGGTTTTAACTCAATAGTAGATTTGCTAGGAATTATAATATTTTCTACATGGCGCATTCCCATCATATCATTCTCAGCTGCATATGTTTCATGGAGTTCAACTACTTTTGCTAAATCTGAACTAACAGCAAATAATGTATCATCAATATTTGTGTTGTTAGTAATTTTCATAAAAGCAGCTGAGTTTCTGTTTGTGATTCCAGGACGAATCCAGGTATCAGAAATCACAAATGATTTTTCACTAAGTGGTTCTTCAGTTTTATTCTGCTGGCACGCACCAATAAAAAAAAGAAAAATTAATGTAACTGAATAAATAACCTTCATACTATTTCTCCAATATGGATTAAGAATTAGTCATTTAATAATTGTACATCTTTAACAATTTCGTCTATGTTAATTTTACTTCCGAGATAGTTTTTTCTAATTCTGCCTTCTTGATCGATTAGTTGAATTCTATCTGTGTGTACATAATAATAAGTTTTTGATCCGTCATCAAAAGTTGTTGAATCACCAACAAAAGCAATTACGCCAACTTTCTTCAATAATTTTTCAATTGTGCTTTTTTTTCCGGTCAAAAAATCCCAATTATTAAAATTAACATTATGTAATTCAGAAAATTTTTTTAATACACTTGGATTGTCAACTTCAGGATCAAAACTGATTGAGATAAATTCCACATTATTAATTTGAGCATTTTCAACTTTCTCTCTAATCAGTCTCATATTGTTTGTTGTTAGAGGGCAAATATCAGGACAATTAGTAAAAATGTAACCAACAATTCCAATTTTATCTTTTATTAAACCCGGGAAATTAGTTTGCACACTATCTTGGTTAAGTAAAGAATAATTTTCTTCACTTAGGTTATCTATAATTTCAAATTCTTGTTGACAAGAGATTGATAACAATGAGAAAAATATAATCTTTACCAAATGTTTTAATTTAATCATCTTTCAATCCAACTTTTTCTATTGGTTGTAAAATTTGGAGCAATTATTTCTAAATTGTTCTCCTTAACTTCGACTGGAATCCACTCATCAGTTCCATCATTTTGAACTTGCCATTCTTCATCTGTCATAAAAATAATTATCTTTTCACTTGTTATTATTTCAGCAATAATATTGATTCCTGGAGTTTTAGAATCGTAATAGTTCCTTGCATCTACGGAGATCTCATTTTCTCCTTCCTTTAGGTATTTGGTTACATCAATCAACTTTACTCTCTGCTGTTCAATCCAAAGAGAGCCAGATCTTTTAGTATAAACCGAATCAACTACCTTATTGTTAATAGATACTTTGGCAAACGTATCTCCAATAATTTGTAATTGAGCAGATTTAACTTCAGCCTCAACACTAAGTTTAGTTGAAAAATTAACTTTAAGAATCAATTCATCTTCTTCATTTCGATAGTAAATCCATTTACTGTTTAATAGAGGAGATTCCAGTGAATCTAGTTTAATCTGATTTCTTGTTTCGTCAAAGTAAGTAATTAGTCTATCAAACTTATCTTCAATCATCCAAAGGTTTTCTATTCTATTATATTTATTCCAAAGAGTTACATAGTCATGTTTTAATTCAGTAAGTTGAGAAATATTTCTATCGATGAGAATGTTTGCTTCAGTCAAATCGATTTTGTTGCTATCTAATATATCATGAAGTACAATTTGAGTTTCTTGCTTTAGCAGAAACCATTCTTTTAATTGTAAAGTAAATTCTAATAAATCCAGAAAATCTTTATTCTTAGAAACTGTTTCCCTAATTGAATCGAAATTTGCTAGACTGCTTGAGTTTGAATTCATCCAATACAATTTACTTGCTTGTGGTAGTTTTAACTGACGCCAATCGGACTTTCTATAATCGAGGAGTGGATGCCGCCAAATACTGCTCCAGAGTAGTTGATTTATTGGATCATTTAATTCATCAAAAAGATTTTGGATCTCGTCATTATAAACACCAAAAAAATGATTGAAAAATGTGTTGTTAAAATAATCGACTTCACTTTTAGTAATATTCCATGAGCATTGCGCAGACCATGCGTAACCATAAAGGTTATACTCTCTAAAAGTTTCTGCTCCGAAATCTCCCCAGCATGAGTTGATCATTCCTATCGAATTGTTATTAATTCCATCCTCAATAAATGTTTTAATATTGGGGATGGAATAAAAGTTTTCCGGGAACGCGGAATTAAAATTCCAGACCGTTGGTGATGTTATATAATTAAATCCGGCTTCATCAAATATTTTTGTTGAGGGATAGTTGAACTTTGGATAATAATGCCAGTCAACTATCGTAATATCATTAGGAATCTTTTCTAAAATTTCCGGATGGCTTAGGATAATATCTCCGTACATCAGCACTTCTTTGTTGTTCTTTTTACAAATATCATATACTCTTTTATAATGATTTGCATGAACGGTTGCTAAGTCAGATTGTTCTAGTAGCTTTCTACTGTTGCCGAGCCCAATATCGTAGCTTTCGTCAGCACCAATATGAAAATATTTTGAGGGGAATAGTTCAAATACTTCGCTCATTAATGATTCCAAAAAAACATATGTTTCTTCATTGGTAATATCTAGTGAAGCTCCTCCTGGGAAATCGGCATATTGAATAAATTCAGGCTGACTTAAAATATTTTCATAATGCCCAAGTGTTTGAAATACTGGAATCACTTCAATAAACCGTTCATCTGCGTATTCAACAATTGTTCTAATTTCTTCTTTTGATAGAGCACCCCTTCCAACTCCAATCTCCGGATAATTATCAAATTGAATAACATCTTCCATATATGGCATATATGTGTTCATTTTATATTGTGCAATAAAATCAATTATCCTTTTGAAGTTATCTATAGTAGAGACTTGTCCGCGACTAAAATCATCAGATATTCCACGAATTTTCATATTAGGGTAGTCTGTAATCCTACATAAAGGTAAATATCCTTTATTGCTTTCAACAAGTTGAAGTAAGGATTGTACTCCATAGTAAATCCCCTTTGAGTTTATAGCTTTAACATTAACCGAATATTCTTCAATGTCTAAGATGTATGCTTCATCTTTAAAGTTCTCAGGTATTTGTTCCTCTGGAGAGAATGATTCAACGGGCTCTAATTTTATTTGAGTAGTATTTTTGCTATCGGATTTTTCTGATACGTTCCCTAAAATATTTTTAAGTTCACTCTCAAGAAAATCAACACTTACCTTAATTTTAGAATTTGAAAGATTATTAATTCGCATTATTTCAAAATTGTCAATTGCAAAGTGTTTTTCAATTTCTGGAGAAATAATAATTTGAGGTGTTGGTATTATATTGATGTTTATCTGTTGGCTCATAATAGTTGTATTAAGTAAAACAGTTATTAATAAAGTATGAAATTTCATTCACATCCTTAGATAATATATTAAGACCATAGTTTATTTGCCCAATTTTTCAAAAATCCACTCCGGCAAAACTGAAACTATTTTTGAACCAAGTACAGTTAATAGTGGAAATTGAATAATTCTTTTTTCTTTTTTTATTCCTTTCAAGATAATTTGTGCTGCTTTATCGGGCTCCATTAAAAATGGCATTTCAAAATCATTTTTGTCTGTCATTGGTGTTCTAACAAATCCTGGCTTAACTGTAATAACTTTTACATTGTGCGGTTTTAACTCTATGCGTAAGCCTTCTAAATAGATTGAAGCAGCTGCTTTGCTCGCGCAATAAAATCCGCTTCCGGAAAATCCTCTATTATCTGCAAGGCTGGAGACTCCAACAATTAATCCATCTTTTCTTTTTAAAAAATCAGGAATAAGTTTCTCTACCCAATATATGATGCCAAATACATTTGCTCCAAAAATTGTCTCTGCCAATTCCGATTTGTATTCAGTAACTTTCATATTCTCACCAAAACCGGCATTAAGGATTGCAATGTCTATTCTTCCAAAATTACTGATGATTCTTTCATAAGCATCCGAAACTTCATTTTTATTGCTTACATCACATTTTATTGGCAGGAATTCTGCTTCAGAATGCTGGGATAAATCTTCAATTAAATTATTAACCAGCTCTACTCTGCGAGCCACTAAAACAAGTTTACACTTCTCTTTTGAAAGTTTTTTGGCTAGTTCTTTTCCAATTCCAGTTGAAGCACCTGTAATGAGTATAATTTTGTGAGTAAAATTCGTGATAAATATTCTCTATAATTTACTGTTAATCAAGTAAACTTAATGAATTATTATAAGAATGGCTTTTAGCAAGTAATTAAATCTTTACTAACAAGGGTTTTTTCAGTATCTTAGCAAAAATTATTCCAAAGATTATTATGACCAATTTCGACAATATAGATGGTGTTTTAGTTAATAAAGCCATTGTAAACACAAAATTCACATGCGACCTTACTGTGTGTAAAGGTGCTTGCTGTACGATGAAAAGTGAGTATGGTGCCCCTCTTGCTTCTCAGGAAATTAGTATAATTGAAGATTTTTTGCCAATAATCAAGGAAAATCTATCTGAAATTAGTGTTAAAGAGATAGAAAAAAACGGATTTTGGGAAAAGAAAGAAGATGAGTTAATGACCAGAAGCCATGGAGATACTGATTGTGTATTTGTATTTTATGAGGGAGATATTGCTAAATGTGCAATAGAAAAGGCTTATTATGATGGAAAAATTGATTTCATTAAGCCCATTTCTTGTCATTTATTCCCCATTAGAGTAACAGATTTTGGTGGTGATGTTCTTAGATACGAAATTTATGATGATTGTAAACCAGCTTTAGAAAAGGGTGAAAAAACGGGTCTCACTGTTGCAAAATTTTGTGAAGCACCAATAAAAAGAGCTTATAGTAATAACTTTTATGAAAAAATGAAGAAACTTAACGGAAAATAAAAATGTTATCATTGCACCAAAAAATGTCTTTACAACAAAAACTTTCTCCACAGCAAATTCAATATCAGAAATTGCTGCAATTAAATACAATGGCATTAGAGCAAAGAATAAAAACTGAATTGGAATTAAATCCTGTTTTAGAAGAAACTTTAGATGAAGAATTTGAATTAACCCAAGATCAGAAAGAGGATACTCCCGAAGATAGCAGCGAGGATTTTGAAACTGATAGTAGTGATGAATTTGATGCTGAAGATTATATGAATGACGGTGATCTTGATAATGATAGAATAAATAAAAGTCCGGATGAAGAAGACAATAGACCAATTGCACCTTCCAGAATTTCTCCAGCTGAGAGATTACTTGATCAGTTCCATGTATTAGATTTACCAGAAGAACAAATAGTGTTGGGTGAAGTAATTATCAGCAGTCTTTCAAAGGATGGCTATTTTAGAGAAGATTTATCTAAAATTGTTGAAGATTTGGCATTATTTGAACACGTTGAAGTTTCTTTAGAGGATGCAGAAAAAGTATTAAATATGATCCAAACTTTAGATCCTGTTGGAATTGCCGCAAGAAATTTACAGGATTGTTTGTTAATTCAAATTCGTAATTCTTCTTATGATCCATATTACTCTTATCTTGCTGAAAAAGTTCTATGTGAACATTACAACGATTTTGTAAATAAAAGATTTGATTCAATTCAGACAAAAATGGATTTAACTAGAGAGACATTAAAAACTTGTCTAGCAATAATTCATAAGCTTAATCCTAAACCTGGTGCAGGCGCAATTGAATCAGATGAGGCTAATCAAGTTACTCCGGATTTTATGATTGAAAAGGTTGAAGAGAATTATATTATTACACTAAATGATAGAAGTGTGCCTTCAGTAACAATTAGCACTACATATCTAGAAATGATTGAGAGTAAAAAGAGAAAGAGAAAAATTTCTCAAAGAGAAAAAGAGACTCATCAATTTCTAAGAGAAAAGTTTGAATCTGCAAAATGGTTTATTGCCTCTATTCAACAGAGAAGAGAAACCTTAATGAAAATAATGAGATCGATTCTTGAAAAACAGTACCAATTTTTTGAGAATGGCCCAAAATTTTTAAGACCCATGATTTACAAAGATATTGCTGATGAAATTATGATGGATATTTCAACAATCAGTAGAGTTGTTAATGGGAAATATGTTCAAAGTCCTATGGGAATACACGAACTCAAATATTTTTTTAGTGAAGGTCTATCAACTGATGCCGGTAGTGAGGTTTCTAACAAACATATTAGAATTCTTATTAAAGAAATTTGTGATTCTGAATCAAAAAATAAACCCTATAGCGATGAGAAAATTGCAAAAATCTTAGTAGCTAAAGGAATTCACATTGCTCGTAGGACAGTTGCAAAGTATAGAGAACAATTACAAATACCTGTTGCTAGACTAAGAAAGGAATTATGATTCTTGTTTTTGATATTATTAGCATTGTAATTCTTTTTTTCTTATTTGCTTCCTCTCACTCTGCTTTAGCGGCCTTTAATGTAAAAAAAAGAATTGCCGAAAACATTGGAAATAAGATTGCGTTCTACAGATTATTTTATAATGTTTCCTCGTTACTGATTTTTATTGCGGTATATTATCTTTCTCCAAAGCCCAACGTATTAATTTACGACTTACAATTCCCATATGATCTCGTTATTTTTGCTATTCAAATTATGGGAATAGTCGGATTCTTCTGGGCGGGTTCATTCATCAATCTAAAAGAGTTTTTAGGTATATCGCAAATTAAAAGATACTTTGATGGTACTTATAGAATTGAAGATCTGGATGAATATCACGAATTGGTAATAGGAGGACCATTTAAATTATCTAGACATCCAATTTATTTATTTTCGATTATTATTTTAGGCTTTAGGCCTGCAATGGATTTATTTTACATGGTATTTTTTATTTGTATGCTTCTATACTTTTACATTGGTTCAATGTATGAAGAAAAAAGTCTTGAAAAACGTTATGGGGATCTATACCTGAATTACAAGAATAATGTACCACGCTTAATTCCAAATCCCTTTTTAATATTCAAATTAGCTAAAGACAACAAATGAAATCATTATTAGCAATAATCTTTTTTACAATTTTCCATCCTTTTACGATTGCTCAAAATAACAATGATGTATTAGTAAAGATTGGTGACAAAGTTATTACCGTAGAGGAGTTTAGATATAGATATGAATTTACTCCACAGATAAACAGAAAATCTAATGATAAAGGAAAAGCCAAGGAGAATTTACTTTATACATTGATTGCTGAAAACTTATTTTCTATTGAAGCAGAAAAGCGAGGTTTTGACACTTTGCAGGCAATGAAGATGAATTATGTCCCAATGGAAAAAATGCATATTAGAGATGCGCTTTACCAAAAGGAAATTTCTGATAATGTTAATTTTGATTCGGAAAAATTTAACAAAGGAATAAAGTTAGTTAATCATAATTGCTTTGTAGATTTTGTATACTCAAAAGAGAAACAACCAATAGATAATGCTTATAAACTATTAATAGGTAATTCGAATTTTGATTCATTGGTAACAGAAATAGAAGATGTTGAATATGTCAGCGAACCTTTTGAAGTAAGTTATGGCAAGATGTATTATAAGGCTGAAGAAGCCATTTACAACTTAAAGATGAAAGAATTTACTGAACCAATTGAATCACCAGAAGGATGGTATATTTTTAGACTGATTAGTAAAATCCCCACAAATTTTAATAGTATTGATCAGAAACATTCTGCAGTGAAAAAAGTGGTTGAAGGAAGAATAGAGGATTCTATTTACAACGATTTTTGGAACAAATTTTTTGTTACCAAAAAAGTAACCACCGATGGCATACTGTTTTGGTATTTTGCTGAAGAAATACAAAAACTTATTTCTGATATTAATATTCAGCAGAATATTAAAGAAAATGAAAAAATTACAATTTCAAATGATGATTTTATTCGTTTTAGAAATACCTTGCATCCTGATTCACTTAACAAAATTTTTATACAATTTGAAGAAAATCCTGTTACTCTTGGAGACTTCATAATAGATTTTGCGTATGAGGGGTTTTATACTTTTACAACTGAACTAAACCAAATTGCTGCTCAGTTGAATTCTCGAGTAAAACGACAGATAGAGCTAGAGCTTCTCTCCAGGGATGCTTACAAAAGAGGAATGGAAAGTTTACCCGACGTTAAAAGCTCAACCGGAATTTGGAAGGATAATTATCTTTCAACATTAATGTTAAAAGATGTTGTTATTAATACAGAATTATCTGATAGCGATATAAAAGATTATCTTAAACCAGGAAAGAACAATCTATTGAGTGATACACAATTTAATATTTTGGAAATTTTGACTGATAGTTTAGAAGTAATAAAAGAGGCTTTAAGTCTAAGTGAAAATGAAATAGCTTTTAGGAATTTTGCTAAAATTCATACCAAAAGAGAATGGACTAAAGATGAAGGTGGTGAATTTGGCTATTTTTCAGTTTCTGATCACAGCGAAATTGGTAAAGTAGCTGAATCAATGGAAGTAGGAGATGTATATGGACCATTACAGACAAGTGAAGGATATTCAGTATTTAAATTGATTGATAGAAAAGAAAGTAAGTTAAATTTGAGTGAATCGAATGTTGATGATAATACTAAAACAAAGATTAAGTATCAGAAGATAATGGATAATTTGGAAACTATGGCAGCCGATTTAGCAGAGAAATATAACGTAAGTGTAAACAACGATTTATTAGAATCTTTAGATTTACTTAACACTCAAATGATTGTTTTTAGATATATGGGCTTTGGTGGAAGAATACAAGCCTTTCCATATTCCACTCCTTTCTATAAATGGAAAGAAAAGTGGGAACAAAAGAAGAAAGATTTACTATAAACAATAATTTGTAATTTTGAAGTAATGTAGCCGTTGGCTTTAGCCAACGTTACCAACAAATTTCACTAACTAAAGTTCGTGGTTACATTAAAAAAAATTTAGGAGAGAAAAAATTGAAAAGAAAAATTAGATCAACCACCGTGTTAGGTCTTATCCATAATGGAGTGCCAGCTCTTGGTGGCGATGGGCAAGTTACACTAGGTAATACAGTCATGAAACATAACTCAATGAAAATTAGAAAACTATTAGATGGTAAAGTTCTTGTTGGTTTTGCTGGTTCTGCGGCGGATGCATTTACACTACTTGGGCGGTTTGAAGAAAAATTGGATCAATACAGAGGTAATGTCGATCGCTCAGTTGTTGAGTTAGCAAAGGATTGGAGAACAGATAAATATTTAAGAAAGCTTGAGGCATTGCTTGCAGTTGTTTCTCAAGATAAAACCTTTGTAGTATCCGGTACGGGGGATGTTATTGAACCAGATGATAAAATTATTGCAATTGGTTCTGGTGGAATGTACGCTTTATCAGCTGCCAAAATGTTAGTTAAGTATAGTGATTTATCAGCAGATAAAATAGTTAGAGAAGCGTTAAAAACTGCTTCTGAAATTTGTATTTACACAAATGATAAAATAAATGTTGAAACAATAGAAAATTAAGTGGTGAAAATGGAAAAAGATATAATGAAAAATTTGACGCCCACTCAAATAGTTGGTGAATTGGACAAATTCATTATTGGGCAAGATGATGCAAAACGGGCTGTTGCCATAGCTTTAAGAAATAGATGGAGAAGGCAGCAAGTTGATGAAGGAATTAAAGAAGAAATTATGCCTAATAATATTATTCTAATTGGACCTACCGGTGTTGGTAAAACGGAAATTGCTAGAAGATTAGCTAAACTAACCGGAGCTCCATTTTACAAAGTAGAGGCCTCCAAATTTACTGAAGTTGGTTATGTGGGAAGGGATGTCGAATCAATGATAAGGGATTTAACTGAGCTTTCGGTAAATATGGTTAAAGCTGAAGAGACAGCACTAGTTCAAGAGAAAGCTGAAAGATTGGTGGAAGAAAAAATTCTGGATCTTTTAATCCCTCCAGTAAGAACTCCGGTTAAAACTTCGGAAGAATCTGCAGATGGTGAGGTTGATGAAGCTGTTAGAAATGAGAAAACTAGAGATTGGATGCGAGAGAAACTTAAGAAAGGCGAACTTGATGATAAAATGATAGAGTTTGATACTACTGCTTCAGCTATTGGAATGCAGGTTGTTGGTCCTCTTGGCATGGATGATATGGGTATGAATATCCAAGACATTATTGGGAATATGATGCCTAAAAAGAAGAAGAAAAGGAAAACCACTATTAAAGATGCACGCAAAGTAATGGCACAGGAAGAAGCTCAGAAACTAATTGATATGGACAATGTACAGAAGGAAGCCGTAAGAAGAGTTGAAGAAGCCGGTATAATTTTTCTAGATGAAATAGATAAGGTTGCCGGAAATAGTAAGGGCGGACATGGTGGTCCAGATGTTTCTCGTGAAGGTGTGCAAAGAGATCTGCTACCAATTGTTGAAGGATCTACCGTTAATACTAAATATGGCCCGGTTAAAACAGACCATATTCTATTTTTAGCTTCAGGCGCATTTCACGTTGCTAAGCCATCTGATTTAATTCCCGAGCTGCAAGGAAGATTTCCAATTCGCGTTGAACTTAAAAGTTTGACGGAAGAGGACTTTATTAAAATATTAACGATTCCAGAAAATGCTCTTCTAAAGCAATATTCAGCTTTACTTGAAACTGAAAATGTAAAAATTATATTTGATGAAGACGCAATTAGAGAGATTGCCAAAACAGCAACCATTGTTAATGAAGAAGTAGAAAATATTGGCGCTCGTAGACTACACACAATTTTAACTACGTTATTAGAAGATATATTATTTGATGTGCCAGATAAAATGCCTGAAGGAGATGTTAAAATTACCGGCGCAATGGTTGGAGAAAAGTTAGATGCAATTGTTAAAAATAGAGATTTGAGCAAATATATATTGTAGGAATTAGATTTTGTCAGGCACTTTTAAAAGTGTCTGGCAAAAATTATTAAGCTAAAATTTTATTTATTGCTTCAGAAATATTCTCTACAGAAATTAAGTTTATGTTATTTTTACTTTTTATTGCTTTAATATTATTCTTTGGAATAACCACGTTGTCAAACCCAAGTTTTTCTGCTTCTTGAATTCTTTTTTCAATATGACCGACACTTCTTATTTCTCCGCCTAATCCTACTTCTCCTAACACCACAAAATTATTCTTTGCCGGTTGATTTTTAAGACTTGAAGCTACAGCAACACAAACCGCAAGATCAATCGCGGGTTCATCAATTTTTAGTCCACCAGCAATATTTAGGAAAACATTATGCGTAGATAATCTCATTCCTGCTCGTTTTTCTAATACGGCTAGCAAAATTGATAACCTTCTATAATCAAAACCAGTTGTAACTCTTTGTGGGTTTCCAAAATTTGTAGGAGTAACTAATGCCTGAACTTCAAGCAAAACTGGTCGCGAGCCTTCAATACTTGCTGTGACCACAGCTCCAGTTACATCTTCATTTCTTTCACTTAAAAAAATCTGACTTGGATTTTTAACTTCTGTCAAACCATCTTCGTGCATTTCAAAAATGCCAATTTCATTCGTATTGCCAAACCGATTTTTCTGCGCTCTAAGAATTCGGTAGGAATAGTTCTTTTCTCCCTCAAATTGAAGAACAGTATCTACAATATGTTCAAGAACTTTTGGGCCGGCGATATAACCTTCTTTTGTAACATGGCCAATTAATATTACGCTAAAATTTAGAGTTTTAGCCAGTTGCATTAAGAAATTAGTGCACTCCCTAATTTGAGTTACAGTACCCGGCGCATTATCATATTCAGGTTTGTGCATTGTCTGAATTGAATCAATAATTACCACATCCGGTTTAACTTTATCAATTGCGGAAGTTATTATATCCACATCGGTTTCAGAAAGAATGAGAATATTTTCCTCATTTACCATTAATCTTTTTGCTCTTAGATTGATTTGCTTAACAGATTCTTCACCGGTTACATAAAGTATTTTGGCTTTAGTACTTGAGGCGGCCTGCATAACTAAGGTTGATTTCCCAATTCCAGGATCTCCGCCGATTAGCACAACTGAACCGACAATTAAACCACCACCTAGAACTCTGTCGAACTCATCAATACCGGTATTAATTCTAATATCTTCTTTTGAATCAACATCACTTAGTTGAAAGATATTCTCCGCTTTAACTTTTTGCTTTTTTGTGTTCTTTTTAGTCTCAACAAATTCCTCGGAGAAAGTATTCCATTCCTCACAATGAGGACATTTACCTTGCCACTTTAATGCTTCAAAGCCGCAATTTGAACAGATGTATTTTATTTTATGTTTTGCCATGTAATTAACTAAAATCCGGTGCGGTTAATAAAATCAGTAATTATGTTATCATCAGAATTTATTAACTGTTTTGGTGTTCCTTCAAAATAAATTTTGCCCTCATGCATCATTGCAATTTCGTCCGCAACATTTTTAACGCTGAACATATCATGAGTAACAACAATTGATGTAACATTAAGTTGCTCTGCTAAATGTTTAATTAGTCCATCTATTGAATCTGACATAATTGGGTCAAGTCCGGTTGTTGGTTCATCATAAAGAATGTATTCCGGATCAGTTATAAGTGCTCTTGCCAATCCCACTCTTTTTTTCATTCCTCCGGAAAGCTCTGCTGGTTTGAGTTTTTCAGTTCCAGGAAGATCAACCAATTCTAACATTTTAGAAATTTTCTTGTTCAACTCTATTTCGGTTAAATTGTTCTCATTCTCCACAATTGGCAGAGCAATGTTTTCGGCAACAGTCATAGAATCAAAGAGAGCAGCTCCTTGAAATAAATAACCGAATTTTCTTCTAATACGATATAATTTTTTTGAATCAGTATTATGTATAATCTCTCCACCAACCTTAACGTAACCTTCGTCCGGGAAAAGTAAACCAACAATATGTTTTAGAAGAACACTTTTTCCACTTCCACTTTTTCCAATAATGACGTTAGTTTCTCCTTCTTCAATTGTAAGGTTTACACCCTTAAGAACACGATTATGGCCAAAACTTTTATGAAGGTTAACTATTTCTATCATCTTTTTCTAAAATTAAATGTTCTTTGGGATTTATCTTTATTGATTAAACTGATGGTAACTCTTAATGAATCATTACTAATTTTTGAATACTCTATTCTTTGCGGGAAATCATGATTGATATTTTCAAAAACAATCCTCTCATCATGGTAATAACTCATCTTAAAAGCTACAGGCAATTTGTTTTGTGGTACTTTGGCAAGGTAGAAATATTCACCATTCATAAGTAAAATTCTTAGTGATTCACTAAATATGATACTATCATTTTTAGAATCTAATGTAAAACTTTCTCCCTCAATTGTGTTAACACCAGCTTGTTTCCAGCTCTCAATTGTATAAGAATTGGCTCTTTCCATCTTCCACTCACCCAAGAGCCAATCAAATTTATCGGTCTGAGAGTAATTAACAATTGAAATTGAAAAAAGGAATAGTACTATTTTCATTGCTTATTATTTTATCAATTATTTATGAGTTCTGGTTTTACAAATAGTTTGATATTGATTCCAAATATAAAGAATTACTTTTTTATTGATGTGAATTATTATTTGTCGGGTTTTATCACTTATTAAAAATAAATAGATGAAATTTATAAGGTTTTGGTGTCCCTCGCCGTGTCGGAAAGAGCAACAGCTGCAAAACCCTAGTAGGAATACCAGAGTAGTATTTTGAATATTTTTACAATTCGCTTAATGTTTATTTGAATTATTATGTCCCAAATATTACAAACAAACCACTTACAACTTAATATCACCTTTTACAACTTTCCCTATTAATCTACCGCCGATAAAGTCGATATTTAGGTAGAAAAAAAAATAATTTAGAAAAAAATAAGGAGATCAATATGGATAATACAATCTACGTTAACAATGATAATTTATTACAAGATAAATGCAATGATTTTGTTAGTGAAATACTTGAACAAGAGGAATTACAACTTCATAAAGATATTAGAAAGCGTCAACATACTCTTATAGGTTTAGGACTGACTTACATTACGCTAATATTAGTATCATTTACATTATTAATCTAAATACAAAAGATTACGTATATCAACTTGTTTTTAATATCACTCTCCATATTCCGAAGACAAACCTCCAACGTATTTAAGCATTCTAAACGTTAATAATAATGTCTAGGTGCATACTAGATTTGAAAATGCGTAATTTGCATATTTTTCAGTAAAATCGTATCTCAATATTAAGTTAGGAGCCTAATGAAACCAGTATGAAGTATTTGATTTTCTATGGTAATCTAAGATCTAATCCACTTTGCAGAATTTTCTGATCTAATTTTAATTTATATTAATGAATAAGGTGAGTTTTGTATTGACTTACCCTTCAAATTACTCATACATAAAATTGGGAGAATCATAGGGAGTCTCGGAATGTTTAAAAAATCCGACTTTAAAGCAAAACTAGAATTTCTTAGTGCACAATATCAGCATCTAACGAGCAAAATGCTGATTAAGAGTTAATCGTTATTCCTATTCTACAGTCAGACTGAAAACATCAATAGTACTTAAAGATGAGAATTAATCTACTATATGTATTGATAATAATTATTTAATTTAAATTTCAAAATCATTTTTTATTAGATATAATTATTGTCTAATATTTCAGAATTGGTCTTAATTCGAATAAAATTCCAACTATCTATCTTATCATTAAGAAGCAGTAGTAAATTATTTTATCGCAAATTTAAAAATATTTTTATAAATTTTATTTAGAATTAGTTTTTAATCAAATATCGAATACATTATTTGATTCACCTCTAAATTTTGAAAAAATCATTACAAAATATTCATATACTTCTTATAGAAGACAATAGACTTCTCCGTGATGGTATTTCATCCATGCTTAAAAAGCAGGCTGATATGCATGTTGTAGCAACTGTTGGCAATGGAGAAAATATATTGCAGATGCTAAAAAAGTTCAAACCAAATATAGTACTTCTTGATCTAGGTCTGCGTAATAAGAACAGTTTACAATTGGTTAAATTAGTTAAAAAAAATTTTAGTACTATAAAAATAATAGTAATGGATTTTATTCCTCTACAGACCGATATTTATGATTTTGTGCAAGCCGGAGTTTCAGGATTTATGTTAAAAGATATTAATGTGACAGAATTTTTAAAAACAATTCGTTCAGTATATAAAGGTGAAAATGTATTGCCTAAAAACTTAACCGGATCACTCTTTTCTCAAATAGTTGAACATGCTGTAAATGGATCGAAAACAGACGAAATAAATGATTCTGTTCGTATGACAAAACGTGAGCGGCAGGTGATAAGTTTAATTGCAGACGGACAAACCAATAAAGAAATTGCACAAAAACTGCATCTTTCTACCTATACTGTTAAGAGCCACGTCCATAACATCCTCGAAAAATTAGCACTTAGTACACGCGTTCAGATTGCCAAACATGCGCATCTTTCTAATGCCTATAAAACTGCAATGGATACAACTTCACTGATAAACGAATAATTAAAGACATAAACATTTCTAAAAGATTTAGTTCCTTTTTCATTCCTTTGATCGATTGTTAATATGTTCTATTAAATGCATCTTGTTGCTAAACTAATTTTGTATGATCATATAAAATTGAATTATTGATATAATTATTACTCCCATATTTCATTTATCTTTTTACATTATTATTAAGGCTGTCGTATGAAAAAAATAAGACTTTTATTAATTGAGGATAATCAACTTCTTCGTGACGGTATTGTTGCAATTCTAAAATCGTATAAGGATATATTGATAGTTGCTGCATCTGGAGATAATAAGAGAACTCTTGCAAATATTCAACAATTAAACCCTAATGTTGTTCTTTTAGATTTAGGATTGCGAAGTCAAAATAGCTTATCCCTAGTTGAAATAGTAAGGAAAGATTTTCCCGAAGCAAAAATCATTGTTATGGATCTAGCACCTGTACAAGCCGATATTCTGCAGTATGTAAAGGCTGGTGCTAATGGTTTCATACTTAAAGATGCCTCACTTAATGATTTTTTAATTACTATACGGACAGTTTCAAAAGGTTCAACTGTTCTACCTCCTCTTTTGGTTTCTTCATTATTTTCCCAGATTGTTGAACACGCAGTAAGGGAAGGTAAGCCTGGTTTAAAATCCGCAACCCGGATGACAAAGAGGGAGCGGGAAGTTATTGGATTATTAAGTGACGGGATAACCAATAAAGAGATAGGTCAAAAAATGCATATATCAACATTTACTGTTAAAAGCCACATTCATAATATAATGGAAAAACTTGCGCTGCATACTCGTCTTGAAATTGCTAACTATTCTTATACAGATATGACTCTAAAAAAAATTACAGACAGTATTTCGATTGTAAATAAGTGACCGATTGTTAATTAACTTAATAAGAATAAATTTTTGTTAGTCCATTAGATCTAGTTCTCTTTTCATTCTATTGGACTATTTATGATTTCTAGTTCTCTGTGTATCTTATTCAACGCTTCAATTAATTAAGAAAATTATCAAATTAGTTGTGAGGTTTAATAATGGAAGAGAGGAGAGAATTTAGGCGAAATTATACTTCTTCAAAAAAAATATTTTTTGGTGGTGATGTGGCAACAATTTTGGAAAAGGGGGAAGCAAAAGTTAAAATAAAAGTCAAAGGGATACCTTACTTACTTCCGTATAGAGATTTTATTATTGTCACAAAACCATTAGTTCGTGTAAATTGAATCGAAATCAGGTTAACGGGATTTTTATTTTCGTGAGCTGTATTTATTGCCATTAAAAAAGATTTTTTTTTTGATTACTCTATATTTATACCGTAATGACTATGAATTTATCCTATTGTCAAAAATTGTTAAAATATTTTGTAAAGGGAAAAGATGAATATACTAATGGTTTATCCTGAATATCCCAATACTTTTTGGAGTTTTAGGCATGCCTTGAAATTTGTATCGAAGAAAGCCAGTTTTCCGCCTTTGGGTTTATTGACCGTTGCATCAATGCTCCCCAAGGAGTGGAATAAAAAATTAATAGATATGAATACATGTGATCTTACTGAAAGAGATGTTATTTGGGCCGATTTTGTTTTTATCAGTGCAATGTCAATTCAGAGTGAATCGGCAAATAATGTAATTGAAAAGTGTAATAGATTAAAAACTAAAATTGTGGCAGGTGGGCCTTTATTTACAAGCAGTTCTGATTATTACAAAAATGTAGATCATCTTGTTCTAAATGAAGCAGAAGTTACTCTTCGACAGTTTTTAAACGATTTGGAACAAGGATATCCAAAACACCTTTATTCATCTCAAGATTGGGCAAATATTACTGCCACAGCTTTGCCACTTTGGGATCTTGTAAAAATGAAAAATTACTCTTCGATAAATCTTCAGTATTCTCGTGGGTGCCCTTATGATTGTGAGTTTTGCGATATAACAGTATTATATGGACGAAAACCGCGCACCAAAACTAAAGAGCAGGTGATAGCAGAATTGGACGCAATATACCTTGCAGGATGGAGGGGACCGGTATTTTTTGTAGATGATAATTTTATTGGTAATAAAACAAAATTGAAAAAAGAAATCCTTCCAACTATTATTGAATGGATGCAAAAAAGAAAAAATCCGTTTTATTTTAACACAGAAGCATCAATCAATCTTGCAGATGATAATAATCTGATGCAACTTATGGTTAAAGCAGGATTTGAAGCTGTGTTCATTGGTATTGAATCTCCAAATGAGAAAAGTCTGATTGAATGCAATAAAAAACAAAATGCAAATCGTGATTTAATTTTAAGTGTTAAGAAAATTCAAGAGTCAGGTTTGGAAGTTCAGGGAGGATTTATTGTGGGATTTGATAATGATCATCCTAAAATATTTGAAGAGCTAACAAACTTTATTCAGAAAAGTGGTATAGTAACTGCAATGGTTGGATTATTAAATGCACCAAAGGGAACTAATCTTCAGAAAAGATTACATGATGAAGGGAGAATGTTAAGCGATTTTACGGGAAACAACACTGACTTTTCAATTAATTTTATTCCTCGGATGGATCTCGAAAAACTTCTTGAAGGTTATAAGGGAATATTAAATACGATATATTCACCTAAATATTTTTATGAACGAGTAATGCGGTTTATGAAAGATTTTGAACCAAAGAAGAAGAAAGTTTTTCACCTTAATCCAAATTATATTATGGCACTTTTTAAATCAATGTACAAATTGGGGGTCCTTGGAGAAGAAAGAATATACTACTGGAAATTATTTTTCTGGTCGTTGTTCCGCAAACCTCAGCTTTTCTCCTTAGCAATATTGTTTACAATTTATGGATTTCATTTTAGAAAAATATCTAATGGATTGTAATAAGAACGTTAAGATATTAAATAACTCCTTAACTACTTCTCAATAGTGTGAAGTAGAAAATGTTTAATAACTGATAATAATTCATATAACACTTAAGTATTATTATTACTATAAACCCATCCAACCTAGTTTGCACAGCATTAAAATCTTTTGCACGGATTCACATTTGAATAGATTTTGATGATTTTACAATCAGTTCTTGATCAAAATTAAAGCTCAAACCAAATTATCAATCAATTAAACATTGTTTGGGAAAAGCACCTAATTAGTCCCTACACTAAATTGTATAATCATTGGGATTATCAATTTTCTTTAAAAGAAAAAGGTTTCTTACATTCATTTGAAACTTTGCTTGATTGATTAAGGCCTTATTTTACTATTAAATCATTCATCAAATCTTTATGAATTGTAAACCCAAGCATTTTTAGTTTAACATAATCCTCACTAAATATATAATATCCATTTAGATTCCCGTTTCTAGAACTAGAACCGGAATCTTTGATTAGGTACCAATCTTTCCCGTCTTGTTCTAAAAAGCCAACCATGTGAATACCGTGATCGTCTGTAGTAGTTTCATTACTAAATCTGAATTGACGAGCATTTTCATCAATATATTCCGATGGAATATCATAAGTTGGAACAATGAATACATCCAACTCACTATTTTTCCCGGATTCTGACACATCACCACCTATACAGGTTGTATATCCATCCCTAATGCCTTTTTTTATTACACTCATAAAATCATTAAGAGGGATATTAAAATAATCTTTATTATGCCACCAGTTATCCGGAACTTTATACTCCACATACTCGTAATAAGGCTCTTGCATCAGTGACATAACTTCAACATAATCACTAAGATTTAGTTTTAAATAATTATTCAAATAATCCTTAGGGGAAATATTATCACCTTCAAATTTAAATGTTTCTGGTGGAGCGCCAATCCAATGATTCATTATAGATTGAATTGTTGCAATTACTTCTTCTTCATTCCAAAGATTATTTTCTTTTACAAAATTAAGGTAGGCCTCCATCTCATCAAACATATCCATTGTACTCAGATATGTTTGTCCTGCCAACAAACCAGTATAGACTTCTGCTGGAACCACACCATATTTTTCCCAAATTCGTGAAACCGCATTTGATTCAGAGCCGTCTGTAAATAACCATTCCCCTCTGCTCTGCACAAATCCTCTTGCTTTTTCCACAAACTCCCAATAGACAGTCCACATTTCTGAAAGTTTTACTTCAATATTTCTGAGGCGATAAATTTCTGATTCATAAAAAGAGGTAGTAGAAAATGACCAGCATGTATTAGTATTTGCCTGTGGAACCGGTTCATTATGCCAATGTTTTGTGAATTCTGAATCAGAATTGGGAAGATTATAATTTTCAAATTCCATCTTGAAGGATTTTTTAGAGTCCTCTTTTTTATTTTTAAAACTGTCAACTGAAGTTTCAACTTTTTCCCAAAACGCATTTTTATCTTCAACAATAATTCCTTTATCTCTATTATTTGTTTGTGCTGATACCGGACTAATATTTTGAAAAATGATTAAAACAAAAAGTAATACAAAAGAATATTTCATTAATGTCTCCTATTATTTAACTAGACTCGGTTAAATTAAATATTTTATTGATTACAATAAAGACGTAATTATCTTAGTATCTGAAATGATTATTAAGTTAAGGAGGTTATAGATATTGTAATCGTATTATATAGGAATTGATCTTATTTCTTCACTTTAATATATAGAATTAAGCTTATTAGCAAACCAACCTAATTTTATCTATTTTTGAATCACTATGGTCAAAAGAATACTTAACATTAGATCGATGCCCTGGATTCTAATTCCCGGATTGTGATTCCATTCTCTTCTTATTAATCTCAACTAATTTTTAACAAATAAAATTAAAGGTTTTACCATGAGCAATATAATTGTATTAGGGGCCGGAATGGTTGGAAGTGCAATGGCAATAGACTTATCAAAAAAACATTCAGTTACGTTAACCGATCTAAGTAATGAGGTTCTTGAAAACGTTAAAAAAAAATGTAATGAACTTAAAACCCAAGCATTGGATGTTACAAATAAATCGGAATTACAAAAACATATAAAAGATCAAGATCTTGTAATTAATGCAGTGCCCGGTTTTTTAGGTTTTGAAACATTAAAGAGAATTATTGAATCCGGAAAAAATGTAGTTGATATTGCTTTCTTCCCTGAGAATTCTTTGGAACTGGATGCATTAGCAAAAGAACATAATGTTACTGCTATTGTGGACTGCGGCGTGGCACCAGGTATGGATAATATTATTTTGGGATATTATAACAGTATGATGAAATTGACTGATTTTGAGTGTTTGGTAGGAGGGTTGCCAAAAATTAAAAAATGGCCGTTTAGTTATAAGGCTCCATTCTCACCGATTGATGTGATAGAGGAATATACACGTCCGGCAAGGTATGTTGAAAATGGTGTTGAAGTGGTTCGGGAAGCATTAACAGATTGCGAATACGTTGAGTTTGAAAAAGTCGGGACCTTAGAGTCTTTTAATTCAGACGGACTAAGATCAATTATTCATACCATGCCGCATATTCCTAATATGAAAGAAAAAACTTTGCGCTATCCGGATCATATTGAATATATAAAAGTGCTAAAAGAAAGTGGATTTTTTGAAACAGATAAATTAGAAGTTGGTGGCAGTTCAATTTCACCATTAGACTTTACTTGTAAAATTCTCTTCAATGAATGGAAATTAGATGAGACGGAAGAAGAATTAACAATAATGAGAGTTACGGTAAAAGGTGAAAATTCAGAAGGACAATTAGAAGAAGTAGTTTATAATTTATACGATGAATATTGTTCTGAAACGAAAACATCATCCATGGCTAGAACAACCGGCTATACTGCGACCGCCGCAGCAAATTTGGTTTTAGATGGATTATTTAATGAAAAAGGAGTATTCCCACCGGAGTTGGTTGGTAAACATAAAGTTTGCTTCGACTATTTTATTAAATATTTAGAAGAAAGAAATATTCATTATGTGAAGAGAAGTCGGATAATGTAAATCTTTGGTTCCCGACGAACTTTTCTCTTTAATCGAGATAGAAAGTTTTAAAATTATTAATCCCAATTTCGATTGGGATTTTTTATGTGCACCCTGCCGGGCTTGTCCACCGTTTTGAATAGCGGATTCGAACCGGCTACATGCTGATTAAGAGTAATTTGACATATTAAGAATACAAGTCAAATTCAAAGAAATTTCGATAATTGTGCCAATATAGGAATAATTTTTCTATTCTTTTCAAAGTGTTCTATACTTTGATTCTTAATATATGACTTTTTTTTTGTTAAAATTATAATGTAGATGAACAATAGAATTTTTACTTTCATTTAATATCACTTTATCACATTTATTTTGTAAATTATTATACCATTCATAGAATATTAGATTATTAGAATATTAATATATACTGGCTAAGTAAAGAGGCAAAATAACTTTTTAATATTTTGAACTGTTTAAAAATGGTAAATATTTCTTCTAGAAATATTGATTCGAAAATCTCACCTTACGTAAAGAAAATTTCCATTTTTTCTTCAGATGGAGATCTTAAATACCGACAAAAATTGACTCCTAGTGCTTTTACTTATCTTTCCTATAGCCACCTTAGCATTCCAACTTCTCATTTTGGTGAAAGTAAAATATCTCCCAAAAACAGACTGCAAATAACTGGACCCAAAACCAACGATAATAATTATGTTGAGTATGAGGGATGTTTACAACAAATTTTAATTGAGTTTTCTGCTTCTGGATTTTACTATCTGTTTCACAGTTCTCCATCTTTAATTACAAATAAATTATCAGAATTAAATAATTATATTCACTCGCAGGAATGTGAAACTCTTGAGCAAAAATTGATAAGTGCGGATGATCCTGAACTGCATATTCAATATCTGGAGAATTTTCTATTTGATAAATTGCAAAACGCAATTCCATTTATAGACTATATTGAAAATGCTTTGAAAGTACTTGGGGAGAATAATGGTAGTATTCAAATAAAAAGTCTTGCTAAACAGGTTGGGATTAGTGAAAGACAATTTGGAAGAGAATTTAAAAAAGTTGTGGGAATATCTCCCAAACATTATGCTAAAATATTACAACTGCATTATGTAATAAATTTAATGAACTTAAAAAAATACGGATCAATGCAGGAATTAGCTTATCAAGCGGAATACTTCGATCTTGCACATTTAACGCATCATTTTAAAGACCTCACCGGTTTTACTCCTTCTGAATTTGTAAATAGCAATAAACACATAGCTTTGAAATATTTTACTGATCTTAAAAAATAAACGCCACTCTTTCACTCTTCTAAGTTCATTTGTATCATTTAAAAATCAATAATCATATTTCACAATCTCACATTTCATTATTTGCACGGGTGTCGTTTTTATACAAGTAAATGTCCGCTTTTTACAAAGATAAGTCCGAATCGTACAATGATTTAATTTACATGGAGTGTATTTTGCAAGCAAAGTAATAAAATAAATACATCTCTATGACAATTCTACCTCCCAAAGAACACTGGACTGACATTCAAAAAGAAATTTGGAGAAGCGTTGAAACTTATACAGATCTAATCTTAAAAGGTAAAGTCAATCAATTTCTAGATTACTTTCATGAAGAGTATGCTGGGTGGAATGACTATGATATGCTGCCAGTAAATAAAGATGATATAAAAGGTGAATTATCAAAACTCCCCAAATATGAAATTGATTCTTTTAGCTTAATTCCCTTGGTTATTAATAATTTCAAAGACATTGCAATAGTTCATTACTATTTCTCAATCAAATACAGCGAAATAACTGGAAAGAATGTTAATAAAAATGGACGAAATACGGACATATTATTATATCAGAATAACAGATGGGTATTAATAGGTGATCATGTGGGATTTACAAAAACAATAAATAAGAATTCAAATTTTAATATAGGATGAATGATGGAAAATCTAACTTATTCATTACGTTGCATTTCCACTATTTTTATTTTATGTATCTCAACTCTGTTTTCACAACCCTTTAATAAGTCCAATAAGATTCTTGAAGAGATATTAGTCATTAACACTAATGACAATGGTCATGGCTCACTAAGACAGGCAATCTACGCGGCTAATCATTTTTTACACATCAACAGCAATATTATTCGATTTAATATACCGACAACAGATCCAGGGTATGATTCCAATAAGAAAATTTGGGTGATTAAACCTGATAGTAGTTTTGAGTTTATTGTTGATAGAAACCTTACGATAGATGGTTTCTCACAATCTTCATTTATTGGATCGGATTTGAATCCGTTAGGTCCTGAAATAGTAATAGACGGTAGTAATGCAGGGACAAATACTACAGCCTTTGCTACATCCGGGGAAAGTACTGACATTTACGGATTAACAATAAATCGATTTGACGGCAGTGGTATAATGTTTCTTCCACCTGGGATTGGGACAGTTTCAGGTTGTTATCTCGGAACTGATTTTTCAGGGATGAATAAGGCAGGAAATAGGTTTGGAATAAGCGTGATAGGTATGGTAATAGGGGTCCACATCGGACCATCTGAATATGTTTTCCCAAATATAATATCTGGGAATACTCAATCAGGAATCTTTATTTCTGATTCTGCCAGTCATAATGTTATTGTTGGAAATAATATTGGATTAAATCGGGAAGGTACAGCAACAATTTCAAATGATTTACATGGTATAAGTCTACAGAATATCTGTGAGCACAACGAGATTGTCCGTAATATGATTGGAGGTAATATTGAAGGGGTATTGATAATAAATTCGAATTCTAATTTGGTTGCGAGTAATTTAGTTGGGACTAATAAATCATTGGATATTGATTTTGGTAATGGCGGTAGCGGAATTACTATATGGAGTAATTCGAGCCATAACTCAATTGTAAACAATGTCATAGGCTTCAACAATAATGGAATATCCGTTGATAGTCCCAATTCTTTACAAAATATAATAAGTCGTAATAATATCTCTCATAATTTCGGGTTAGGATTAGATAATAAAAATGGTGGGAATATGGAACTTTCTCCACCAATAATTATAAATGCAAATAATAATGAAATTAATGGTGAATCTGCACCAAATCAGATAATTGAAATTTTCGCAGATGCGGAAGATGAAGGAATGATATTTATTGATTCTACAGTTGCAAATCCGGAAGGTAATTTTTATTTGTCCATTTCTGACCTTCCTGAATTACCCCATATTACAGCTACTGCAAGAGATAATGTGGGAAACACATCAGAGTTTAGCGCTCCTTATTTAGTAACAAACGTGGGGGAAGATCTGATTCCTCAAAAATTCTATTTAAGTCAAAATTACCCTAATCCATTTAACCCTAGTACAATAATCAGTTATCAGTTGCTAGTTCGTTGTCATACCACAATAAAAGTCTATGATTTATTGGGAAATGAAATTGTAATGCTCATCAACAAGGAACAAACTCCAGGAAAACACCAAGTTAATTTCAACGGTGAAGGATTGGTAAGTGGAATTTACTTCTACAAACTAGATACTAAAACTTCGGATGGAGCAAAAATATTTTCAGCAGTAAAAAAAATGATGATTTTGAGATAAATGATTCACGGAGGAATGAGAGTGTGCTAACACACAAAATGATTTTGAAAAATATTAAATGAGATAAAATTGCAAATGAAAAAACGAATAAAAATATTGTTTGTAGCAGTTACTATTTTATACTCAATATTTACTCCAAACGAAGCCCAGTCTTTAACCAAGTTCCAAAAATGGCAGGAGCCGAGTTATTTTAGAGGATTTAATGTAGGCTTGTGGTGCTCTGATAGCGAGTGTGAGAAAACACAGAATGATATAAATGCATTAAAATATACTCAAGCGAACTTAGCACAAATTAATGTATATGGAGTTGGATTTAGATATCCAGAGTTTCCTTATGAGATATATCCTGAAGGAATAGAGTGGATAACAAGGATGGTCCAATTCTGCAGAAATGCAGAATTACAGTACACTATTGCGGTTAGAAGCGGACCAGGAAGATATGATGTAAGTAACGAAATGGTGAGTCCGATATGGGACGACGAAAACTATTATCAGGTGGAAATGTATGGTAAAATGTTAAAAGAAATTGTTGTTAAATTTTTACCTGATACTCTTTTTGTTGGATTGAATCTTACGGTAGAGCCTGATCCTTATTCAATTGAATACCTTAGTCCGGAAGATCTTAAACAAACTCTGATCAATAATAATGTGGATCTGCATAAAATATATAAGACCTGGATTGATTCAGTTAGGACAGTTACACCAGAGCTGCCACTAATTGTTCAGTCTGCTCAATACTCATCACCAGAATATTGGGGTGATCCTGTATTCATTAAAAAGCAGGAAGATCCCTTCATAGTTTACGATTTCCATACTTACGAACCATATACAGACTTTACACATTTTGAAGGAATTAACGGTGTGTCATATCCTGTAATAGCATGGAATGAAACGACACAGGATGATGTTCTTTGGGATGAAACTTTCTATACTGATGTTGTTTTTGCTAAAGTGAGAGAATTTCAACTAACTTATAATGTGCCAATATTTATGGGCGAATTTGGTATGCTATATCCTCAAACCAATGGTGAAAAATATTTAAAAGATATTTATAGTATAGCAAGACGTTACAATTGGCATTTTGCTTTGTGGGCTTGGCGAAGTGATGGATCCAATGGAGAGGTGTATTATAATTATGAACGATTTGATGAAGTTTCACGAGGAGGAAATTATTGGGGTATTGTAAGTACATTTTTCGTAGATAGAGCAACTGCAGTAAATGATAGCAAAAATCCAGCTCATCCCAAAAGTTTTAAATTATTAAGCAATTATCCAAATCCCTTTAATCCTAGTACAACAATAAAATATCGTATTCCGTCAAACGTGGAACAAGAAATATCAAATGTAAAGTTGATTGTATATGATGTGCTTGGAAGAAAAGTGACCACACTGGTAAATGAAAGACAAAATCCAGGTCAATATGAAATTGCATGGGATGCGAGCAGTCAACCAAGCGGAGTTTATAATTATCAAATTAAAGTTTTGTCGTCAGTATCCTCTTTGATATTCATGGATACCAGAAAAATGATTTTATTAAAATAATGATACTGATTTTAATATAAACTATTGAGAAAATTAATTAATTGCATAAATGGTTGAGGAAGATAGATGTGGAAAATTAAAATATTCATTCTCTGTGTTCTATTAGTTCTAACCGGTAAGATGGCTGCTCAAGATCCCAACTGGAACAGTTGGATTACAATACCTCCCAATCCATCACCATATATCAGCGAATGGGAGAATAATCCTAATAGTATAACTTATACATTACAGAATTTTGGAGATGTTGATACTGAAGTTTTTCTTGATATAGGAGTTGGTTCTGAACAGCACGGAGAGGTATTCAATGGAAGAAGTCAGTTTATTCTATTTAATTCAGGGCCTGAAATAAGGGAAATATCCAGTTTTGATATCATGGATTGGAGCAGTATAAATTGGAGTAGTGATCTTGAATCACAAGTAGTTAGAACGGGAAGGTTTCCCGAAGGGGACTACTTCGCTTGTATTATTGCAGTTAATCATGAAAATATTCTTCTAACGGAAAGCTGCATCAATTTTACAATTAGTTACCCTGAAGCTCCTTATCTCATAGCTCCATTTGATAAAGATATAATTAATTTTCCACAGCCTACGTTTCAGTGGACGCCTGTTTTAGATTATTCTACTCAAGGAATGATAAATTATAACTTAATAATTGTTGAACTACTTACGGGACAAACAGCTGAGCAAGCAATATTAGCAAACCAAATTCACTTCGAATTTAAAACTACATCAACTACATTCCCATATCTTCCAGGTGCACAAGAATTAGAAGATGGAAAGTCTTATGCCTGGCAAATTCAAGTACTAGATGATTATGACATACCAATTGCAAATAATGATGGTAAAAGTGAGATATGGACATTTCAATATAAAAATTTAGTAAGCACTATTGAGAATATTGGTTTTGTATATGATGGTCTTTCCTATGATGAAGACTATACAAAATCCAAAGATGAACTTTCAGCAAATTGGGAAAATATTTCTGGTGTATCCTCGTACCTTTATGCTATAGGAACAACTGAGGGTGGGGAGGATATTCAATCTTGGACGGAGAACGGAGCAACAAACAGCTTTACAGAACATGGACTTAATTTAGAAGAGGGTAAAAAATATTACATTTCTGTTAAAGCCGAATATAATAACGGAACATATGGATTAGTAGAATCATCGGATGGTATAACATTAGATTCAATGATTCCTTCCTCAAACGTTAAAACTCTAAACAACGAGCTGGCAGATCAGAATATTTTAGTGGAATGGGATGGATATGATCCTATACCGGGTTCAGGAATAGACTATTATGATATTCAGGTAAAGGAAAATGATGGAAATTGGACTAATTGGCTTAGTAAATCTACAACTACTTCAAATACTTATGTTGGGAAACCTGGAAATACTTACTCATTTCGATCTAGAGTTACTGATAATGCTGGAAATAGTGAAGAATATTCATCATCGCCTGATGCAGACATAAAAGTACATTTTAGTTCAGGATCTGAAAAATTACTGCGAGTTGCAGTAAATCCGAAAGAGTTTTACTACAGTCCATC
>SWCC01000397.1_pt1 | contig 52171 bp, 42 predicted proteins | sample 4692971 | NCBI WGS metagenome assembly SWCC01 (sample SAMN10267277, study PRJNA491770) | bioreactor metagenome | isolation source: DHS bioreactor inoculated with subseafloor sediment | place: Japan: off Shimokita Peninsula | collected 2006-08 | reverse complement strand
TAAGCGATCGCAAAAAGGCTGCTGAATCATTGGTGCGTAGTGAAGAAAAATTCAGGAATCTCTTTGTTAACCATGCGGCCATAAAGCTCATCGTTAACCCTGATTCCCTAGATGTGCTTGATGCCAATCATGCCGCTGAGGCATTTTACGGCTGGAGTATTCAAGAACTCACATCCATGAATATGAGCGAAATCAATACGTTGCCCATTGAAAAAATAAAAATTTATGCTGAAGAAATTCAAGAAAATCAGAATGTTTTTTTTGAATTCAGGCACAAACTGAAGGATGGTCGGATTAGAGATGTTGAGGTATTTAGCAGTCTGGTTCAAATTGAAGACGAAAAAGTGATTCACACCATCGTTCATGACGTTACTGCCAAAAAAGAAGCACAGCAACGGCTGAATGTATTGATCCGTTCCATGGAACAAAGCCCGGTTGGGGTTATCATCACCAACAGTGATGGTGTGATTGAATATACCAATCCCAAGTATTCCGAGATTACCGGTTATTCACCTGAAGAGATGAAAAATACATTGCCCGGTATTTTGCAAAAAAATAAAGGTATTGAAGTAGTTGATCACATTTGGGAAGTGATTTTGTCGGGTCAGGAATGGTTCGGGGAAAATGAGGACATTACCAGGGAAGGGCTGCGTTATTGGGAGAATGTGGCTATTTCACCGGTAATCAATGAGCATGGTGAGATCAAAAATTTTGTTATCGTTAAGGAAGATATTACCGACCAAAAGCAGTTGTTAAAGGATCTTGTTGAAGCCAAGGAAAAAGCGGAAGAAAGCGATAGGTTGAAATCGGCTTTTTTAGCAAATATGAGCCATGAAATCAGGACACCAATGAATGGAATACTGGGCTTTATGGAATTGTTAAAAGAACATGACCTGACTGGTGAGATGAGGGATGAATACATCGAAATCGTGAATGCAAGCGGTCAACGGTTGCTTGAAACAATCAATGATATTATTGATATTGCTAAAATTGAGTCGGGCGAACTGGAGCTTAATGTTGGTAAGGTTGACGTAATTAAAATGATGCAAAGACTAGGCCAGTTTTTCGAGCCGGAAGCCCGCAAGAAAAAACTGGAATTGATCCTCGAAACGAATATTCCCCAGGAGCAATGTATGCTTATTCTTGATGCACATAAAACGGAGTCTGTACTTACCAACCTTCTGAAGAATGCAATAAAATTTACAGCCAGGGGACAGATTGTGCTGGGATGTAACCTGAACGGTAAAAGCCTGAGTTTTTATGTGCGCGATACCGGACGGGGTATCCCTGCCGATAAACTCTCCCGTATTTTTGATCGCTTTGTGCAGGCTGAAAGTTCTTATTCCAGGGCCTACGAGGGCTCAGGTTTGGGTTTATCCATCTCGAAGGCCTATGTTGAATTGATGGGTGGTGGCATAAGTGTTGATTCGGTGCTGGATAAAGGGGCCAATTTTCAGATTACAATTCCGGTAGAAAAGGAATGTGAACAACAGACTATTGTTGAACGTAGCCCGGTAGAGCCTGTTGAAGGTATATCGAATACCGATTTTGTTTTTTTGATTGCCGAGGATGACGACATAAGTTTTCTGCTGATGAAAAGACTGTTTAAGAATTATAATGTTATGCTTTTGAGGGCAATAAATGGCCAGGAAGCTGTGGAAAAATGCCTGGCTTATCCAACAATTTCATTGGTCCTCATGGATATAAAAATGCCAGTGATGGATGGCTATGCTGCTACCCGCGAAATTCACAAAATCCGGCCCGAACTGCCTGTGATTGCCCTCACCGCTTATGCGCTTAAAGAAGACCGGGAAAAAGCCCTGGAAAGCGGGTGCATAGATTACCTGAGCAAACCGGTAAGCCGGGAGTTACTGCTTCAGAAACTTGCAAAATATGTGAATTTTAATGCTTGAAATAAAGGGTTTTAATTCATACAATACTTTATCTGATTTAATTATTTTGGCTTGATTGCCTGAATCCGCTCTCTTCTATGAAAATAAGCTTTACACGTCGGGTAATAAATTTTTTGAAATACCGGCTATTGCCACCCCACAATATGTTCACCCATAAGGCTGAGCGTTTCTATTATGAGGAATACAACCATTATATCTCGCCTTTTCTGTTGAAAGGTCAAAGCCTGTTGGATATCGGTTGCCAGATGGGGCGTTTTACCATTCCTGCTGCGCTTGCAGGCATGAATGTAACAGCCACTGATTTAAGGAAGAGTTATTTTCGTTTTATCAGCAAAAGGATTGAAGGTAGGGGCAATGTTGAATTTAGGCATGAAACACTTGATCAAAGCCTGAAAAATCTTCCACAAAGCCATTTTGATGTTATCTTGTGCCTCGAATTGCTTTATAATTTACCTGATCCGCTGCAAAATATTCAAAAACTCTCCATATTGCTTAAACCGGGAGGTGTTTTAATCACTTCTCACCGCAGTCCGGGTTATTATTTGCACAGGTACATCAGGGAGAAGAATTTTGATGCCGCCAGGCTTATCCTCGATGCCAAACATCCTGATTACAATGCACAAACCATTGAAGAGCTCACAGAAATGTGCAGAAAGTTAGAACTTAAGTTGATGCAATTGGCACCCATAGGTATGTTTTCCGGTTTTGGTAGTGATGCCTTTTCCGGCATTTCAAATCCTGCAAAGTTGACTGAAAATCAACAAAAGGAATTGTTCAGTTTGGAAACCAACGCAGACTTAATTCATCTGTTTTCCAACTCAGCACGCTATAATCTGATGATCACAAAACGAGATTGAATTGGTTTTCCTGAAATGTACCATCCACTACAATAAACACAAAAAGTACTTTCACCATATTACCCGGGCTTTCGGTTTTCCTTCCTATCTTTACGCACTCAAAATGCCAGTTATGAATACCGAAACAATCATTGAACTTCAAAATATCAGCGTCTTTCAGCGCGAGAACCTGGTTTTGTCAGGTGTGGATTTAAAGGTGGTGCAGGGTGAGTTTATCTACCTTATTGGTAAAACAGGTACCGGCAAGAGCAGCCTTTTAAAGACACTCTACGCTGAATTACCGCTTAACCAGGGATCTGCTTCAGTGTGTGGCTACAATCTTGTTTCATTAAAGCGCAAAGAAGTTCCCTTTTTGCGGCGCAGGCTTGGGATTGTTTTTCAGGATTTTCAATTGATGTCCGACCGAAGTGTGCAATCAAACCTGCTTTTTGTGTTAAGGGCAACCGGCTGGAAAGATAAGGTAGCCATGAGTGAACGCATTGAACAGGTTCTTCTGAAGGTTGGTTTAAATACCAAAGGATTTAAAATGCCCCATCAGTTATCGGGGGGCGAGCAGCAGCGTGTTTCCATTGCACGTGCATTGTTGAATGATCCGGAGCTGATACTTGCCGATGAACCTACCGGTAACCTTGATCCGGAAACTTCGGAAGGCATCATGAACCTTTTGGTGGACATCAGTAAGTCGGGCCGTGCGGTACTTATGGCAACACACAATTACGCTTTGATGGAGAAATTTCCCTCACGAACCCTTAAATGTGAAGGCGGCAAGGTTTTATCATTCGAAAACAGCATCAATCAGCCGTTCGGCATTGACGGAGTTTGAATAATCCCGTTCCAGTAAGTTAATTCTGCCCGAAGCCTCTTCTTCACGAAAAGGTTTGTTAAATAATTCATCCAGTTTAAGACGCAATTGTTCCGGGGTTTCCGCAACATGGCAGAGTTTGTCCAGGCCGGTTCCGTTGAGCATGGCTCCATTTACTAAACAATGCCTGCCGTTGTAGAGTGTGTTAAGCAATTTTAGTTTAAGGCCCGTTGCCTGAAAGGTTACCAGGATATTTACCTGTGCGTTGCGTATGAGCGAAAACATGGTTTCATCATCCGGATTGGCAATGACTGAAATGTTTTCATGCTTCTCCGCCAGATCAGTTATCCGCTTTGGCGGGTTCATGCCGGCAATAATTAGTTTATGTTTGCTCTTAAAGAATACCCTGTTGATGAGGAAAGTTGCTGCAGCTTCGTTTTCTGGTACCTCAATGTTTCCATGATATAAGGCGTATTCGCCGGTGCCACGGGTGATATTGATTACTTCGTTTGAATGAAAACTTGGCAAGTATCTGATGTCAATGCCCGGGAATTTACTTATGAGGTAACGGGTATCCCATTCCGACACAACGAGCATCAGCGAAGCGTGCTTTAATTTTCGCTGAAAAAGGAATAATCGGGCACTTTCAACAAGGAAATATAACTTTTTTCTGAAGCTATGCTCTGCCCTGAATAAATTGAAATAGTACTGATGCTCAATATTACTTTCGCGATAGATCACCTTTCGGTGTTTCAACCTGGCATCATCAATATAATAGCAGGAGTGTAGCCCTTCAAAGAGAATGGGATAATTATCGCACAAAAGGTTGGCAATCAATTCATCAGATCGGCGACTTTTTACAATATACGGCAAAAGGCTTACAGCCGAATTCAATCCGCATTTACGGGGGTAATAATATACTTTTTCGCAGAAAGCTTCGAGTTGGGGAGCCCTTTCACGGCCGGGATATTCAATATTATGAAGGATTATTTTGATCCCTTTGCTGTGCAGTGCCCTGATTTTGTAAAAAACATCAATAACCCCCCCGTAATTGGGCGGATAGGGTACATCAAACGAAACAATATGTAGGTGGCGATCAGGCATATTTTTGATAGAGTTCAATCAATATTTTTTCTTCGTGCTCCCAGTTAAGGTCTTGAGCAGCGGCAAAAAGATTGTTTTTCCAGATTTTATTTTGAGTTTCATCGTTCAGCATTTGATTCATCAATCCTGCAATGTGCGCAGGATTATGATTTTCGGTAATACGACCAATTTGGTAACCTTCAACAATGCGGGCAATTTCGGGCAACCGTGAAGTCAGCACCGGAATTCCGGCGTGAATATAGTCAAAAAGTTTGTTCGGCAAACTATACCGGTAATTGATGTTGGTATCTTTATCAAGTGTTATTCCCAGGTCTGCCAGGCGTGTATATTGAATCAATTCCTTATAGGGCAATCGTTTGACAAATTTCACCTTGTCTGTTAAATCAGATTGCTCCACTTGTTTTTTTAGTGATTCAATCACATCACCACCACCAATAATGAGCAGCAAGGCATTGGGCACATATTGCATGGCTTCAACGGCTTCCTCGGCTCCGCGCTGAATGTTGATTCCGGCTCCCTGAAGTATAATTATTTTTCTGTCAGTGGGCAAGCCGAGACTTTCACGACTGACAATTGTATCAATGCCTGGCGTTTTAGGTACATTCCTCACTACGTTTAATACCTTGTTGTATTTCTGCTGATAAAGCTCCGCGATGGACTTGTTTACGGTAATGATATCAGTAAGCTTCGGGAAAATGGCTTTTTCAATCTTTTCCCAAATACCCCGAACAAACGGACGATCAATCAGTTCTGGAGTTTCAGTATAGTATTCGTGAGAATCGTAAACCAGTGGTACATGTTTGAACTTATGTGCGATAAAGTTGGCAAGTAGGGTGTCAAGATCGTTGGAGACAAGTAATTTGGTGGAATGAAAAAGCAGAAAGAGGAGCAGCCGGAAGTTGTATTCCGCGTAAAAAAGCGGGCCATGCCTGAAAAGCAACCTCATGCGGTGCGTTTTGTAAGGCCGGTCATTCAGCGGCAGGCATCCTGGTAACCAACGACCAACCAATAATACATCAAACCCCATCCCGGATAAGGTGCGGCAAACCTTGTCCACGCGCTGGTCGGTACTTAAATCATTGGTAACAGAAACGATGGTTTTTTTCAAAAAAAGGTAACTAAACGATTGAAGTGCAAAAGTACCTGATTTTTGCGCAATCGTTGCAGAGAAACTTCATGAAATTCATTGTAAAGGGCAAATGAATATTTTAAACAAAATGGTTGAATCAACCTGTCGTTTTTTTTTATGCCAAATTGTTTTCATTAAAACGGTCCCCGCCCCATTTTTGGGGATTATTTACGATGTAACGGTCAATCCGTTCATATTCTTCCTGGTTTCGTATTACATGATAATGATAATCATGTTGCCAATTTTTGCGACCGGGGGTATTTTGAAGGATGTTCATTTGTTTGGATGTCAACATCTGGAATTTGCCCATTAGCTGCAAGTGAAAAAAAACGAAACTGCAACATTGAAACCAGATACTAAAAATTGAAAAAACGGATAGAAAATATTAGCTCATTTATTGAAGGTTGGTGCAAGAAAAAATTAGTTTTTGCCACCCGCTTCTGCCCTTCGGGACAGTTTGGGTAGCCAGCCCACAATAGCACATTTGCAAATAGCACAAGCCGACACACCACCAAAATTTGCAAAAGAGCTATTTTTCCAACGCTTTGAATCGCCATAATCAACATTCTACAAAAACTTCTTCTTTACAAACTCATCAAAACCGGACTTATATTGTTTGCTAATCGGAATTCGTTTATTTCCAAAAAGGATTCGGTCACGCTCAATGGTTTTTATTTTATGTAAGGAGACGATAAATGAGCGATGTACTCTCATAAAAAGGTCTGAAGGGAGTTTTTCTTCCAGCGATTTCATAGTTGAATGAAAAACGATTGATTTTGATGTACCCTCAATGTAAAGCTTTACATAGTCTTTAAGTCCCTCGAAATATAGAATATCATCAAATTCAATACGATGTATTTGATAATCGGCTTTAACAAATAAGTAATTATTTTCTGTATTTATTGGCATTTCCGTTTGCTTTGATTCTACTAAGTCAAAATATTCCTTAGCATGCTTAACCGAATTGGCAAACACCTCGTAACTAATCGGTTTTAATAAATAATCAAGGGCGTGAAGCTGAAAGCCTTCTACGGCATATTTATCGTAAGCTGTGGTAAATATTACTTTACTGTTTTTATTTAAAGTTCGGGCAAATTCAACACCTGATAAATCAGGCATGTTTATATCCAGGAATATTAGCTGTACCTCATGTTTCTGTATATATTCCGATGCGTCAATTGGGTTATCGAACTCTGCGAGCAATTCCAGATAGGGTATTTTCTTTATGTGAGAAGCGACTATCCCCAATGCAATGGGTTCATCATCAATTGCTATGCACGTTATTTTATTCATTTGCAACGTTTTTAAAAGGTACAGTTAATTTTACATTATATTCTTTATTTGTGTTGCTAATATCCAATTTAAAAGAGGTGGCATAGATTAATTCTAATCGCTTTTGAATATTTGTTATACCCACACCTCCTTTAGATTCTTTTTGCTCGCTGTTTGTAGGAACACTATTCTTGCATTCAAAAACAATTTGATTGTCTTCTGTTTTTAGCACTATCGAGATAAAAGAATTCTCGCGATAGCTAATACCATGTTTAAATGCATTTTCAATAAAGGGAATAAACATTAATGGTGGAATTTTCTCATCAGGAGTATTATTCTCAATATCAACATAAAGCTTAACCTTTGAGCTCAAACGCTGCTGCATCAGCATAACATACTTCAAATTAAAATCAAACTCTTTTTTTAATTCAATGAGACTAATATTTGAATCGTAAATAAGGTATCGCATTAAACCAGAGAGTTTTTCTACTGCTTGCTGAGCTTTATCGCTATCAATAGCAATTAACCCATAAATATTATTTAGAGCGTTAAAGAAGAAATGAGGACTAATTTGATTTTTCAAGAATGCTAGTTCCGAATCGACACGTGCTTTTTCAATTTCTTTTTGTTTGGATTCGTTTTTTCTGAGATGTTGAATAATTGCCATTCCGCTGCTAAACCCCAATACAATTATTAATAAAAAGAAATTGTCTAAAAGCTTAGGGTGTACACCCATATTGCCTCTAGGGCGCATATTAACACCAGGTATATTATTGTTGGGGCGTAAGTTGTTTAATTGGGAATACTCATATAAGTATTGAGAAATGGCCAGTAAAATAACTGTAAATAGGAATAAGATAATAAAAAAATATATTTTTTTCTTTGAGTAAAAGAAGCGAGGAACAATGACTAAATAGTTTACGTAAAAAGCTATAATCATGAATGTTAATTGATAATAGTAACTATACATCCAATAGATTGCTCGTTCATTATTTCTGTCGAAAACAAAAAGAGGAAGAATTAGAAACAATAGCAAGCCAATAAAATGAGGCAGCCACTTTTCTATTATTTTTTTTGAGATTATCATATTCGGTCTATGGAGATAAATAATTTAAGATAGTTTATCACTAATTGTAACAAATGTACTGTAAAATCACTTTTAAATTAACATACAATTATTTTCCCTTGCTGAGAACATATTTTGCCTTAAAACTCTGTACACTACTCATTGTTTGCATATCGCTTGAAGAGGCTCCCTGTCCATCTGATCTGCCTCCTCCTCCATGAGATCCTCCTCCTCCTCCTCCATGAGATCCTCCTCCTCCTCCAGAAGCACCTCTGCTATGTGTATCACTTCCTCCGGAATGTAGTTTTTCACCAGATGAATGTTCTATTGCATTTAGTTTACAGGTTAAGCTAATTGGGATTTTTGTGTAATCAATCGCTACATTTTCTACACCAAATACTTCCGACATAGGTATCCGAATTTCAACAAGCATATTATTGAGGTCGTTCCATCCAATGTTATAGGTAAACGCTTGGTTACCATTAATATTCCTAGTTATCATTCCATTCGTTTTCAAAAATCCGGATACTTCAGCAAAACTTGAGTTTAATAGGTAGCCTTGATGCAGAAAACCTTCATTTTCTAGTGCACTTCGCTCTTGATTTTGTTGAGCTAAAAAGTTAATGCTAGCATTTAGCTTAGGTTTTGTTTTTACCTTTATAGCAACTTCAAAACCTGCCTGCATAAATTTGGTTTGCGATTTTTTATCCATTATTTCAAAAACCAGGAATAAATTGTTACTGTCGTTTTTCAATTCGTAGGCAATCATACATTCCGATTCATAACAGGAAGGTCTGCCGCCCCAATCTGCATTGTCGCCGTCAATAGTCAGAGGAGCGATGAGCCATTTTGAAGTACTTGTTTGAGCATACGATGACAAGCATATAATAATGCTTGCCAATGATATAAAAATCTTTTTCATGTTTATTATTTTTTATTAAATGATAAGCTTAATGTCTATTAGAACGGGCTGGTGGTGGAGCAAGTTTTCTAATTTCGTCAAAACTAAACCCGGCAGCATTTATTGCGTCTTCTACACCCTTGCCTTCAGGAATCTTTGCCTCTCTGATTGCCTCCATAATAGCTTTGGCATCGTCTGCTGACAGCGATTCACTATCATAATCAGCTAAAATTTTGTTCACCGTTGTTATTTGTGCATCAGTAAGTTCGTCTACTTGCTCATGCTTAGAACCTTTTTCCGGTCGCTGTTGAGCCATTAATGAGTTAAAACTGATGGTTATAAGACCAATTAATGCAATAATCAAAATTTTCTTTTTCATTTTCTTTGAATTTTAAATTAATACTACTTATTTAAAAAGGAACTGTCTAAATAGACTTTGCTGTTATCTTTTATGTTTCTATTTTCTGTTACAGAGCCTTTTAAACAGTTCCTTAATGTTGGCTATAAGATTAATCAGAGGTTCCGGATGAAAGAACTTGACAATCACATCTTAGTTTATCTACCGATGTTAGTCAACGAAATTTGAGATTGTGGCTGTTAAGTCTTGTTAGTTAATGAGACCAACCTTAGCCTTATCAAATCAGTATTCATTTGCTGATAACCACTTATAAGACTTCGCAAAAAGTCTGCAATCTCGGTAGATGTTTTTTCATATTTTAAAATTTTTAAAACCTATTAATTATTAATTGTTAATCTCTTTGTTTGGTGTACATTATTCATGTCTTAATGCATCAATAGGATTTAGTGCCGAGGCTTTACGTGCCGGATACCAACCAAAAAACACCCCAATAAATGTGCAAAACAAGAAGGATAAAACAATTGAATTGCTTGTAATTAATACTGGCCAACCCAATATGTTTTCAACAATATTTGAAGCCAAAATACCTACACCAACTCCTATAATCCCTCCGATACAAAGTTGCAGCAGGAACTACCGTTATGCAATTTGATTAGACCAAGTCATAAGTATTTTAGAAATTTGAATGGATTTCTTCGATGATTGTTTTTTTGCCAACCCACACAAACAAGCACATTTGCAATTAGCACAAGCCAACTCACGACCAAAAATTACAAAAGAGCTTGTCTGTCTGCCATCGCTTTTTTGCCGACCCTAAAAACTAATTTTTTCGGAAACTTCGGTGCTTCAACTCAACAAGCAAAAGACTATAACAGATTGATAATGTGATAATAAAGTAGCAACACCAGCAGCTAACACTATATATAAAACATTTGGCGGAAAGTGCTATATTTGAGGTTGGTACATTTAATAAAAATCACAATGGCTTAATACGAAATCGCTATGAAATGCCAAACGTTTCATATATTTGTCCGATATTTATGGTATAACATGCGGCGACGCAGTGCACAGTATTATTTTATTTCATTTACAACCCCACCACCCCAACAAAAAACAGCCACTGAAAGCCTTCTTTTCGATAGTTTAATCAACGTTTTAACCAGATAATAGTCCATAAAAAAAGCCGCTATGAAAAATCGGGTTTCAGTAATTACAATAGTAGCCCTGCTCGCGATGGCTGCGTGCAATTCAAATTCTAAATCCAAAACCTGGAACGAGGAGCAGGAAAAACAATGGAAAATAGAATGTGTCCGGGTTCTTGTTGAAAAAGGAGTATCAGATGACGCTGCAAAAGACTTCAGCGATTGTATGTATCAGAAAACGTCAGAAAAGTACACACCCATAGAAGCAGCTGCACTTACCGTTAAGCAGGAACAGGAAATATGGCGGGAATGTGATTATTCCTGGTAAAATTGGAGATCATTTTCAAATCATATTTTTCAGTCAAAGGGAGTTGAGCGATGCCAAATCCTGAATTCTTGACTCCCTTATCCATATTTTTAATAAAACCCCACTGTGAAATTATATCTTCACGGCGATTCGGTTAACCATCCCACACCGTTTATGAGGCAAGCTATGTTTCTGGGTAAGAACAAGCAGCCCCGTGATTAAAAAGGATTAACTTTGGGAAAAACAGAAAACCAGTCAAAATTATATTTGATTATCAGGCTTCTGTATGACCAAATATTATTATCTATTTGTAACAGACAACCATCCCAATTACCGATACACCACCTTCATAATCCCAATCCTCAAATGTAATATAGATGTCAACCATTTTAATATCAGCAGTCTCTATACACAAAATAATTTTTGCAGAAGCTGAATACCAGAGCCTATTTTTACAACTAATTCAATCCCAGCTTTATTGGTTTTAGTTTAAGGCAGGCTTTGACACCATTCTAAGCAAACTCGGAAACACAATCAGCAGTAGCGGCAGGGCAATAATAAACCCACCGATTACGGCAATAGCCAGCGGCTGGTGCAGTCTGGCACCGGTTCCAATACCAAGGGCGATGGGCATTAGCGCGACAATAGCGCCAAGGGCGGTCATCAGTTTGGGCCTCAGGCGGGTGGAAATGGCATAAACAATAGCTGTATCTACTTCTTCAGTTTTCAGGCTTTGCGAAAATTGCAGGAAAGTAAAAATGGCATTTTCGCCAATAATTCCAACAATCATAATAATGCCGGTATAGCTGCCTACATTCAGCGGGGTGTTGGTGATGTAAAGTGCAATCAAACTACCTGTTGTACCCAATAGTGCAATTAATACGATCAGTAGAGCAACCCGAATGCGCTTAAACAGGAAAAGCATCACCGTAAAGACCAGTAATGTAGCCGAAATCAGGATAAGTAAGAGTTCAGAAAATGATTGTTGTTGCTCCTGAAAAGCGCCCCCATAGCTGATGTGGTAACCGTGCGGCAAATGCAATTCGCTTTTGATTTTTTGCTGAATTTCTGTCATTACACTTCCCAAATCGCGGTTATTGAGGCGGGCGGTTACAGGTATCATGGGCTGAAGGTTCTCACGTTCCACCTCGGCTACGCCTGCTTCTGTTCGAATATCAGCCATTCTGGCGATGGGTTGAAGATTGCCGTTGGGAAGAAAAATAAATCCTTGTTTCAGTTTTTCCAGAGGCGTTTGTGCTGCACCCGGATACATCATGCGAATGCCTGTTAATTGTTCTTTCTCGTAAATATCGCCGACCATAGTGCCTTCGAGTTGCGTTTGCAACTGGTTTTGGAAATCGGCAGATGTAATCCCAAATTGCATCAGGCGTTCATTGTCCGGCTCAATGTTTACCGAAGGTCCGGCAACGGTAATCCCGTCAAAAACATCCGCCGTGCCTTCCACGTTTTCAACAATTGCCGCAACCTGCTTTGCCATTTTCTGCAGAAGCAGGGGATTGTCCCCATAAATTTTCACCTCAATGGGTTGGGTTGAAGCCATCAGGTCGCCCAGCATATCGCCGATTACCTGACCGAAATCAATTTGTAGGGCAGGTTGTGAGGCTTCTACTTTCTTACGGATGAGGTCAATAACTTCGGTGGTGCTGCGCTTTCTGTCCTTGCGAAGTTGAATCAGGTAATCACCATAATTTGGTTCTGTGATAAAAAAGCCCATCTGTGTGCCGGTGCGGCGCGAATACGATTCAATTTCGGGAATGGAAGGGAAGAGCTTTTCAATTTCACGCAGCATCCGGTCCGTTTCCTGCAGAGAAGTGCCGGGAGGCGAAACATAATCCAGCACGATAGAACCTTCATCCATTTCGGGTAAAAATCCGGTTTCCAGTCGTTGCACAATAAACCAGGCCGAAACAGCGAGCAATCCTATAAAGGCGAAACTCAGTGCCGGGCGATGGATAAAAAAGGAAATCCAGGCTCCGGATTGGCGTTTGTGAGCATGTTGTTTCCCTAAAGTACTTTCCTTTCCTGAAAACAGCAGGTAAATAACCGGCAAGCCAATCCAGGTAACGAAAAATGAGCATATCAGGGTAATCATCATGGTGTCGGCCAATATCTTGAAATAAGCGCCTGCCACACCACTCAGCAATATAAAAGGTAGAAAAATAACGATGGTGCTGATGGATGAACCCACCATGGCTGGAAGAAGATAACTGACTGATTTAGAAAGCAATTCGCGTGTTGGCGTTTCAGGATGCTCCTCGTGGGTGCGGTGGATTTGTTCAACCACCACAATGGCATCATCAATAATCAATCCTATGGAGGCAGCGATGGCGCCCAGCGTCATAATGTTGAAGTTGAAACCAAACAGGTGCATCACCACCAGGGTGAGCGCTAAGGTTATCGGGATGGTGATTAAGATAACGGCGCTGGCTTTGATCGAACGAAGGAACAGAATGGCAACAACAATGGCAAGCAGCAGGCCAATCCATAGGCTATCAGTAACGCTGCGGATGGAGTTGTTAACGAAATCGGCCTGCACATAATAGGGCTTCAGGGTAATGCCTTGTGGCAAAATCCCATTGTTCAGCGCCACAATTTTTTCTTTTACTTTATCTGAAATGCTGATCAGGTTCGCATCGGGTTGTTTTACTACTGCTACCAGAATGGCGCTTTTGCCATCGGCATTGATGCGGATGTATTCTACCTTTTCGGCAATTTTTACCGTGGCCACATCCTTTAAATGTATGGCACGTTTGCCGCTGTTGCTGATTACTAAATTTTGTAACTCATCTAAGTTTTCAACTGCCGCATCGGTAACGGTGAGATAAAGCCGGTTAAAATCAGTAAGATAGCCGTTGCTTGTGAGGAAGTTGGTTTGACCAAGTGCACTGGCGATCACTGCCGGGGTAATGCCCAGGGCACTCATGCGTTGGGTATTCAGCACAATGTGATACTCCTTAGTCTTGCCGCCAATAACCCTGACTTCCGAAACGCCTTCCACCTGCGACAGGAAAGGTTTTATCGTGTAGTTTGCCAACAGGTTTAGCTCAATATCACTGCGGCCCTGCGATTCAATCACGTAGCCCATCACCGGAAGGATGGACGGATTCATTTTTTCGACCGTTATCTGGGTTCCGGCAGGAAGCGCATCCTTTATCTGGTTGATGGACGATTCAATCTGTTGTTTGCTGAGGTTAATGTCCGCCTTCCAGTCCATAAAGGCTGAGATTTCGCAACTGCCGCGGGTGGTGATGCTGCGCACATTTTTGAGTGAAGGAACACGTTTAATGGCATTTTCGAGCGGTTTGGTAACCGTGATCATCATTTTATTCACCGGCTGAAGGCCATTTTCAGCGATGATTTTTATTTTTGGAAAAGTAACTTCAGGAAACAGGGAAGATTGCATCCGGGTATAGCCAAACAGCCCGCCAATCATGATAATGGCCAGCAATACGGCTACCGGATTTTTATAGGTTACAAAAAATCTGTTCATCCTGTTAAATTTCAATTATTATTGAATTCCAATTAATTGATACTTGTTTCCCACGCAATGACGCAAAGTGTTGAATTCTGAAAAGTTTCCCAAAGTCGCATAAAATTGAATTTTGAGATGCTAGTAATCATATAAGACTGCTAATGTTATTCCGTTTTACATGAGCAAGCAAGATCAAAATCCACATAAAATAAACCATTGCGTCACTTCGACTGGTTCGGCAAGAGCTCACCAACCAAAGCTCAGTGCAACGCTTAGCGTCATTGCGTGGTTCTTAATCTGTTAGAATTCAGTTATTTGTTTATCACCACAAATGCCGTATCGGGCAAACCGTAATGTCCCGAGTAAAGCAGACGGTCGTCCAAATTAAAAAGTGGTGAAATGATTTCAATTTTATTGTCAGAGCCAATTCCTTTAACCACAGGCACTTTAATAGCGGTTGTGTCGTTCAGCAATTTCATTACCCAAAATTTTTCCATGGTTTCGTCCGATAGCACGCAGGGTTTGTCAACCACCTGGGTCTTTTTCTTTTGATTTACTATCAGCACCACCGATGCAACCAGGTTCTCGGGCAATGGTTGTTTTGAAGACACATTTACTTCGCAGGGAAGCGTTTGCGAAACCGGGTCAATGGTGGAAAGTTGCTTTGAAATTCTGCCATTCAGTTGTGTTGAATCAGTCAGCATAACAGTACAATTAGTTCCAACGGCAGCAAATTGCCGCAGTTCAAAGGGTACGTTCAGCAAAAAAACTAAGCTATTTTGCTGCGCAATCACAGCCAGCACATCGCCATCGTTAGTGTAATCGTTCACAAATTTATTCACTTCGGTCAATACGCCCGACTCTGGTGCTTTAATCACAATCAATCCCTTGACATTAAATGTAGAATCGCCCTGACGAAATTTGCCTAATGCCTCGGCTTCTTTCGTGCGGATATAAAAAAGCGGGGCACCAGCTTTAACATATGAGCCCTGGCTGGCAAGGCATTTCTCGATGTAGCCAGTCGTATTGGCTTTTACCTGGTTCTTTTTCAGGTAAGACGAAGTGGCTGATAATCTGACTGTTTCGCTCATATCAAGTTGTTCAACGCTTGAAATGGTAACCGGCGTTTTAATCTCCTCATTGGTCGCGAGGCTGCTTTCTGTTGTGTTTCCGCATCCCGAAAATAGCAGGCCAATCAGTGGCAAACAGTATAGAAGATGTTTTTTCATTTCAGGTAATTCAATTGGTTAATCAACTGCAATCGGCTCATTTCGGTGCTTACAAGGTTGTTTTGGGTAAGCGTGTAATTGTTGATGACTACCATAAAATCGGTCAGGCGAACCAGACCCTTTTCCAGCTCCAAACGGTAAAGATCAATCAACTCCTGCTGTTGGGCCAACTGCGCGTTGATTTCCATTATTAGTTGGTTGGTGAGCCTCAATTGTTCCATCAACTGATGGTGTTGTTGCCAATATTGGGATGTATAAAATTCCCTGTTCAGCAGGCGTGTATTTTCCTGAATTTCAATCTTTTTATGCGCTTTATCTCTTTGATTTCCATCATACAATGGCATTGAAAAATTCAACCCTATACTGGTGCCGAAATTATGCGGCACATTCTCTGGACGGATGGACATAAATCCAGCATCGGCGAAAGCCTCAAGGCGCGGACGATAGTTCAGGTGAAGCAGGGATTTGGCATTGTTGTTTTTTAAACTGTCAATACCGTATTGTAGCATTACGGGAGAAGAATTCAGGTCAAAGGAATTGGCAAGTTCAATTTCCGGTTTTACAAGTACAACACTGCTGGTGTCAACCATTCCGCAAAGCATATTTATCAGGGCAAGATCGTTTTTATACAACATAAATCCCTGACTACAGGCAATTTGCTGTGCTTTCAGGTTTACGGAAATGTTCATCAGGTCGGTAAGCTGATAGATGCCCGCTTCCGCGAGTTGTTTCACCACTTTTTGCTGTTCAGTGAGCAAATCCCTGATTTTTAGGTTTGTCTGAAACTGGCTGTAATCGGCATAAGCAGTAATATACTGAAATGTGATTACTTTTTCCAGATCAGATCGGCCAATGCTGTTATTCATCTTCAACGATTGTTTCAGCAGGCTGATGTTCTCAAGTTGCGCCGATTTCGCTTTCCCGTAAAGGAGATTTTGCCTTGCATCCACCACCGCGGTGTAGTTGCCCCCGTTGGTAATGGCTACGTCGTAACCGATGTTGTGTCCCGATGGCGCAACCATTGCCTGCGAATTAAGGTTCAACTGTGGCCCAAACGCGCTCAAAACCAACATACTGTCTATTGACCCTGACTGCAACTGGTTTTTATAATCATTCAACAGCGGACTATTGCTTAAACCTTTTGTGATGTAAAATTCGAGGGTACGCTGCTGGGCAGCAACCGATGTCACCAGAAGTGAGGTAAGCAAAAAAGCCAGCAGCGGTTTTGAAAAAGTCATGAATTTGTTGAAAGGCATATGTATTGCGAACGTAGTGAAGAATTTGAGCTCATCTTTTAATTTTATAGAAAAACAAACCGATGCCTGAATTCACCGGTTTGTTAACAGAACTATTGAAGGCCAAGTGATTAAAAACTACTAATCTTCATCATCACCTTCGTTATTCTCTTTTTCTTTGGCCTCTTTCTTCACCAATGAGCCATCCGTGTTAAAAGCAACTTCCATCTTTTCCTTGTCTTTTTTGATTTCAAATTCGTACACCTGACCATTGGCCGTTTCTGAAATTTCGGCTTCTTCTACTTTATAGCCCTGGTAGTATGTATTCAGTGCTTCATTCACAGCTTCCGGGATTTCTGATGTGCTAATTTCGTATTCTGTCTCCATCCATTGCCCATCGGTATTGAAATTGGCTGAGTATTCCTTGTTGTCCATTTTAAACTCGGCTTCCCACTCGGTGGCATTTTCCTTGTCCCATTTTACTTTTTGGGCCGTGGGGAATTTTTGCCCAAAGGCTGATATTACATTTGCCGGTACATCGGTCTTTTTCTGGCCACAAGCACTAAAACTAATCAGGCCCGCAGCGCTGATTAAAAGAATTGCATTTTTCATTTTCGATGATTTTTTAGTTTTAACTGCTGCAAAATTAAACTGTGATTCTAAAGGAATCTTTAAGTTGCTATCTCCATTTTAAACGATATCCAACATTCCACTCGATAAAGTCCGACACATGAAATTTATAGTCCACCAGCGTGATTCCTGCAAAGAAGTTATCCGAAAAATGATATTTCAAACCAATCCGCTGATGAAAAACCGGTGATTGATTACTTAATTTTTTCCTGTACAGATAATAAGCCGGTTGAATGATGATGGAAGCTTTGTTGATCACCAATTCGTATGAAGGATAAATACTGATCATCACTTTATCGCCAAAGCGCCCATCGGCCAGTTCCAATTCGCTGCCTTCCACAAAGGCCTGCGCGTTCACTGTGCCATTGTAAGTGAAGGTCATCCCAATTCCGAGTTTCGATTTGTAGCTGAGTTGCCGGTTAATCGTGCTTGAAACCCCGAAAACAGGGTAATACACCCCTTCGTATTTCTCAACAATATCAAAGTCAATGGAATCGAAAACTATATTTTTAAAACCGCCAAAAATATCCACAACCCATTCATTTTCTTTATCATAAACGGGAATTTCGTGCCTGATAAAAGTTGGGGGATCATACAAATTATACTTCACACTAATATGGGGGGCAATGGTATTGATGCCAAAATTAGGCTTCTTCATCGCCCCGTTTGAGAAATGTGTAAGACCAAGCCCAGCTTCCAGTTCAAGCTTTCGCGAAAGCTGATATTGCAGGTTTAATCCGGCATAAATCAAGAAGGATTCCCCGGCCCCGATGGAAATATTGTATTGATTGGTTAAGGGATTGAACGCCCTCCAGTTGAAAGTGGCGCCAAAGCGGATTTCATAATTAAAAGTCAGCTTCTCTTTCCTTGCAAACGGGGCGTTCAGGAAACCATATGCCGCTATGGGCATACCAATCTCTTCAGGATTAAAAAAATCAGCCACATACAGACCAATCCCGTATTCCGGATAGCGGTACAACTGCTCCCATTGTTTTGTGCCCGAGGTTTGATGTGACAATTTCAATGAAAATGTTTGAACATCGTCAATTTTTGTCGCCGCTGAATTGATCCCGCGCAAAAAAGGATTGGTGGCAAAAACATAACCGTTTTCATATACAACCTGAAGGGCTATATTTTTAGCTTGTTTCCGGGAGGCTGGAACAAGAGTTTCGGATTGTGATTTTACCTGAAATGGGATCAAAATTAATTGGAGCAAAAAGGTGAAGGCTAATATTCGGGTAAAAAGGGTCATTGTCATTATTACAATTGTGATGTTGAAATATTTGTACCTCATCATTGAAACAAGGGGTTGCAACCCCTTGTTATTCAGTAATTATCATATTTTTATCCAAAAATCTAAAGCTCATGTTTCAATCGTTTTTACCATTCCTGTGGATGGTAAAACAATGTATCCCATCTTTAGAATACTGTATTTCAAGCTGGTGCGCATCGCAAATCTGCTTTACAATGCTTAAGCCCAATCCGTAAGATTTGGAATTGCCTTTCACAAACCGGTTGAATATGGTATCGTTGGTCAGTGTATTGGACGGGCCAGTATTGCAAAACATCAGCTTATTTTGCTCGATGGTGATGGTGAGGTTTCCATGCTCTATATTGTGATTTATAGCGTTGGATAATAGATTGCTGATAAGGATTCCGGCAAGTGTGGGGTCCATTCTCAGGCTGAATTCCTGTTGCGGATTAAACGTTACCTCCAGGTTCTTATCCATAAACAACATCTCAAATTCTTCTAACTTTTGCCCGATCAAAGCATTAAAATCAACCTCTATTGCTGATGAAAACTGATTATTCCCGATTTTGGTCAGTAGTAGCAGGTTTTGATTAAGTTGCGAAAGGCGCTGTATGGCTTTGATGGTTACAAGCACTTTCTTGAATACCACTTCGCTCAAATCCTGTTGCAGCAACTCATCGAGGTTGAGCAGCGCAATGGCAAGAGGCGATTGTATTTCATGGGAAGCATTTTCGCTGAACTCCTTCAAGGCCAGATAGTCTTTTTTCAACTTCCCGGTAAGGCTACTCACAACCTGGTTCAGTCTGTCAAATTCCTCGATATTTGTTGATTGCAGTGCCAGCTTCCTTTCCTCCCTGAAATTAAATTGCTCAATTTCTTTCAGATTCTTTTCGAAAGACTGCCAGATGGTTCTGTTTAATCGTTTACTAATGATATACGAAATACCAAATGCCGCCAACAACAGTACCAGCATAGAAGTGCCGATGCTTATGGCCAGGTCTTCACTCTCAAAGGCTGCTTCCCTTATTTTAACCAGATAAGCTTTCTGATTGATGTGAATAATATCCGAGTATTCAATGTAGGGTTCCTGTTCATTTTCAACAGAATCATATATGGAAATTTCAGCAAACCCGGATGTGATGGGTGGAATCTCATCTAATTCAGTTACTTCAACCAGGGGTTTCAGGTTGGGCAAACTGTTGTTTTCTTCAATTTGCTTCACAATTAAGGCTTCCTGTTTCAGCAGGTTTTCCTTTGTACTGTCTTTGAGTATCTTGTTAAGGATAAAATATCCGGCAAACGAAATAACCAGCAGGCTTGTGCTGAACAACAACAGGTAATTTCGGTTGATTTTGGTCAGAAATTTCATTGGTCGGTAAATTTATAGCCCATGCCGTAAAGCGTGCGGATGTAGTCATTTCCACCCGCAGCTTTCATTTTCCGGCGGATATTGTTCAGGTGCGTGTAAATAAAATCGAAGTTATCTGCCAGCTCGATGTTGTCATCCCACAAATGGCTGGCAATGGCTTCTTTGGTCAGCACCCGGTTTTGGTTCACCATCAGGAAGAGCAAAATATCGTATTCTTTTTTAGTCAGGATGATTTGTTGGCCATTTACAGTAACAGTTTTGGCCTGGGTGTCAAGGCTTATTTCATTAAATATCAGTTCGTTTGAACCGGCGTAATTTCTCCGGCGAAGCAAAGCTTTTATTCTCGAATTCAGTTCTGACAGTTGAAAAGGCTTGGTAAGATAATCATCAGCGCCCAGATCGAGGCCAGCGATTTTATCATCCAATGAATTTTTCGCCGAAAGGATAATCACACCGGCCTTGGGGTTGTATTTCCTGATGGTTTTGAGCAAATCCAGCCCGTTGCCATTGGGCAGTGTTATGTCGAGCAAAATGATGTCGTATTCATACATCGCCGCCTTTTCCTCTGCTTTCGCGAAACTTTCGGCCAGCTCGCATAAATAAGTTTCATGGGTGAGGTAGTTGCTGATGGCAACCAGCAATTCAACTTCATCCTCGATAATCAAAATTTTCATAGCCAAATAAACAAATGAAATCTAAAGATAATCTAAAGATGCTGGAATAAATAATAATTTATGGACAAAATGGGCGAAATGTTTAAGCAAGATTAGCCTTTTATCGCTGGATTAACGTTTCAAGCTAATTCTTGGAAAATTATATGCATAAACATGCGGGAGATGAAATTCGTGAAATTTATCTGCGACTGTCAAATAGCTCTAAACTGCATTTGATGCATATCTATATGCTGATTAACAACAGGATTAAACAACCTGTTGTTTTGTTTATTCCGGATTATTTTCATTAAAACGATCCTCATCCCATTTTCGTGGATTATTAATGATGTAACGGTCTATTCGCTCATATTCTATCGCGTTTCGTATTACATGATAATGATAATCATGTTGCCAATTTTTGCGACCGGGGGTATTTTGACGTATGTTCATTTGTTTAGATGTCAATATCTTGAATTTGTCCCATATTTATGGTATAACATGCGGCGACGCAGTGCACAGTATTATTTTATTTCATTTACAACCCCAACAAAAAACCCGGATGTTTTCACATCCGGGTCCACACACACTTTGCACACACTATGAGAGTGTACGTCTTTAGTTGGTTTAGAGTTTTTCGAGTATTTCGTCAAGGTAGGCGCCCCTTACATCGGTGGCAATTACCTTTCCGGCAGTATCTAGCAGAATGCTGAAAGGGATACCCTGGATGTTGTAAATTTTGGCAGCTTCGCCCTCAAAGGCAAGTGTATCTGCGAGTTGAGTCCAGATCATGCCTTCTTCTTTCATGGCTTTTTCCCACGGTTTGCGGCTTTCATCCATTGAAACGCTTACGATGTCAAAATTTTCTGATTTCAGTTCATTTACATGCCTAAGGTGGGGGATTTCGGCCCGGCAGGGACCACACCAACTGGCCCAGAATTCAACAAGGGTATATTTGCCGGGTTTCACATATTCCGAAAGCATTACCTTGTTTCCGGCTGGATCAATCAGCGGTACATCATGATATTTGAGGCCAAGGGCATTCTTTTTCGATCTCTCGGCAGCAGCCTCAAACTTAGTCATGTGATCGGTACCTGCCCAGCCTTTACGAACGATATTGGTAAGTGAATCAATCTCTTCAACCGTAAGGTCAACATTCATATTGTAAAAGTTGTAGATTGCCTGATCATAGGCCACCACCGAAGACGGATGCTCATTGATATAGGCCCAAACTTTCTGCTTCTTTTCCTGATTGATTTGTTTTTCTTCCTTTACCAGCTCGATGCCACGTTCGGTGTTGAATGTGCCTGCCATGGCGGGCGTATGGTACTCATTCAGGTATGCATCCCAGATTTTCCCGGCCTTTTTATTGAGGTCAGCAAGCATCTCATTGAAACTGTTGAATTCGTCCTGTGCTACTGAACCGGTAATTACTGGTTTTACCCCTGCCTTTTTACTGTTGTAGTAATAGGTGGGCAGGCTGTCAATATTGCCACTGTAAGTAATGGTGGAATTTTCAAGGTAAAAGTCGCTGGCTAACCAAAATTTCGGATTGCTGGTTTCTCCCAAAGGTGTTTTGTCAATGACGAGCCTGTAACGTGCCGGAACATCCAATTTACCTTTCAGTGTAAAGGCTTCGTTCAAAATCAGGGTACTGTCGGTGATTATTTGTTCCTCCAAACCGCGCCGTTCCAGATACACTTTTGTGCTATCGGCTGCACCGGTTATGTTTCCGGTAATGGTATAGCCTTCGTCCTTAGGCGTGCAGTTGGTCATGGCCAGGATAAGACCCATGGCAAACAGGCTTGTTTTTATTGTTTTAATCATGTTTTTATTCTTTTGAAATTCATTTTTTTAGATGATGTTTTAGTTCTGCTCCATACCAGGATTGAAGAGAATAACCCTTGATGGTATCTCAAACGTATAGCGCGGGCTGTTTGCAGGCAATGTCTCAAGAATTTCCCCGGTAAATATATCGGAGCGCTCAACTGTCGGCATCAGCCCCTGCTTGTCAAGGCGTTTCATGTCCATCCAGCGTGTTCCTTTAAAAGCAAGCTCCAGTCTGCGTTCGTGTAGAATGTGCGCAATGGCTTCCTCTTTGGTAGCAGCTTCCACAGGCTCGTAGGAATAGATACTTACCCTTTTGATGCGGAGATCATTGAGAATTTGCATGGCATCATCAATATTGTCATTGTGAGCCAGACATTCAGCTTTATTCAGGTAAAGTTCCGGGAAGGAAATGCCATAAGCACCAAATCCGGCACCAGCCCAAAAGTACTCGCCTGTTCCGTAGTAATCAGCCGCATAAAGCAAAAGTCGGTTGTCATCAGGTGCATAAGCATTGATCAGGTCAGGGGAATAATTCAGGTAGAAAATGGCGGCCACATCGTCGGTGAGCCTGGTCCACAGGTATTCAGGGTTCAGGTCTGGTTCGGGCATTTCCCAGGGCGAAAAATATTCATTGTAGTCAAGGATTTCATGCGGTGTCTCCATAGCTTTATCCGCGAAAATCGCCGATTGGGTGTAGTTCTCCATATACAGATAAACCCTTGACAGCAAAGCGTAAGCAGTGTATTTGTTTGCCCGGCTGCGGTTGAGGCTGGTGGCTGGCAAAATTTCAACGGCAGTATTCAGGTTACTAATGATGGTATCGAAGGTAGCCTGAACCGACGAGCGGGGAGGGGTTACCTCGGTAACATCAACACTTTGCATGATGGGAATGCCAGGGTCGCCAGAAGCAGTGGATGCATTGTAGGCTTTTGAATAAACCGTAAGTAAATCGAAGAAATAAGCAGCGCGTAAAGTAAGCGCTTCTCCAAGCAATTGTTGCTTTTTTATGGCATCACCGGTGGCACCATCCACTTTGCGGATAATCACATTGGTGTTGTAAATACAACGATAAAGCGTTGACCATACTGCCGGAGCGGCTTCAACGTTCGTGTTTAACTGCGGTGCCCAAAAGTAGGCGTTTGCAGAAGGGTGATTTTCAACACGACCGAAGTTGGCATAAACTTCGTCGGAAAAATAAAGCATGTGGGCAGGATAGGACTGAACGGAAGTATAGGAGTTCAGTATCCCGTCAAGGTCGGCCACATCCTTGGGGATGACAATGCCTTTGGGTTCCACATCGAGGTATTTTTCGCAGCTTGTTATGCTTAAGGCCAATATAAAAAAGAGGCTGATATTTATGATTCTTTTCATGGCTTTTATTTAAAAGTTGGTTGAAATTGAAATGCTGTAAATCGGTTGTGCCCTGAATGAGCGAACGCCGCTGCGGCGGTCAATGGCATCGGGGTCTCCTTCGAGATCACTCAGGCTGATGAGGAAGGCATCCTGAACCTGTGCCCGGATTTGGGTATTGCTAAAACCATATTTTGCCAAGAGGCCTGGATTCAGCATGTAGGTGAGGACGATATCGCGCAGGCGGATATGATCTGCTTTATGCACAAATTGCGAGGCATAAGTGTATCCGGCACGGGCAAGATCATCAAAATAGCCCGGGGAGTTCAGTTCAGGTAAGCCTGGTATTTGGGTGGTGAGTTCATCGCCTGGCGCTTTCCAGTAATTCCCGGCACCTTCGAGCAGGCGGCCGCGGCTTTGGATAAGGCTGGGATCGGGTGCTTCAACACGTGTTACGTAACCACCGTAATACATAAACAGGAAGGAAAGACTGAACTGCCTGTATGAAAAATAGTTGTTTAATCCAATTGAGCGTTTGGGAATTGTGGTACCCATGTATTTGAGATCATCAAAAGAGAGATCATTTCCATCAGCACCTGATTCAATGATTTTACGTTCACCATTGGCTCCGTAAATTTCGGGTTGGCCTAAGCTGTTGAGCCCTGCGTAATCGTATGCAAACAAGGCATCAAGGGGATAACCCTGCTGAACGTTAAGCGCAGAAACCAATAGCTCGCCGGTGGATGTGCTGGTTGAAACCTTGACTTTGGTTACTTCATTGTCGTTGAAAGCTGCGGTAAGTTGTGAAACCCAACTCAGGCGCTCGCCATCTATTATCCTGCCCGATAGGCTTAATTCTATACCCTTGTTGAGGATAGAACTGGTATTGGCACTGTACTGATTGAAGCCGCTGGTGGGATCTGAGGAGTAAATCCCGAAAAGGTCCTCCGAATTTTTACGGTAATAATCCAACGAACCCGTCAATTTGTATTCGAACATGGAGAAATCGGCCCCCAGGTTTAGGTTTTTTGATTTTTCCCAACGCATGGACTGGTTTTCGGGAGAAATTACATCGTAATAGGTTTGTGAAGGCAGCATGTAGTAATTTTGGCCGGCTTCGAGCAACAGGAATGGCCCGTTGTTGCTGGTGGGAATGTTGCCATTCACACCATAAGCAGCACGTAGTTTAAGATCGTTCAGGAAGGTAATATCCTCCATAAAGTTCTCGCGGCTGATGCGCCAGTTGGCTCCCAACGAATAAAACGGAGTGTTGCGATACTTTGGATCGGTGCCAAAGAGGTTGGTTTTGTCGAAACGGATACTTCCCGAAAGGCCATATTTATTGTTATATGTATAGGTTCCTTCGCTGTAAAGTGATACAAAACGGTTGTCGTTCCAGTTTTCGCCAAAATAGGATTCATAGATAAATCCGGCCCGCTTCTGTGTAGGCAGCGTGTTGAATGCAGGCGGCGCATAAGAGAGAAGTGACAGGAAATTTACCGGTTTTACAATAAGCGTTTGGTCGCTGTATCCAAAATTACTGTTCATGTTTGAACCCATCACGGTTTTGCGGACTTCAGTACCGGCAATACCGGCAAACACATGTTTCATATCATTGGAATGAAGGTTCACATTGAACTGCCCCCTGAGGGTGAATGCCGAGGTGTTTGAATTTGTGCGGGTAAGAATGTCGCCTACCGGTAGGTTGCTGAAAATGGGTAAGCCTGTTACCGGATCTGCTTGGGCGGTGTAATTGAGCAATCTTCTTACGTTGTAGGAATTTATGGTTTGCAGGTAGTCTGAACCAGCATTCTGGTCTTCGAAAGCGCCACCCAGGTCAAAGCTCAGCCATTGCGTGAGTTTGGCATTTAAGCGGGCCTGCAGGCGCAATGAAGAGCTTTTCAAAGTGTTGGTAGTAGCTGATAGTTCCTGATAAGGATAGTATTGTTGGTCGAAAAGTCCCAGGCTCTGGTTAATCTCATTGTTTTCAGGGGTTACGCCGTCAAATGAGTTGCGCAGGCGTCCAAGGGATACGGGAAGCGGGTTTCCGTTCTCGTCGGCAAGCATTTCGTAAGGATAAAAGTCGCGCATGTTGAAGTTGTAGCCTGGCTCTTTTCCCCATGAATTGTTATAGATTCCATGAAAATCAAGTTTCAAACGTTCTGATAGTTTATGTGTTGTAGCAAAATTCAGCAATATGCGGCTGTTGTCTGATCGTTGGTTTTGTAGGTTTTGACCGAAGTAATTCAGACCAATCAGATAAGTGTTGTTGTCGTCTCCACCGCTCACATCAAAGTTGATTTGTTTTGAAACCTGATCCTGAAAAAAGAGATCAGGAAGCTGGTCATAGTTGTCTTTGCTGCCAATATTTATCAGGCGCTGGTTCAACTCATCTGCGCTTATTGTGCCTTCGTTATAGAGGAAAGTAGCATCCTGCACCAATGAAATGGGGAGCATATTGTTGGTGTAGGTTGAACGTTGCTGTCCGGCGGCAATGATATAATCTTTTTCAATCTGTGCGTATTCATAGGCGTTTCCCAGGTTCATTTCATTGAAATTAGGGCGCGGCTGAATGCTTGTGATTGCCGAGAAAGTGAACTTTGGCAGACCTGATTTTCCACGACGGGTTTCAATGATGATGACTCCGTTTGAAGCGCGTGCCCCGTAAATGGCGGCAGCGGCGGCATCTTTCAGCACATTTACCGAAACAATATCGCTGGGGTTGATGGAACGGATGTCAATTTCGGTTGGGAAACCATCCAAAACGATGAGTGGCTTTTTAACCGCGTCAAAAGTGGATACTCCACGAATGGCGATGTCACCAGTCTGATTGTCAACTACCAGGCCACTGATTTTGCCTTCGAGGCTTTCGATAAAATTGCCCGAAGTTACATCGCGTTGCTGCAACTCTTCGGTGCTCAGGTTAGCAGCAGCACCGGTAACCTTGCGCCTTTCTACCTGCGAATAACCGGTTGAAATAACCACTTCCTGAACTTCAATGCTTTTGTCTTTTACTATGATAAAGAGATCGGTTTGTCCTTTCACCTTTACCTCAAGGGTTTCGATGTTCATACCGGTAATCATCAGAATGGCACGCTCATCTATATTTTTAAGCTCAAATTCGCCGGCTTCATTGGTAACGGTGCCAATGGTGGTGCCTTTTACCATCACATTCACCAGCATGGGCTGTCCGTTTTCATTCAGTACCCTTCCTTTAATGTCAATTCCATCCTGAACTTTTTGTTTCGATTTTGAAACCTCAGGTTTTGCGGTTACCACAATCGTGTTCGATTTGATGCTCCACTCAAGGGGCTGATCTTTAAAAACGGTTTTAAGTGCCGATTCCAGTGGAGCGTTTTCCAGATCAAGGGTCACCGGCATGGCTTTCTTAATGTCATCGTTTTTGTAAAAGAACACGTAGCCCGTTTGTTGTTTGATCGCGGCAAAAACTTTTTCAAGTTTTTGGCTTTGGGCAGTGTAGGTAATGCTTTGTGCGGTAACACTGGCACTCAACTGGCCAAGCGAAACAAGCAACAGAAAAGCGATTAATTTCATAACTCGAAAGGTTTGAATCGAAAAAAACGGCGGACGTTTTTTTCTTAAAACAGAAGTTGAAATTTCCATACTTTTGTAGGGTTAGGGTTAGTTAATGTGATGTAAGTTGATGTTGTGCATTATTTTACGCGCATTCAAGCCCTTTTTATTACCGGAGGTGTTGCCGCACTTCCGGTTTTTTTATGGACTGGATTATTGTTGCTTAGGGTGTTATTGTGAGTTTTCGGTTTTCAATCTGATAATTAATTTTCATTGTGGAGAAGACTTCAAGCAGTTCTTCTAATTTTAAATTTCTGTCCAATTCCCCTGAAAAAAGTACATCGGGGACACCTTGCGGGAAGGCAATTTCAACATTATACCAGCGCGAAAGCTGTCGCATGATGGATTCGAGGTTGTCATCATTAAAAGAGAAATACCCGTTTTTCCATGCCACGATCTGGTCGGTGTTTGCCAGATGAACCACGTTAAATTTGTCTTGCCCGGTTACAGCCTGATCGCCAGGACGGAGTTTTTTTTGCTGTCCGCCTTGCGCTATCATAACGGATCCCTGAAGTAGTGTTGTCTTAACAGCATTTTCGTCTGCATAACTGTTGATGTTGAAATGGGTTCCAAGCACGGTAACCTGTGTACCATCGGTCAGCTTTACAATAAATGGTTTCGCAGCATTGTGCGCCACCTCAAAATAGCCTTCGCCTTCCAGTTCTACTTCGCGTTGGTTTGAATTAAATGCAACAGGATAGCGCAGCGAAGAAGCGGCATTCAGCCAAACCATCGTGCCATCCTGCAATTCAATTTTGTATTGCCCACCCCGGGGTGTGACTATTTTATTGAATTGCATCTCAACTCCTTTCAACGCTTGTGCTGTTGCTCTGTAAGTAATTTGACCGTTGGCACTGATGAGCTTTACGTTCTGTTGTCCCATGATGGATTCCTGATCAGCAGTGTCGAGAATAACCACCGATCCATCGGCCAGGGTGAGGGTTGCCCGGTCGGTTCCGGGCAAAATGCTTGTAGTTGTTTGTGCAGGGCCAGAATTCCCTTCAGCCAGTTCTTTATCAAAACTTTTATTGCTGACAATAAACCAAACCGAGAAAAGAATGGGTAACAGCGCAGCAGCAGCCCACCAGAAAGCAGGAATCCTGGTTTTGGATTTAATCTTTCTGATGGGGATTGCGCTTTCTTTGGTTTTAATTATTTCCAAAGCCTGGGCCAGCGAGCGTTCTATAACTTCACTGTCAGGCCGGTCTTCTTTAAAGCGCAGCGAAAGGATAAAATTCCGCGCTTCGTCCATCGCCTTTTGCTGTTCGGGATGGCTGTGGTAGTGGTCTTTCCAGTATAGGGTATTTTCAGCATCGGGAAACAATACCCATTGCTGAAATGATGCATCTTCAATGAAATGCTGGAAGGAAGAGTTGTTATTGTGTGCCATTTTAGTAGGTCAGTTACAAGTTAGAGTATCGAAAAGTGGATTTTACCCCATGGGAGGTAATAATTAAATTTATTTTTGAAAATAATTGTATTGTGATAACTTTTGAGTTAACTTTGTGCCATGAATAGTCAACGACAAATCATTTTTTATGAAGGTCACTTTGTTGACTTCTATTTGGAGCAGACAGATAAAGTTCAAGAAAAAATAGAGTACGTTTTTAAAATTTTGAGAAATGTTCAAAATGTTCCGAAGAAATTCCTCAATCATCTGAGTGGGACTGAGGGGTTATATTAAATAAGGGTAGAATGCGAAAGCAATATTTACAGAATATTTTGTTGTTTTGATAAAGGAAATCTGGTGATTTTGTTTAATGGTTTCCAGAAAAAATCTCAAAAAACGCCCAAAAATGAAATTGATCTGGCCTTGAAATTGAAGAAAGAATATTTTAATTCAAAAATGGAATTGTAATGGAAAAAGAAAACATCAGAAATGCTAAGAACTTTGAAGAGTTGTTAGACATTAAATATGGGAAAACAGGTGCCGAAAAACGCGAAAAATTTGAAGAAAAGGCTCAATATTTTGTAATTAGTGAAATGTTGAAAGAAGCCCGCAAAGAAGCCAATATGACCCAGGAGCAGTTGGCTGAAAAAATAGGGACAAAAAAAAGTTATATTTCCCGACTTGAAAACGGGAAGTGCGACATTCAACTCTCTACTCTTTATCGAATTTTTGAATTTGGCCTGGGCAAACGGGTTAATTTAATGTTTGGATGAAAATCTCAGACAGGAATCACGACTTGGGATTTTTGGGTTTATAATCTGATTATCTTTGGACTATGATTACAAAGGCCGAGATATTAGCAAAACTATCTGAATTGAAACCAATTCTTTATAAGGATTATGCTGTTAAAGAGATTGGTTTATTTGGGTCTTATGCTGATAGTTCTAATACAGAGGAAAGTGATATTGATATTTTGATTGAGCTTGAAAAACCTATTGGTTGGAGATTTTTCACATTGGAACTTTTTCTGGAGAAAGTTTTTAATAAGAAAATTGATTTGGTAACGAAGAACGCGCTTAAAGAACAAATTAAAGACGATATTTTAAATAAGGTAAATTTTGTATAGTGGTATTATCAAAACCTGCTTATTTTCTATGGTTATCGCAGGGTTAGCATTATAGATTCTAAAAGCATAGCAACAACTGCATCAGCATATTTTCTTTGAGTTGCGCCAGTGCTCTTGCTACAATTTTATAGGTTGCCTTCACGGTGATGTCAAGCATTTCGGCCACTTCTTCATAGGAAAAACCTTCATAAAAGCGGAGGAAAATAGCTTCCAACTGCCGTGAAGTCAAAGCTTTGAGTGCAGTCTGTAGTTCGGCAGACTGCGAAACCTCTGTTTCGCTGGCAATAATCACGCTTTCAACAGAAAATTCAGGGGTTTCAGGTAGTTCCTTTTCTCCGGCCAATATTTGCTGCTTGCGGATGGCGGCAAAAAGATTGTTGCGGTAAACTTGATAATAATAGGTCTCCACGTTTTTGATTTCGGGCAGTTTGTCGCGTCTTTCCCACAAAAGGATCAAAGCTTCCTGGGCTGCATCTTCAATCAACACGGCATCAGCGGTGAATTTCCGCCCGTGGTTGTAGAACCTCGAAAACAACTCGCGGTAAATCAACGCATAAACTTCCTTATCCCCTTTGCTAATATGTTGCCAGAGGCCTTGTTCAATTGACATGGATGGGCATCCCGGTGTATGAAAAATCAAATGTATAAATATTTTGGGTTATCATAAAAAAATAGTTTCAAGAATAAAAACCAATATACCTGAGCCTATAGGTTTCAAATGCGTCTCCTGTCCTGAAAAAATACACTGTCCTGATTTATTACATTAATAGTGCTCATAATCAGGACAATTGTTATGCGATTAACAGTACTGTGAATGTAGTAACGATGCAATGTATTGATATTTAGATTACTACAAAACGTGGCACGCATATTGAAAAGGGGGTGTCAACAAACAAACTAAAAACTACTTCTCATGGCACGATTCACTCTTCCCCGCGATCTTTATTTTGGAAAAGACTCCCTTGCAGAACTTAAAAACATTAAAGGCAAAAAGGCTATTATCGTAATCGGCGGCCAGTCGATGAAAAAATATGGTTTTCTGGCAAAAGTTGAAGGTTATCTTCATGAAGCTGGCATTGAGACTCAGGTTTTTGAGGGAGTTGAACCCGATCCTTCTGTAGAAACCGTAATGCGCGGTGCCGAAGCCATGCGCCGGTTCCAGCCCGACTGGATTGTATCCATTGGTGGTGGTTCACCTATTGACGCAGCAAAAGCCATGTGGGTGTTTTACGAGCATCCCGAAGCAACCTTTGAGGAAATCGCAAAACCCTTCAACATTCCCACCCTGCGCAACAAGGCGCGCTTCATCGCCATCCCTTCAACCAGCGGCACGGCTACCGAGGTTACAGCTTTCTCGGTGATTTGCGATTACGATACCCAGATAAAATATCCCTTAGCCGATTTTGAGATTACTCCGGACATCGCCATTGTTGATCCTGAACTGGCATATACCATGCCCGCCGAGCTAACTGCATATACCGGTATGGATGCACTGGCGCACGCCACCGAAGCCTATGTAGCTGTCAATCGCTCCGATTTTTCCGATCCTCTGGCTATCAAAGCCATTCAAATGATAAAGGCAAATCTGGAGAAATCATATCACGGCGACAAAGAAGCACGCGACAAAATGCACATTGCCCAATGTCTTGCCGGAATGGCTTTCTCCAATGCTTTACTGGGAATCGTTCACAGCATGGCACACAAATCCGGGGCTGTTTTCCATATTCCCCACGGCTGCCTGAATGCCATTTACATGCCTTTCGTGATTGATTACAACAGAAAAGTGTGTGGAGAACGCTATGCAGAAATTGCGCAAAGCATTGGACTTAAAGGAAACACTACCGAAGAATTGGTGGACGCTTACCGCGATTTCTGTATAGAAATGAGCGAAAAACTGAATATTCCCATGACTTTGAAAGATTATGGGATTACTGAAGATATGTTTACCCAAAATGTTGACCGCATTTCGGAAAACGCTGTATTCGATGCTTGCACCGGCTGTAACCCTCGCGAAACCGGGGCTGCTGAATTCAAAAAGCTGTATTCTTCTGCCTTTTACGGCAATCCGGTTAACTTTTAAATTAAGATTTGTGTGTTGATTCACCGGCGGTTAAGGCCGAAAAGCTTTGCCCGCCGGTTTTCAAAAAAAACAAACAATAAAAACGCTAAGCCATGTTTACCATCATCCACCGAAAAAAACTCACTGCTAAAGTAAGTACTCTTGAGGTTTTTACCCCACGTATAGCTGCCATTATTCTGCCGGGACAATATGTAAGTGTAAGGGCTACGGCAAAAAGTCCGCTGCTTATGCTTCCCGTGAGTGGATGGAATGTTGAGAAAGGAAGCATCAACCTGCTGGTAGAGGTTGTGGACATCCACACCCAAAATCTGGCAAACAGTGCGGAAATTTCTATTTTGCATGAGCTGAACGGCCCACTTGGAAAGCCCAGTGAACTCACCTTGTGTAACGACCGCGAGCTGATTAACTCGAAACTCTTATTTATTGCTGAAGGAACAGGCGCTGCCATTGCGCTTTCGCAAATGAAATGGCTGGCCGACTTAGGTTGCAGGGCCGACATAATGGTTTCTGCAAAAACTAAGAATGAAATGCTTTTTACCAGCGAACTCGAAAAGGTTTGCGACAATATATATTTTGCCACCGAAGATGGCAGTTTGGGATTCCATGGACCTGAGGCACAACTACTCGAAATGCTGCTCAATAAGGATGAAAAGCCTTATGACCTTATTATTGCTGCCGGACCGCTGCCTATGATGAAAGCGGTTACAACTACTGCTAAAGGCTATGGTATTCCCTTGACTGCCAACCTTACCCAGCAACTGTTTGAAAACATGAATGAGCAAAGCGCCTTCAGGATAAGTGCTGATGGTGTATTGAGAAATGTAGCCACTGAAGGCCCTGAATTTCCGGCACTTTCGCTTGATTTTGAGCAGGCGCTCAGCTCCCTGCGGATGGGTTTACATATCTCAGAGCAGGAAGCGATGCTGAATGAAGACACTAAGATTTTAAGCTTGTCTGAGAAATCGGAGAAACGATTCTCCAAAAAACAAGCTTAAACCGTGACCAGAGCGGATCCTTTCTAACATTTTCTAATCAACCTTAAAAACAAAAAAAATGAGCCCTAAAAATTTAACAATCTCACTCGATGAGTTTAAACGGATGGAAAGGTACATCTCACTGCTGAAACTGTTGAAACTGAGGGGGCGCACCGATGTTTCCCTCAACACCATTACAGAGGAGCTCGGCCTTTCAGGTGAAGTAGTAGAAACTGATTTTCAGGAATGTGGGCTCAGCCTGGCCGGACAGTTTACCTACAACATCAGCAAACTGACTTCACAACTCGAAGAAATGCTGGGCTACCGCAATGATACTGAAGCTTTCTTGGTTGGCGCCGGAAAACTTGGCACCTCATTGCTTTTAAAGGAAAACCTGGGACAAACCGATTTGAAGATTGTAGCTGCCTTTGACAATGACCACACCAAAATAGGAGATATAATTGGTTCGGTGCGCGTAATGTCGCCCGATAAAATCACCTCACTTGCTGAACGCATGCACATTTGTCTGGGACTGATTGCCACGCCTCCGGGCGAAGCCCAGCATATTGCCGATGTTTTCTGTGGAGCCGGTATCAAAGCCATCTGGAATTTTACCTCCGACGAAATTGAAGTTGAACCCGGCATTATCTTGGAAAATACCAGGATTGGGCAGGACCTGAATCAGGGTTACCTGCATTTGATTGAAAAACTGAAAAAACGGTGAGCCTTTAATGAAATTAACTTCGTGAAACTTCGAGTCTTCGTGACTTAGTGGCAACTTTATACACCCAAAAAAATGAACCAAAAGAACCAGATTATCATATGCATGGGAAGTTCATGCTTCTCAAGAGGCAACAGGGTGAACCTGGAGCTGATAAAAGCCTGGCTCAGTGAGAGAAATATTGAGGCTGAGGTAGGTTTTAAGGGTCAGCTTTGTACCGGATTGTGTAATAAAGGGCCTGTGTTAATCATAAACGAACATGTTTATCAGGATGTACATCCGGCCAACGTCATCAACATTTTAAAAACTGCTTTTTCAGGAGTACAGGTTTAATCTGTTGGATGCAATATAATACTTTCAATTACATAACCATTTCGTAATCAGGCTTTCACCAACTATAAATAACTACCCCAATGGACAGCATGCAACCGGTTTACACCGAAGTGAACAATTGCCAGGATTGCTACAAATGCATCCGTGAGTGTCCCGTGAAAGCGATCAAGATAGAATCTAACCGCGCTTCCATCATCCGGGAGTTGTGCATTTTTTGCGGCCGTTGCACCTTAATCTGCCCATCAGGAGCTAAAAAAGTACGCGATGATGTATCGAAAGTCAAACGCATGTTGCGCAGGAATACCCCGGTTTATGTTTCTTTGGCACCATCATTTGTATCCGAGTTTCCTGAATATTCTGCTGCCGCGTTGGTTGCCGCCATCAAAAAGCTGGGCTTTACCGGCGTTTCCGAAACCGCCCTTGGTGCAGAAGTGGTAACAACAAATACCGCACAATTTTTAAATGAAGCCGGTCCGGGTATCTATATCAGCACTGCCTGCCCTTCGGCAGTGGATTATATCCGCAAATACCAGCCCGAACTTACAAAGTGTCTGGTGGGTATTCAGTCGCCATTAATGGCCCATGCTTCCATGCTCAGGCGCTGGTATGGTGAGGACATTCGGGTGGTTTTTATAGGCCCCTGTGTCGCCAAAAAAACCGAATCAGATGATTTCCCTTCCCTGATAAATGCTTCATTGACTTTCAATGACCTGAGGCGCTGGTTTGAAGAAGAAGGATTTATTCCTGAACTGATACTCCCGTCTTCCAGTGACAGTTTTGTGCCTGCCCAGGCTACGGAAGGCGCGCTGTATCCCATAGATGGGGGAATGGTAGGAACCATCAAGAAAGCGACTACCACATCAGGCGTTAACTATATGCACATCAGTGGCATTGCCAACATTAAAAATGCATTGAATGGATTGGACGAAGTGGCTGAAAGTTCAAAGATATTTATTGAGCTACTGGTGTGTGAAGGTGGCTGCATCAATGGCCCGGGCACTTCATCAAAATCGGGTACCATTGTGAAGAACCTCAAGGTTGACCGATACCGCAATGCGCCTCAAATGGCTGCACCCGAAACGGATTGGTCAAAAAACCTGCCCGATATTCATACGCAGTATTGCTTCATAAAGCAGGACCAGCCGGTTAAACAATGGTCAGAAGAAGACATTATCGAAGCCCTTAAAACCGCCGGCAAAACCTCCAAAGAAGATGAATTGAACTGCGGTGGTTGCGGATACAACAGTTGCCGTGATTTCGCCATTGCCATGCTTAACGATATGGCTGAAAGGCAGATGTGTGTTTCCTACATGCGTCGTGTGGCCGCAGATAAGGCCAGTGTGCTTTTACAGCGCATGCCTTATGGTGTTGTGCTAGTTGATGACCGTTTGCAGATCATTGAAAGTAACCGCATGTTTGCTGAATTGATTGGCAATGATGCTTCCATGCTTTGGGATGCCAAACCCGGGTTGCAGGGTGCGGATATGAAGAAAATGGTGGCCTTTCATAAAGTTTTTTCAAATGTGCTTTCTTCGGGCAATGATTTGATTGACAGAAATATAGAAGAAAATGGACGCCTGTTTAATCTTTCGGTATTTACCATTCAGCGTCACCGCATCATTTGCGGCATCATTCAGGATTTACATCATCCCGGGCTGATGCAGGAAGATGTAATGCGAAGGATAAAGCAGGTGGTTCACGAAAATATGGCCACTGTTCAAAAAGTAGCTTTTCTGCTCGGTGAAAATGCTGCCCGCACCGAAGCCATGCTCAATACAGTGGTCAACAACCCGGTAATTGCAATGACTGATGAAGAAGGATGAATTCTATATCGAAATAGGGACCATTCAACAGAGCAAAGACCATGAGATGGTGTGTGGTGATGTGTTTCTTTCCAGGAAAATAAAGGAAGAAAACCGTATCATCACTGTGCTGAGCGATGGATTGGGCAGCGGCGTAAAAGCCAATGTTCTGGCCACCTTAACGGCTACCATGGGGCTAAACTTTACCATTGAGCATTTTCCTCCGGAACAAACGGCCAAAACTATACTCGAAACGCTACCGGTTGACCAGGCGCGTAAAATCAGCTATGCCACTTTCACTATTGTGGATATTGATGCCGATGGCGAAACACACATTGTCAACTTCGACAACCCTACGCCCATCATCCTTAGGGAAGGGAAAATGATTGAAACGGACATCAGCCGTAAATCTCTTGCTTCCAAAGAAGATGTGGCCCGTGAACTTACCTACAGCTCTTTCCCGGCAAGGCTGGGCGATCGGGTGATATTGATTTCTGACGGCGTAAGTCAGTCGGGAATTGGTACCGTTCCGTACCCTTTCGGCTGGGATGTGCCTGAAGTAGGCAAATGGGTGTGTCAGGTACTTGAAAATGACAGGGATATATCGGCACCCGACCTGGCCGGTAAAATTATTCAGCGAGCCCTGGCCAACGATATATACATCGCGAAAGACGATATTTCCTGCATAGTGATTTATTTCAGGCATCCCCGGAAATTGCTGCTTTGCTCCGGACCTCCGTATCATCCGGAGGATGACCACCGCCTGGCCATGACCATTGAATCATTTGGCGGACAGAAGGTGCTCTCCGGAGGAACCACGGCAGAAATCGTTTCCCGTGAACTCGGCAGGCCAATAGAGGTGAGCCTCGAATCCTTCTCCAAGGATATTCCCCCCATCTCTACTATGCCGGGTATTGATCTGGTAACAGAAGGTGTACTCACCCTGGGGAGGGTTTCGGCCATGCTCGAAGCGGGCGTGCAGCTTCCTGTTCGGGGAAAGGATGCCGCTTCTGCAATGCTAAACCTGCTGCTGAACAACGATCAGATATTCCTGCTGACCGGTACACGCATCAACGAGGCCCATCAGGACCCTACACTGCCCGTGGAACTGGAAATCCGGCGTAATGTGGTAAAGAAAATAAAACGATTGCTCGAAGATAAATATTTGAAAGAGGTTGCCCTCGATTTTATATAAGAAACCTAAAAAAAACTGAATGATGACTAAGATGGTGGAAGTGAGCATTTGTTATGGTACCCTTTGCTTTGTGATGGGTGGCGCAGCTTTTGAACTGATGGGTGAAAAGCTACCCGAAGACCTGAAGGATATGGTTGCCATCAAAGGGATGAATTGCCCGGGATATTGTGATTCCCAGGCAAACGGGCGCCCGCCATTTGTAATGGTAAACAACAAATTGATTGCTGAGGCCAATCTCAATAAAGTAATTGAATTCATAAGAAAGGAGGTTGCTCATGGCACAAACGAATAACGCCACACTCATCCGCCGTGAAATTATTACCCGACTGTGCAAGCTTTGTGTTGAAAACAGGCTTGAAGACGTTGACTGGATCGCGCTCGAAATGGCCCCACGGAATGGAACTCAGGCCGGTGGAAACCGCTGCTGTATCCATAAATCGCGTGCCATCATCAAATACCGGATTATGGCTTTGCTGGGCTTCAATGTTTCGGATGAAACGGACGAACTGGAAAGCCTTTACAGTTATGCGCTTCGGGCATTGAGCAATAAGGAACCTGAAAAAGGCGTACTCACCGTGGTTGACGAAGCCTGTACCTCCTGCGTAAAAAGCAACTATGTGGTTTCAAACCTTTGCCGGGGCTGCCTGGCCAGTCATTGCATGGTTACCTGCCCCAAAAATGCCATTACCATGGAATACGGTCAGGCAAAAATTGACCCGCTTAAATGTGTAGGATGCGGATTGTGCAAGGATGCCTGTCCTTATCACGCTATTATTTATGTGCCCATCCCGTGTGAGGAGTCCTGTCCTGTAAAGGCAATTTACCGCAATGCGGAAGGTGTTGAAGAGATTGATTACGACAAATGCATACATTGTGGTCGCTGTATGGTCGCCTGTCCGTTTGGTGCGGTGATGTACCGGTCGCAGATAATCAATGTATTGCATGATATTTCAAAGCCCAGCCATCAGGTAGTTGCCATGCTTGCCCCCGCCATTTGCGGTCAGTTTAAGGCTTCCTACGGGCAAGTGGCCACTGCAGTAAAAATGCTTGGATTTGCCGATGTATTTGAAGTTGCAGATGGCGCTGTGCTTACCGCGAAAGAAGAAGCCCGGGAATTGGAAGAAATACTGGAGCAGGGTCAGCAATTCCTGACCACCTCCTGCTGTCCCGCTTATGTTGAACTTACCGAAAAGCAATTGCCTGCCCTTAAGCCATTTGTTTCACATACGCCTTCACCCATGCGTTATACCGCTGAACTCGTTAAACAGCAATACCCTGATGCATCGGTTGTATTCATTGGTCCCTGTGTGGCCAAACAGGCAGAGGCCCGGAGATATCCCGGTATAGATTATGTAATGACTTTTGAGGAACTGGGTGCTATGATGATTGCCATGAAGGTTGATTTGCAGACATTTGAGACAGCCACTGATGAAGAAGCGCTTCCTGAAAGACAGTTTGCTGCAAGCAATGGCGTACTGGATTCAGTAGCGGCTTATTACAAAGGCCCGGCATTAAACCCATTGGTGATCAGTGGGCTGAACAAGAAAAATATTGCATCCCTAAGGCGCATTGCCACCGGGAAGCACGATTGGAATATGATTGAGGTTATGGCCTGTGAAGGTGGTTGCTTATCCGGTCCTGCCGGTATCAGTTCTCCCGAAGTGGCCCGAAAACTCTTTAATGCCCAGTCAGGTGTGATTGTGGGACAGCCTGCATCATAGCATTGACAATTGAAATGAAAATAAATCTGATACAAACTAAATAACAACTGAATCCAAATGACTGTTGCTGAAAAATTGGCCTTGTTAAAGGCAAAAAGAGCGCAAGTGCTTGAAATGGGCGGTAAAGACCGGGTGGAGAAACAACATGAAAAAGGCAAGTTGACCGCCCGTGAGCGGATTGACCTGCTTTTTGATGAAGGCACTTTCCGCGAACTGGATACCTTCGTTTCTCACCGTTCCACCAATTTTGGGATGGATAAAATAAATATCTCCTCTGATGGAGTAATCACCGGACATGGTTTGATCAATGGCCGTGGGGTATTTGCTTTTTCACAGGATTTTACCTCCATCGGAGGATCGCTGGGCGAAATGCACGCTGCCAAGATTTGCAAAATTATGGATCTGGCCCTGAAATCGGGTGCGCCGGTAGTAGGCCTGAACGATTCGGGAGGTGCCCGGGTGGAAGAAGGCGTGGATGCCCTGAAAGGCTACGGCGACGTATTCTTCAGGAATGCACGGGCTTCGGGGGTAATTCCCCAGATTTCCGCCATTATGGGCCCCTGTGCCGGTGGTGCCGTTTATTCTCCCGCACTCACCGACTTTGTTTTCATGGTAAAGAAAACCAGCCATATGTTCATCACCAGCCCTTACGTGATTAAGACCGTAACCGGTGAAGAAACCAGTTTCGAGGAATTGGGCGGAGCCATGGTTCACAATACAAAGAGTGGAAATGCACATTTTGCCTGTGAAAATGACGAAGAAACCATCGAAAGCATTCGCGAACTGCTTGAATATCTCCCGGACAACAACATGGAAATCACCCCCAGGGTTGATATGGGCGATGACCCCGAACGTTTATGCCCTATGCTGGATACCATCATTCCAGATGACCCGCGGACACCTTATGATATGAAAGAGGTGGTTAAAGAGGTGGTTGACAATGGTGAGTTTTATGAAATCCACGAATATTTTGCTGAAAATTGCATCGTAGGCTTTGCCCGACTGAACAACCGTTCCGTTGGTATTATTGGCAATCAGCCTATGGTTTCTGCCGGATGTCTCGATATTGATGCTTCTGACAAAATCAGCCGTTTTATCCGTACCTGCGATGCCTTCAACATTCCCATCATCACTTTTGTGGATGTACCTGGCTATCTGCCCGGTGTAAATCAGGAATGGGGTGGAATTATCCGCCACGGAGCAAAGCTGCTGTGGAGCTATTCCGAGGCTACCATACCTAAATTTACTGTAGTTGTCCGTAAAAATTACGGTGGCTCTTATGTAGCCATGAGTTCACAGCACGTGGGTGCTGACATGGTATTTGCCTGGCCTACAGCCGAAATCGCCGTTATGGGCGCAAAAGGTGCTGTGGAAGTGCTTTCCAGCTATCGAAAAGAGATTAAGGAAGCCGATGACAAAGAAGCCAAGACAAAGGAAAAAATAGCCCAATATGAAGAGGCTTTCAGTGTGCCTTACCTGGCTGCCCAACGCGGCTATGTGGATGATGTAATCCTGCCAAGCGAAACCCGTATGAGGTTGATTGATGCACTGGAAGTACTTGCTTCGAAAAGCGAAACCCTCCCACCTAAAAAACATGGTAACATTCCTCAATAATTTGTGTTATGAACCAACATGAGAAGAAAATGAAAGCCGCTGCCATTGCAGTCAGTTACCTTTTACAGGAGGAACAGACTGAAGAGGCCACCCCAAAAGATCCTGAATGGGGCCGTATGGGCCAGAAAATGGCGATGAGTAAACGTGAGTTCATTCAACGTAAAGGCAAGGGCTTGTGGATTCCCAAATAGTATTAACAAAAACAAAAGGAACATAAAAATGAGAACATTTGATAAACACGGGGTACTTCAAATGACCCCTATTAACTACGATGCAAACCGGCCGACAGCTTCAAATCCTGTCAAAATCCAGGACCTTAGTCTGCGCGACGGCCACCAATCACTGTTTGCTACCCGCGGCCGCACCGAGGACATGATTCCGGTAGCCAAACTATTAGACGATGTAGGTTTCCATGCCATTGAAACCTGGGGCGGAGCAACCTTTGATACCATGCACCGTTATCTGAACGAAGATCCCTGGGAAAGGCTCCGGACCCTGAAAAAGCATATGCCCAAAACCCCTTTTTTTATGCTGCTGCGCGGTCAGAATGTGGTTGGGTACCGGAATTACGCCGATGACGTGGTTGAGCAATTTGTACAGCGCGCCTGTGACAACGGAATGGATATTTTCCGCTGCTTTGATGCACTCAACGACTACCGCAATTTTGAAACTGCTGCCAAAATAGTAAAGCAAAACAACAGGCACTTCCAGGGCACCATTTGTTACACGCTTACCGAGCCCCGCATGGGCGGTGAGACCTATAACATTGATTACTACCTCAATAAAGCCAAGGAGCTTATTGCTTTCGGCGTTGACTCCATCTGTATCAAGGATATGGCCGGCCTGATTGCGCCATACGACATTTACAACCTGATTGTGGAACTGAAGAAAATAACGGATGTTCCCATCAATCTGCATACCCACTTTACCTCTGGTATGGGCGATCTGGCCATTTTTAAAGCCATTGAAGCCGGCGTGGATATTGTTGATACCTGCATGGCGCCTTATGCCTACCGCACTTCACACCCGGCCGTTGAACCACTCGTTATTTCATTGCTGGGAACCAACAGGGATACCGGGTTTGATATCCGGAAATTGTCGGAAATCAATGCCATCATGGAAACCATTATCCCTAAATACAAGCATCTGGCCAATAATCCCAAGTATTCGATTATTGATACGGATGTTATTCTGCATCAGACTCCGGGCGGAATGCTCAGCAACCTGGTAAACCAGCTTAAAGGCATGGGCGCTTTGGATAAATTAGATGAAGTATTCCGTATGCTGCCTAAGGTACGTAAAGACCTTGGACAAGTGCCTTTGGTTACTCCAACCAGTCAGATTGTTGGTGTTCAAACGGTGAACAACGTGCTGTTTGACACTTACGAAGGCGAATATGCCAACATTACTGAACAGGTAAAAGACCTTTGCTATGGTTTGTATGGAAAAACCCCGCTGCCCATTAACGAAGAGCTTCGCAAAAAGGCATTGAAAAACTATCCCCGTGGCGAACAGCACATCGAAGTGCGGCCGGGTAGTGTGCTGGAGCCTGAAATGTCGCAGGTACATAAAGACGTGAAAGATCTGGCCAAAGACATTGACGATGAACTGATTTATGCGCTTTATCCTGTTACCGGGAAGCGTTTCCTGAAGTGGAAATATGGACTGGAAGAGGTTCCTGCCGATGTGAAGCCTAAAACGCTGGAAGATGTCAAAAAAGAAGAAGAACTGATAGCTAAGGCATTGTCGGGTGAGCTTACCACTAAGAAGGATAACAGTGAGGGTGGTATGCGTGAGATGGAAGTATTTGTTGACGGTGAAAAATTCAGCGTAGCCATTCCCGATATCAAGCTTGCCAGCAATGGTGTGCGTTCAAAAAGGGTGAAAAAGGAAATTGCTACAAAAAAGAAAGAGGTTTCTTCAGGAGCATTGTTGGCTCCCATTCCCGGCATGTTGGTTGAATACCGCAAGAAAAATGGTGATACTGTGAAAGCCGGCGAAACCGTGGTGGTCATCGAAGCCATGAAGATGATGAACAACTTCAAAGCAGCGGTTGATGGCGTAATCAGCGAAATCAATTTTAAATCGGGTGATGCTGTTGCCAAAAACGATGTACTGTTTGTGGTTGAGCCCGTAGCATAATACATTTTTATGTTCCACAGGCCTCACTTTTATGAAGACCTGATATAAAGAGAGAGGCTGGATGATTCCGGCCTCTTTTTTTCTGGAATTCTAAATATTGCCACAAAGCGCAGTATCACGGCAGCCTGGTTTGTGTGGATTTTTCATTCCACAATCTACAACCCGCCTGACCGACAAATGATTGCTTCTTATTTATTATTCCTCTGTTCAGTCGGGCAGGTCCGCAATCCGAAATCCGCAATTTTTCTTTCCCCTTGTCCCCCCGTCCCCTTGTCCCCTTGTCCTAAATCCCGTGTCTCTTAATCTTTTCATACAGTGCATTCCGGCTTATGCCCAGGGCTTTTGCCGTATGGCTGATATTGTCGGAGAAAGCACTCAGGGCGGCACGTATGGCCTCCTTTTCGGTGGTGGCCAGGCTGCGCACGGCACTATTTGAAGCATTCACTGCTTCGGCTAGTGACTGGGACGAACCGGAATAGGATTCTGTTTCAAAAGAAAGATCACCATCAAGGTTGACAAATTTCTCAATAAAGTTTTCCAGTTCCCTGATGTTTCCGGGCCATTCATACTGAATAAGTTCGGTAAACAATGGTTTACTGATTTCCGGCACCATTTTGTCCAGCTTAATGGCCTTGAGGTTAAGGAAATACTGAATAAGTATAGGAATATCTTCACGCCTTTCGCGCAAAGCAGGGATATGGATTGGAATAACACTCAACCGGTAAAACAAATCGCTGCGGAAATTACCTTTTGCAATTTCATCTTTCAGGTTTTTGTTGGTAGCCGCGACGATGCGCACATCAACCGGGATAAGCTTGTTGCCGCCAACCCGCGTTATAGCGCTTTCCTGCAAAGCCCGAAGCAGTTTTACCTGCATATCCAGGGGCATTTCACCAATTTCATCCAGAAAAAGCGTACCTCCATGGGCCAGTTCAAATTTACCGGGTCGGCCACCTTTTCCTGCACCAGTAAAAGAACCTTCTTCGTATCCAAATAGCTCACTTTCAATTAGTCCCGGGGATATGGCTCCGCAATTTAAGGCAACAAATCCATTTTCCATGCGATTGCTGGTATTGTGCATAGCCTGGGCAACAACTTCCTTACCCGTACCGCTTTCACCGGTAATTAATATGGTGGAAGGACTGTTGGCCACGGCCCGGGCATATTCTACAATGCGTTTCATCTCGTCGCTTTCGCCAATCAGGTCCTCGAAAGTATAGCGGGCATTCATACCGGTGTATTTGTTCACAATCCGATAGACCCGCTTCATCTCCCTGAAACCAATCACCATACCATCAATGTAGCCATCGTTTAGGGTGATGGGATAGGCATTTATGCTGAATGCTTCTTTCCCGCGGGAGGTGTTCAGATTTTGGTCTTCATCCAGAATAACCTTGTTATCCCTGACTTCATCAAAAAGTTTGGTCCATTCCGGCAGGATTTCTGCAATGTGTTTGCCCAACAGTTGCTCATTGGGATATTTCAATAGTTTATTGGCCATCTTATTGGCCGAGCGGATAATGCCCCTGTCACTTATTGAAATTACTGCGAACAGCATGGAATCCATTACCTGGTTTACAAAACGCACGGATTCCTGCAGTCGTTGTTCATTTAGCCGGTTTTGTAACTGATTTTCAATAGCCACTACTGCCGCTACAACAAGGGAAAGTGTATGAGGATGAGCCAGTTCGTAACTTCCTGTAAGATTAATGGTTCCAATTATATTTCCATTCTCACTGTGTATTGGTGCTGCCGAGCAAGTCCATTTTTGGTAAGCCGTTATAAAATGCTCGGTGGCAGATACCTGTATGGGCATATCTTCGCTAATGGCAGTACCCATGGCATTGGTACCTACATTTTTTTCATCCAGATAGGCACCAACCACCATATTGAGTTCGTTTGCCGCTTTCAGGGTAGATTCATCGCCGGTTATGCGAAGGATGCAGCCATTCTTACTGGTGAGCAGTAAGACAAAACCTGAGTCTTTCAGGAAATCATAGAGTAAGTCAAGAAAAGGGCCTGCAACCTCAATCAAGTCATTATTTTCCTGAAGTATTGCGGCTTTATCCTCTCCACTTAATATGCGACGTGGATATCTCTGCTCGGGGCTGATGCCGTAATTGCTGCTCCGTTCATGCGATTCCCGGATAATGTCTTCTTTTTTACGCTGCCTTTTTGCCATTCCAAAACAATATTTCTGTAAAAGTAGTAACAAAATGTGGGATGGGGGAGTGTGTAAGGAATAATGACTGGTTTCATACATCAAAAATGTGATAGTACATCTGAGTGCAATGGTTTTTTATGACAGGATTTACAGGATTTACAGGATAACCTGGTGAGCATTACTGCTGCAATGCTCAGGATAATGCACTTGGCAACCATCCTATTATGATGGTTTGTAGTAGGAAAGGAAAGATTGTACGGCGAAGATAGAACGATGATTTGCGGCCCAAATGTTAAATTTACCGGATGTACACTAAAAATTATCAGATTTGCATTGCATAAACATAATATTTTCACTATATTTGAAGAGTAATATAGTATTACAGACTACCGATAGTATTTCATATTAGACCATTAATTATGAATACAACAAGAGGTCTTGGTATTTGTAGAGAAAGAGAGTTCGAAGCATTCTATTATATTGCCCTTAAATTATTTGCACATCCTTTCCGGGAAAAGTTTCCAAATTCAACCAAGTTCTGTCCGGCAAAGGATATGCCTCCGTAGTTTATTACTGCATCTACATCACCGGTAAATTCAGCTATTTTAAAAGAGAATATACAACAATATTAGATTTAAGATAGTTCAATTTGCAAAAAAAAATCACAATAATGATATCCTTTATCTTTAATCCTTTAAAAACTCGAAATTATGAAAAAGTTCACCAGCTTTATTACATTTCTGTTCCTTTACAGTTTTGTATTCTCCCAGTTCCCGATTCCTATTATTGACCTAAACTCAGACTCAACGTTTAATGACTATTCCGTTAACAACAAAACCCAAAATTCGTGGGAAGGATTTTCGTTTAATCCTTATGGAAATTACAGGGCATTAAACCTTTTGGTTAATATCATTTATGATGTATCAAACAATGACCCACAACCCGGTTTTTTTGGTGTTGAGTGGCCTCAGGCAAGGATAGCTGATGCAGGGATTAACACTATTGTACCAAATTGGGCAAAAGACAGTTCTCTATTTGATACAAAATTTAATGAGGAAACCAATTTAAATGGGACTTTCACCCGTCGGTTCTAAGAATCCTCTTTTGGAAGCCTCCATATAATTGGCGATTATGTTGTTTTAACATTGCCCCAATCCTATATTATTCAGAACGACCCATTGCCTCAGGGACAGTTCACGTACTTAACTTTAAGAAATAGGATAATTAACTACCTGAATGAACATGGGGGAATTCAAGCATACTGGGGACATAATCTCATTGAGGATTACGACTCAGATAATGACAGCATTGTTGATTTGGTGAATATTATAGTTAGAAACTCATTCAGAGATACTTTAAATTATGGAGGTTATAATGAAAACATTGGCATGAGTGGTTCTTTTACTGATAGTATTTTATTTAACACAGGGAATTACAATCAAATAAAAAGATTCACTATGCAATGTGTAGGGAAAGGGCGACAAATTGTTGAAAATCCCTTAAGTGTTCTATATCATGAATTTGCACATAAACTATATGGAACCAATGATATGCATAGTTCAGGTGGTAATGGCTGGAATTATAACTCAGGTAGGACATTTCTGCAACGAATGGGAGGCTATGGGCTTATGGGCCAGTCAGGTACAGGCATGGTATCTGCCAATGGGTTTGACCGTTGGTGGCTGCATTGGAAAAGTTCGATATACAATACGACCAATTCATATATTGCTGCAAGTAATCAAGTATCCGATGTTGCGATGGAAAATGGTACTAAAACTTTTATCCTCCGCGATTTTGTTACAACAGGCGATGCAATCAGGATTAAATTACCATACACTGACAATGAAGCAAAAAATCAATATATCTGGCTCGAAAATCATAAAATAGGAACGAACAATAAATTGGATTTTCTAACGAATTCAAATACAACTCAATGCAGACCTGAAGGTAAAGCAGGTATTTATGCCTTTTACCAGGTTGGAAAAGATGTTTTATCAGGTGACAATATTAGGCCGAAAGGCCAATCTGATCATCTGAGACTGATTTCAGCAGAAGGTAATTTCAATTATATGAAGTTATCAGATTCGTCAAATGTATGCTTTAATTATATTACCGAGAATGGAAATGGTAAGAAACTAGACCTAAATCCTTTTATGGGAGATAACGATGCAATGATACATTTCTACAATGAATCCCAAAATGTCTTGAAAGTGCAAGGTGACTATGTCTTTAAACTGGATTTAAAGGAGCAGTTCATAAACAGGCAATGGGTTCAGAATGATTCTATGCCCTTCTTAATGGACGAAAGGGACCCTTTCAGGGGCGCAAGTACGTTTAACCTCTCTTCAAACCCGGCTCCGGTCAACTCCATAACATTTTATAATACCAATGATGATAATGGAAACATTACAAGCACCGCATCATCCCCAGGCCTGGTAAATAACACCACTGTTTATATAACAGGCTTAAGTATCGGCATGACTGAACTTTCCAATGGTGACTATAGCGTTAACATTTACTGGGGACACAACCGCCTGGACAATAGTGTTGTCTGGACAGGAAAAATTGCGCTAAAAGAATCGTTGTATATATATGATGATGACACATTACTTCTAAAGCAAAACAAAACTCCAATACAGATAACACGCGATATACATACCGGTCAATTTGCCCCATATACAGCTTTTGAATGCCGTGATAAAAGCGAAATGTATTTATCAAACAATAGCCGGACAATACTATCAGAAAAAAGTAAATTTTATATTCTGGCTGGAAGTGTTATGACAGTTCAGAATGATGCTAAACTAATTGTAAAAAATGGAAGTGAACTGATTATCGAAGGATGCGGCAATCTTGTCCTGCGAGGTAACGGGCAACTTGTAGTTGAACCTGGAGGTATCTTGACAATTAAAGAGGACGCCAATGTATTTATGGATGGCATCGCCAATCTAAATCTGCAAACAGGTTTTATAGTCGGGCAAGGTGGTATTGCGATTACCATGTCAAATGCGCTGGGCTTATTAGGCGTTCCACCACTGAAGCAAATTAATGCGACCACTACCTGGACTAATGGTACATATAAGTTTTTTGACGACTTTTACATTGCCACAGGTGCAACACTCAACCTTAATGGTACAACACTGAAATTTTTCCGTAATGCAAAGGTAAGGGTTGCCCGTGGCGCCAAATTAAACATGACAAACAACAGCAAACTAACAACTACTTGTACCTCTGAATTATGGCGGGGCGTCAACGTATGGGGAAATCCGTGCAGTACCCAGTCCCCGACGACCAACCAGGGACATTTGGTTTTGAATAACAGCAGCATTGAATATGCCAGGGTAGGCGTTCTACTTGACTGGCCAATTACTGAAAGAGAGCCTGGTGTTTCAATGGGCCACGGTGGTGGTATTATTATAGCTGAGAATTCAACTTTCAATAATAATTATATTGGGGTTAGTTTTTCGGGTTATACCTTGAATAATATAAGTACTTTCAGCAACTGTTTGTTTACTGCAAACAATCAATTTCCCCAATTAAGCACAGGTATTGACTGTCATGTAAACATGAATGGCGTTACAGGTGTTGATTTCAAAAAATGCACCTTCAACTATACATCACAGACTATCGGGACCAACATCAATAACATTGTCGGTATCCGATCCATTAACTCTAATTTCCTGGTTGATGGACACCCGCTTAATGGCAAATTCCAACGATCTGTTTTTGAAAATCTTAAATACGGAGTATATGCAACAGCATCGCTTTCGGGCAGAAATTTTACAGTCAGGAACTCCGTTTTCAGGTCATGTAATTCAGGTGTTTTCGGGAGTGGAATAATGAGCAGCATAATAACTGAAAACAGGTTCTTACAACCAAAGTTTAAAAATCAGTCAAATTTTACTCAATTTGCTATTTTCCTTGAATACTGCAACAATTATACGATACAGGAAGATACGTTGATTGGAATTGACAACCAATTTAAAAGCGAAGCAGGCATTCTTATAAGAAATTCGGGCCCAACTGAGAATCTGCTTTACAATAATCGATTGGAAAATTTTTATGCCGGGATAATAGCAGAAGGCGAAAACAGAGGCATCGGCGGTACAGGATTGTGCATAAAATGTAATGATTTTTTGGGAAATCAGACGGACATAAACATTATTCCTAGAAGTGGTATTCCAACCTCAAGCCAGGGCATAAAGCACGACCAGGGTAGTAATCAGGATACGATTACCGCACCGGCTGGCAATTATTTTACTAACCCGTCAATCTCAACTATTATCAACATAAATAACCAATTCGCACAACCCATTGAGTATTTTTATCATAGGTTTCCAATTAATCCCAGGTTACAACCTGATGATGACCATGTCGTTCTTATTGATAATACCGTGTTTTTGACACCTGGGACTTCTCAATATTATTACAAAAATACAGCATGTCCTTCAAAGCTAAATATTAATCAAAGCAAGGAGGAGCTTATTGCATCGTCAATGATTAATACTGATGAAATCAGTGAAACCCAATCTCAACTGGAGGCTCTGACTGACGATGGCGATACACCTCTTCTGGTGAATAGTATTACAAGTTCAGCACCTTTTGAAGCATTGTGGCTACATGATGAATTATTGGATGCCTCACCTTATCTTAGTGATACGGCCCTGATTGAAGCAAGTAAAAAGGAAGAAGTTCTAAACAGTGCACTGGTTCGCGATGTGTTGGTTGCCAACCCGCATTCAGCTAAATCTCCGGAAGTAATTGCAGCGCTTGAACAAAGAGCGGAGCAACTTCCTGAAGAACTGATGGATGAGATTAAGGCGGGCACAGACCTGATCAGCGCCAGACAGGCACTCGAACTTACCAAATCAGGTCTTGAAGCTGATCTTGCTGCTTCACGTTCAGAATTGTTGCAAGTGTTCCAGAAGGAGTATAATTTCGATAGCCTACGTTGGGCGCTTACTACATTTCCCGAACCTTTGTCAGCATACCAGGAAGCTTGGACATGGTTCGATCAGGGTAATTCAAATAATGGTATTACTGCCTTACAAAATCTGGATATGGAGATTATACCTGAACACCACCAGATCAATCAGCCCGGATATGTTCAGTTGGCAGCTATCCTTAACCTGTTAGCGACTGATACAACGTATACATTTTCAGAAGATACCGTGACGATTGATGCACTTTTCGCTCTTTCTAACGATGACAATGCTGCCGGGGTATCGGCCCGAAATCTTCTTTCTGCTTACCGGCTAATAAGTTATGAACCTTCCGTTACATTGCCGGATACCAGTTTAAAGTCTTCGCGTTTAAACAACAAGCCTAAACCTAAAGGAAACCTACTTGAGGAAACGCTTCATGTATTTCCAAATCCGGCTGACGATTATATTGTCATCGCTTATCAGTTGGAAAAAGAGGGTGAATTAAGCATTGTTTCACAGGAAGGACGCATTGTTTACTCCCAATCAATTGCTCCCGGAAAAAACCAGTCAATAATTCGTGTCAATCACTTGGCATCAGGCATATACATTGCACGAATGGTTGAAGGGAAGCATGTCCAAAATATAAAATTTACAAAAAAATAGACTTTAACCCAAAAGAGTTGATCCACAGGCCAATATTGCCTGTGGATTAACCTCTTATAACACCAATAAAATGAAAAAACAAATTTTTCTCTTTATTATACTTCTCTGTAGTGTTTACCCTGTTTCCGCTCAAACCTGGCCAAAAGTGTATATTAATCCCAACGGCTATACTAATGCATCATGTGCCTTTCAGGTTTATGATAATGGTATAACATTGCTTTCGAATCATTTTAGTAATGCTGGATTGGTTTATGCAGGCTGGGTGTTTAAAACAGACATCAATGGTGAAATTCTTTGGGAACGAACCTTGGGTAGCAGAACTGACTATTTATCCTGGTTTAATATGATGCAGGTTACCCGCGATTCCGGTTTGGTAATTGCCTTAAGCACGCGCTATGCGGACTTATACCCTTTTGGAATTTTTGCGGATGCCGCATTTATGAAACTAAATGCCTGCGGGCAATTAGACTGGTGCAGTATAATTAATGAACCCGGGATTGATAACTTTGGGCAGGATGTTGCTGAAACCTACGATGGTTACGTCGGACTTTATAACAATTATCATCCCGGCGGGCCTCCACCACACAGCAACGAAAACCCGACTTCACTGATTAAATTTGATTTCAACGGCCAGATTCAATGGAGATTAAATTACGATGATAAGCTTTTGGATGTTGAGGACTGGTGGGATATTCTGGTTTTAAAGGACAGTACCTACCTGGTAACCGGATATTGTAAGTATTATGATTCTATACAATCCGAGCACTATACGAAACCGATTAAAGTTAACATAGATCAGGATGGGAATATAATAAGCTATAATATTTTATATAAAAGTGTTGATTCAATTGATGGCGCTCAGGATTTCTTTACCATTGAATCGGCCTGCGGCCGTTTATATTCTGCAGGGGTAACTGAAATATTACATAAAACCCTGAGAAAGCAGTTTCTTTCCGAAGAAAACCCTCAGTTTTTCCCTTTAAGTGATTCTTTAAGTTATGCCTATTCATTGAATTGGATGCAGGATAGCACCATTGTTATTGCCGGCACCATGGAAAACCCCAATCAATGGTATGATAAAAGGGTTGAGGTTCAAATTGTTGATACCATGGGTACCATTCTTCATAGCCGGCGTTTGCTTGATAATTATACAGGTCCCTACTATTTTGTTTCAACCACACATGACAATAAAATTCTTGCCACAGGAAGCGCTGAACAAAACCCCTACGGCCCCATGCTTAACACAATGCTTTTCAAGCTCACCTCCACCCTTGAGGATGATGTGTATGACCCCACCCCACGGGTGTATGATTATGCCTGCCCTGGGGGTGTTGCACCCTACGATACCATTGGCATGGAGGAGTGCGATATTGTGGTAAGCGCCGAGCATCTGGCCACTTTGCCCGATGTGGCAGTAATGGAGGTGTACCCAAACCCGGTTAAAGATCAGTTTTATATAAGATTGCCGGAGTTTATTGCCCTGCGCAACAATAATAAAGGCTTAAATACAGCCCTGTTCCAAAGCAACTACCAGCAAAACAGCACTTTGCAGGTTTTTGATTTAAGTGGAAGGTTTATTACATCAAAAAAACTAACACAAGGGCAGTTGATCGCAGAATTCGATGCCTCCCGCTGGGCCCCGGGGATGTATCTGCTCAGGCTGGTTTACAAGGATAAAACGGTGGGGAGTGCGAAGGTGGTGAGGTGAAGAAGAGGTCGGCCCTTCGACTTCGCTCAGGGGCCGAAGTCGGAAGTCGGAGGTCGGAGGTAAGAAGTAGGAAGTATGATGTATGTGAATGCCTGAATAGCGTTGACCGTTTTTACTTAGTTTATTACTT
>SWCC01016967.1_pt1 | contig 52383 bp, 42 predicted proteins | sample 4692971 | NCBI WGS metagenome assembly SWCC01 (sample SAMN10267277, study PRJNA491770) | bioreactor metagenome | isolation source: DHS bioreactor inoculated with subseafloor sediment | place: Japan: off Shimokita Peninsula | collected 2006-08 | reverse complement strand
TTTTTAATCTTGATAAATCTCTAGCAACATCTCGATTGTAAGATAAACGATCGGTAAGTTCAGAGCCGTTTACATAATCATTGTCCAAATAGATGGTATTTTGATCAGATTTTATGGTTTCAAACAGTTCCTTATAATCATTTTTATTTGCAATTTGTCTATCATAAGGTGCTTGGAACACATACCCATCTTTACTCCAACCGAAAAGTGTGATTTGTTGATTTGTAAGATTATTTGACTTAAATGATTGATAACTATTATATACATCTTCAACTGTTGTCATCTTAATGTTTGTTGATCCAATAAATGATTTTTCTTGATCACCCATAATGTAACCTAAGTGAATAGGAATTTGATCATTTAAGTCTTTTTCCTTGTCACTTAAGACACCCGTGTTTATCAATTTATCACGATAGATTTTTGCCATACCAACGTAAGAAGCATCATCATCTGATAAGAAGTAATAATTGACTTTATAATCATTTGTTGTAAAATCATCGCTGATGGTATCATTACCATCACCAGCTTTGTTAATAATGTATCGATACATTTGTCTAACATTATATCTTGTACCAATTCGGTGATATCTTGTGTTTGTTCCCCAAAATTGGCTTAAGAGTGTCGTAACCTCAGCACCCTCTTCAACTTCAGCTAGATATCCATTTGCACCATGTTCATGAACCATTCCAAAAATAGGTACTGATAAACTAGGAACAGTATTTTGTCTATAGCCATAGTCATCTCCATAAAATGGTGATTGGAATGATGTGTTATAGGCTTTATTAGTTCTTATCAAAGCTCCTACACCATCTGGAATCATCATGTATCCAGGGAAATAGTCTTCTCTCGTAGCTCCTAAATAAGGGAACACTTGAATAGATAATAATCGGTAAATTTCATCATATTCTTCGATGAGATCGACTGGAATATGCACACTTAAGGTACCATCAATCAAACTGATATTAACTTCAAATTTGATGTCAATAGTCTTTAAATCTACGGCAACAGTGAACCCTGTTGTTGTTTTGTTTTTAATTGATGTAGACACTCTTCTTGTTGCATAACTTCCTGCTTCAAGTTGATATACACCAAGCGGATCAGTTTGTCCCTCTTTGATCGAACCATCAGTTACATATGAAGCTTCTGCAAGCGAGTAGAGTGACTCTGTGGAAATCGTTGATGCTGATATGTTTTGACTTCTGACATAACTTACCCATAAGCCTGAATTCATTAGATTTCTGTTTTGAGTGTTGTTCTCTCTATTTCCACTGATCCCTTGAAATTCAGGTCTTGATGACCACAAATAATCTGTAATTTTATTATAGATCATCATTGAAAATGAATCTTTCTCAAAATAAACTGTAAGCTCAGGAGTATCAAACATTACTTCAAAACCTAAGCTCAAAATATCAGCAGATGAAAATTCGAGTTGGAAGTCATCATGATAAACATCCAAAATTGCTTGATCAACTTGATCTTTTTGCGTATATCGAGAAGATTCCAAAAAGATTTGATTGATATAGTTAAAATTAGTTTCAACTTCAGTTTCTTGAGATACTTGAGGTGATTGATAACCATAAGATATCACAAGAACACTCATACTAAATATGAGAACAATAAGTACATATTTCATATATTTAGCCACGGTTAATCAACTCCCTTACAATATCTGCAAATAACCCAAATACTTCATTGAGTAATAAATAAACGATAAACAATACTGCAACAATCATCAGTGCAGTAAAAATCGAAATAAGAATGTTAGCAATCGTTGGTTTCATATCATAGAAATGAATTTCTTTGACCATGACAATAAAGTAAATTACTGTTATGCCCAATCCGATGTTTAAAAGTGCATCATATATAAATGCTTCATTGTATGTTAAGCCCTTAGATACAATGGTTAAAACAGGAAAGGCGATGATCATTGGTAATAGTGTATACGCAGATGCTTGGAAAACATCTCTTAACTTACCTTCACCATCTCTAATACTACATACTAAATAGTTAGCAACTACCCATAACATAAAAGGAACAATGATTTTAACTAATTCTTCGAATAAATTGATTTCTGAAGGAATTCTACTGTTAAATAAGAAACTTGTTTCATAAATCCAATAAATATAGGCTAAGAAAAATAGTAGTAAATAGATAGTAGCTGTAAAATTCGAACCCTTCTTCTCACGTTTAATACCATAATATCCATCAGATGGATGTTTGAAAATATAGAATGGGAACACGAGTTCTTGATATGTTTTATATTTAGATAAGAATGCTTTTGCTTTTCTAAATGGTAATTTGACATATTCCATAAAATGAGTAAATAAGTTGACGAAATATAGGACGATTGCGATTAAAACAAATGAAACTGCAACGCCGCCACTATTTAATAACACATCATTTCTTACTTCCCAGTATGCATCTGAATACCCAGATTGATCTCTTGCAACTTCGTAATATTCCATTGCTTTTTCATATTCCATATCTGAGAAATATGCATTACCAATACCTTTATTTGCTAAATCAAATAAACCATTCATCTTTAATACTTCTTGCCAAGGCTCAAGTGATTCGCTATAACGACCATCTTGATATAAACTAATCGCATAATGCACTAAGTCTGCAAACTCAGTTGGAATAAAGACTTGAAGTGCCGAAGTTTCTTGGTCAAGTGCATAAATATTATTTTTCGAGTCAACCGCAATACCAGTTGGTGCTTTAAACAAACCTTTTTGGTTACTTGTATCTAGTCCACTAAATACAAACAACACTGATCCATCTGGGGCATATTCAACAATATAACCATCAGTTGTGATATTAAAGATCGTGTCATATGGTCCGACAAATAAATCCTCTGTCGTATCAAAACCCCATGCAGATTCATTGTAAACAAAATTTGCGATATTCAACTTCTTATATCCATCTACACCTTTTGTCGTTGTTAGAATCAATCCATCTCTATCAACAGCAATATTGTAAACTGGATCTGGAATCATTTGGAACCACTCACGTCTTTGATCCTCATCAAACAAAATGAATCTCAAGACATTATCCCAAGTGTTTGGAATGGTATTTCCTCCAAAGAATCCAAAGAAATTACCTGAATTTTCATATTCTGCAAGCCCATTGATGTTACCAGCTAAAAGCATGTAAACATTGTTACCTTTATCTGTGATAATCTTCGTTGGATCAAAAGCATCACTATCAGAAAAATATGGAGTGTTCACTGGTTTTTGATAAGTAGTTTCTAAAGTATAATCATTTAGAGTTTCATCATATACAAACTTTAAACCCATTTTTAAACCAAAATCTGCAACATATAAATGTCCATCTTCACCGACGTGAACACCTGTAGGTTGATCAAGTATACCTTCACCAATAGATAGTACAGTATCATCTGCTAAACTATATCTAATCACACGTTTATTACCAAGATCTGATATATATATGTTATCGTTAGCATCCACCGTGATATCACTTGGTTGATTCAACTCAAGTCCTGCAAGATCTGTTTGAATGGATAATGGGATATATGCATCTTGAGTCCATACCATACGACCTAATGCACTACTATAAGTAAACGTTGAGTAAGGTAAGCCATTTGCTTCTGCTTTGAAAGTAGGGATGAAAGCTAATGTAAATATAAAGAATAATATAAATAACTTTTTCATTATTTGATACCTGAATGAGCCATGGTGTTCATGACTTTACCTTGTAAGAATATAAATAGTAGTAAGTTTGGAATAAACATAATCAAAGAAGCTGCAGCGGCCATCCCTTGTCCTGCAACAGTATTTCCTTGAAGAGATGTTAAACTTTGCATATAAAATGCTAATGTTCTTTTTGATTCATCATTAATATATAAAACAGATGTAGACACATCATTCCAAATCGCTTGGAAAGCTAAGATACCTACAGTTGCAACTGCTGGCGCAATCACTGGTAAAACGATTTTCATAAAGATTTGCATCTCTGATGCACCATCAATTTTAGCTGATTCGATAATTTCATTTGGTGTTTGATCGATAAATTGCTTAATCAAAAACATCGCAACAGGCATAACAATGACTGGCAAGATATGTGCTGCGTATGTATCAATTAAACCAGATCTAGCGATAATCAAATATCTTGGAATTTGAACTGCAATCGGTACAAACATTAATGCTAGCGTGTTAATTTCAAATAAAAGTTTTTTACCTCTAAACTTAAGCTTAGAAAGTGCATACGCAGAAAATGCTGTAATAAATATTGCAAGTGTAACTCCAATGATAGTTACAATCAAACTATTGACTAAGTATCTTGAAAAAGGAACACCTGAAGCTGAAACTAAACGAGACAACTCATTAAAGTTATCAAACACAGGGTTTCGCACGAAAAATCTAGGTGGATACGCAAATAATTCACTTCTTGGCTTAAAGGCATGATTGATGATAAACAAAATAGGTAGAATCATCAATGTCGAAAAAGGAATTAAAAATATGAAGAATGGTAATTGGCTTTTGTGTAATCTCGTTGGATTTATCTTTGTACCTTGGAAACTTGCTGATGCCATATAATCACTCCTTTTCTCCTAAAATTTTCCATGTTACTTTTGATATAAAATATACCATAAGTAATAAAACTACTGAAACAGTTGCTGCATAACCCATCATATATCTAATAAATCCAAAATCTTCAATGTGATTTACTATGAGCTGCCCAGCATATTGTGGTGTTGGATTGGAGCCCGATAATTGAACACCTATCCCACCTGCTTGGAAGGTTGTAACAACCGCCATAACAGCACCAAAGAGCATTTGTGGTTTCATCGATGGGATTGTGATAAAGAAAATTTCTTGTGCTCTATTTTTAATACCATCAACATAAGCTGCTTCATATAAAGTTTGATCAATGTTTAGAACCCCTGCTAACATCGCTAAGAATCCTACACCCATTGAAGACCATAGACTAACAACAATCATAATCGTCATTAAGTAATCTGGTGATTGTAAGAACTGAATGGGTTCTAATATGACACCCCAGTTTAATAATAAACTGTTTAAGTACCCTTGTGAGTCACCAGAGAAGATAATACGCCACATTGCAGCCATCGCAACCCCCATAGTGAGTGATGGTGAATATAGAATAATTGCTAAAACAGTTCTATATCTCTGTGGAATTTGTGCGAGCATCCATGCAAGCATAAATGCCATAATATAACCTACTGGACCGACAATCAATGCAAATCTTAGCGTATTAGATAATACATATTGCATAAAGACTGTGTCCATCGTAATTAATTCGATATAGTTTGTAATCCCAATAACTGTAGGTGCTTGTATAGCGTTAAAGTATGTAAATGATAAGAAAACTGCTGCTAATACTGGAACGATAACGAACACTAAAAACAACGTCCAATATGGTAGGATAAACCATGCTGGATGATTCATTCTTTTAGTCATGATCTACCTCCGTCAACCAAAGATCAATATTATAAATACTTGGAACAATATATTCTTTAACAATGACCCCGTTTTCTGTATACCCAAACTCTGCCATCTTATAAATGATTTCTCGATCTGAAACACGAACTGCTTCATCTAGCGCTTGTCTTGGATTTGTACCTTCAAAAACAATCGATGTCCACGCATTACTAATCGATCTTTCAACCATGTAAGCGCCTGGAATTCTAGATGCTTCCATACCATATTCCCATTGTGCTAAAATAATGTCTTTATACTCATCTGGCATTGAAATCGTTTCAAATGCTTCCATATTTGCAGTATTCCAGAAGTATGCTTGCCCATAAGTGGATTGTAGCAAGAAAGCAAATTCACTTTGAATTGGTGTAGACATCCACCATTCTAAGAAATCCCACGCTTCTTCTGGATATGCTGTAGAACTCATAATCATGGATGATTGTCCACCAACAGATGAATATCTGATAATTTCATCAGTTTCTTCGTTATAAACACCTGGATGTAAATCCATAGCCCAAAGTCCATCAAGCTCTACTGCTGCTGTTTCAAGCAAGATATAAGTTGCTAAATTTGATATACCGATTGGAAGTAATCCATATCTAAAATGGTTGTAGAAGTTCGGTACATATTTAGGAAGGTTATATAAAGTAAATAAATCACTCATGAGTGTAATACCTTCTAAAGTTTCTTCGGAGTTAATCGCTGTTGACATACCATCTGGCGCATATAAATCTCCACCAAACTGATAAATAAATGGTAGTGTTGCGACGTAAGGTTTAAGTCCACTAAACTGAGCAATCGGAACAAAGTAGTTCATACCGTAACTTTGAAGTAGTGGTAAAATCTCAATGATTTCTTCCCATGTTTGTGGGATATCCGTTATGCCAATACTATTTAAAATATCTCTCCGGTAATATGTTACCCAGAAATCTTGAGTTTCAGGAAGTGCGTAAACGCCGTCTTCAAAAACATAAGGGATCATTGCACCTTTCGTAAATTGTGCGACAGATGCTTCATAACCTTCAAATTGTCTTAAATCAAGTGCTGCATCCCTAACTGCAAAATCATAAGGAATCCAGTGATCTACACCAATAGCTAAATCAGGTGCTTGTCCACTAGCATTTGCTAAAACTAATTTGTTTTGATCTGGCATTTGTGATAATGTTACTCTTCTATTACCTGTATAATTTTGATCGATTAATCGTTGCATGATTTCGATATATTGTCTAGGATGATTAACCCAAACAGTTAAATCTTCATCATTTCTATCTGAAGCTGAATATGGATTATTAATAAATGATAAGACTAAACGTTTTGTGCCTTCAAAAAATCTAACAAAGAAGTTAGCATAAGGTTTTGGTATGTCATTGTCTCCATGGACAATCATACGTTCCATTTCCATGTTTGTTCTTAATAGATTTTCCATTAAATTACCTAAAATTTGATTGACTGATGAATCTCCATCAGAAAACTGCACCATCATGGATGGTAGCTTATTTATATCATCTGCGATGTTGCTTAATCTTGTTGCTGCAACTTTTAAGTTTGCAATTTCTGCAGGTTCTTCAATTTCTGATAAAGGTAGGTATGCATTATAAGTATCTTCTAACAAAGCAACCCAACTTCTAATATCACTTTCTGCATCTGGAAAATAAAGTTCAATATCCCAGTCTCTATATCGATCTGTTCCTCCAGCTGTATAGCGTTTAATATCAAGCGATAATGATTGAATATTTTGCATAACATACTGAACTGTTTCAATAATATCTCTATATGGATAGTTAACAGACTCTAAAGTGATTTCATGTGTTCCAGCTTCTAAATAAACTTTTATAAACTCATTATTCTCATCTGTCAATGTTCTATTGATGAAATTTGTTGTATATGGAAAAGCATAACTTTCAAATAAATCAAATGGCACTTCGCCATTGATACTTATTTTTTTATAAACTGGTAAATCTTTAATCATATATTGGCGATATTTAAATGATAAATGATAAAAACCTGATGTTTCTACATCAACTTCATATGTAACTTTATCCCCAGAGTTTTGCCAAGAATCACCAAAAATGACGTTGAGTCTTAAAAATTGCGTATCGTAATACATATTCGATGCATCTTGTTCTGTTCTAAGTCTAATTGACGGATTATTTCTGTGTAATATGTTTCTTGCAGAAATCATGATTTGTTCATTGATTACCTCTGCATTTGGATACATCTCTAAGTAAGATTCATAGGATTGATAAGATACATTTTCTATGTAATATACCTGTCCAATTAATACTTCTTGATTGACAAATGATATCGTTATTTCATCACCTTGTTCTAAATAAAAACCGAAATAACCAGGATGCATGCCTCGATAATCATAAATCGGTTGGTTATACCAATCCTTAATTTTAATTGAGCTTGGCATGATCTCGTTTTCATAACGATCTAAAGCAAAATCATATGTTTCATAGACCCATTTCGAGTTTAAAACCAAAGTTTGAGCTTCATAAAATTGTGGCTCACCATTAATTGATATGGATATTTGTGCTTGATCTATGTTTTCTTGTAATTCATAATAGTCAATCGCAAAATAGTAAAGACCTGCTTTCGACTCATCGTGTGTCCATGTGATATCATTGGTCTCACTTAATAAGAAAACATGATCACTACTCTGGTTTGAAGCTAAGTAATCAGCTACGATATCTTGATACTCATCGTCGTTAAGATCAATCATATCCCCTTGCATCTCACTGGTTACAATGGTTCTCTCTATATCAGCATCATCAATATTTTGATTGAGATAGCCTTGTTTTAATTCGCTGTAAAGTGTTTGTTCATAGGCTTGTGAAAGTGTTTGATTTGAATAATCATAAGAGAGAGACTGAGTCTCATAAAACTGATGATTATCAGATACCTTAAAAAAAGAAACCGTTAAGACAGTTAAGAGAAAAACAGAAAAGAATAGGATCAATCCTTTCTTAATGGTTAATGATTTAAAAAATGTAATAATAATAGTCAATCCTTTTTTTAAAATATCTAATATTTTCTTCATAATGCCTCCATAAATATAGTATCAAGAGGGGACTGGTATCCCCTCTATCAACTTTTTAAATTTTATTAATCAGAACCTAAAGTTTCAAGTTGTCCTTGGACAATCTCATTCGCTTTATTTTCCCATTGAACTGCATAAGTTCTTACTGATTCAGGACCAGCAGTCACTAAGTTTTCCCAATTGTATGGGTTTTCTGGATCATTAACCCATGCCCAGAAATCTTTATAGCCTGGTAACCATTTATCTAAGTCAGGTTTAGCATACTCAATACGATTAAAGATATAATCAATACCTTCAATACCATCGACTAAATCATAAACTCTATCCCAAACACCTGGATAATCAGCAACAGGGAATCTGTCTAAATGTACTGGTTCTTCACCATTTGCAAGTGCTTCAGCACGATCTTCTTCTAATAAATCTAGGCGAGCGTTCCATCCATCTTGACCAAATGTCATCCATTTAGCTAGTAAATAAGCTTCTTCTGGATGATCAGTTTGAGATGAAACAGCTTGATAATCTAGAATTGTTGGTGGGAATAAACCAGCATCACCACTTGGATATGGCCAGAAACCAATTTGGTCTCCAACATTTTCCGCAACATCTTTGATCACCCAAAATTGCCATGAACCTTCGATATCCATTGCACCAACACCAGTTTGAATTAAGTAATTTTGGAGAATCTCATTAGCATCTAAAACTTCTTGGGTAAAACGAGTTGTAGTACCATTAGTTAATTGATGTAACTTAACTTTCTCTTCCATTGCATAAATCCAATCATCTGATGTGTAGTTAAATTGTGTGCCATCCCATGTATCATATTGTACATTTTCATCTTCCATCATTGGCCATACTTGTTGGAAATCCGGAGATCCATACCAAGTATCTAACCCAACAACAGTATCTGCTGGATTTGCTAATGTATCACCATTAAGTTCAAAATTTTTAATAGCTTTTGCAATTTCAACAAATTCTTCAAAAGTCCAATCTTTTACAGGATATCCATCGTTATCAATACGGTATTTACCTTCAACAGTTGTTAAGTTTGCATCTTCAAAAATATCTAAATTAATCATGATACCTTTTAAGAATTGGAATGATGGTACAGCATAACGCTTCCCATTATAAACACCTGTTAATGCAATATTGTCATAAACTAAATCTGTATCTGGATCTGCATCCCAATACTCGGCAACATCTAATGTTAAACCTGCATTAATAACAGTAGGCACGTTATCAGTTGCAAACACGTCAGGTAATAATCCAGCTTGAGCAGCTGTAACTAAGTTACCAGTAAACGCTTCACCACTACCTTCGATATCAGTTCTTAATGTAACATCGATGTGTGGATATTCTTCTTCAAATGCATCAATTAATCGTTGGTTAAAATCTGCATCTCCCCAATCAGCATAAGATAATGCGATTGTTTGTGTAGGTCCATTTGGATCTATAGGATCATCTTCACCACAAGCGTAAAGGACAAATCCTAAAACAAGAACAATTAATAATGTAAATAATTTTTTCATTATTTACACCTCCTTAATTAAAGTTTTGATAAAGTAATATTTCTTCAATAGTAAATGTACCTAATTCAGAAACAAGAGGATCTCCTAAATTACCAAAATCAAACTCAAATTTCACTTCGTCTGTAATATCATTTTCTACAGTGAACTCAACATATACAACTTTTTGTACGTCAGCTTCAACTGCGAAATCTTCTTTACCATCAACTAATATTGAACTAAATCCCCAAGCTGGAACAACCATGTTCACTCTTAGGTCTCTAGCAACTGATGAAGTAACAACTACTTTAAGTACATAGTTACCAGCTTTTAATCCATCTAACATTTGATAAACATGTGGTTGGTATGCTGCACCCATAGCTGTTACAGTAACAACAGCGTTACCATCTTCACTTAGAACCATAGAGCCTTCGCCACCACCTGCATTATCATACATAAAGTAAGGAACTGTAGTTGCATCACCATTTACGATTAGCTCTGGAGCTTCAGCGTTATCTTTTTCTTTTAAAGTAACATTATCTAATGAAACTGTACCAGCAGCAAAGTTAGCTGTTAATCCCATTTCAAAACTTAATACTAGGTTTTCCATTTGACCTTCAGCAGGTGTAGTAAACTCAAATGTATAAGTAACCATGTCAGTTGTTAACATTTGACCTAATTGTTCAAGATAATTCACATAATCAGCACGGAATATCTTAATGTTGATATCACGAGCTACTGATGCCATTGCGTCAACTGAGAATACATAAGTTGTACTTGGTGCTAAATTTAAGTTTTGGTTAAACTGGATAGCCCAATTTGCTTCACCAGCTTTATCAGTTGTGATATTGAATGTACCACCAGTACGATCATAAGTTACATTTGGCATATCGCCCCAGTTTTGATACCATAATGTCCAACCATCAGCAAATGATGAATTTACTAATAAATCATCTAAAATTGCCTTATTTACAGCTATGCTATCAAATTCTACAGTACCATCTACGTACCCACCAGTATTTCCAATTTCAACAACAATTTGAATATCACTTGATGTTTCTTTTGTTGATGTAAATAAGAACTCATAAGTTGCAAATTCAGTTGTTAACTCAACAGCATTAAATCTTGCATACTCAATCCACCATGGTTCAGCTGTTAGAGGAATACCTAATGCAACATTTACTGTTCTAGCTGCAGAAGCTTTCATAACTAATACAACTCTATAAGTGTCACCTTCAACTAAAGTAATATTACTTTGCATTAACTTAATATCCCAAGGATTACCTGGAGTTCCTGCAGTTGTAATTGAGAAAGTTCCCGCAGTTGTATCAATACCTGAATCAGTTACAAACGCATTTCCTTCATCAAATATTTCCCATTCAGAAGGATCACCAAGTGCAGCATCAAAATCACCATTGACTAAAAGATTAGTTTCTTCAAATTGCATACCAACTACTTCTAATGTTACAACAAATTCAGCTTCATTACCAGCAGCATCAGCTATTGTATAAGTAATTGTGAACGTGCCTTCAACTGATGTATCAACTGTAGTTACAACATCACCTAAAGCATTTTTGATTTCAACAACGATATCTTCTGTAACATCACCATCAACGATATCAAATGCAGTTACACCAGTCATTGGATCAAATGCATTACCTACAAGTACTGATCTATTTTCTACTAAACCAGTAAATGTTGGTGCAGTTTCATCTGGATCTGGTGTTGCTTCTTCAATAGTAATATCATCAAACCATAATGTTGCATCTACACCAATACCACCAATCGCACCTAACTCAAATAATAAACCACCACGTGGGTTATCAAGAGTCATAGTAAACTTATATGAGTAAGTTGCCCATTCTGTAGTAATTGTTTTATGAACAGTTAATCCTTCTTTAAAGTCTGTAAAGTATGGAGGACCAGCTAATAATTCACCAACTTGTAAGTTGATCATTTTTTCCACACTTGATTTAGCTCTAAAAGAAACTTCATAAGTTACACCTTGTTCAAAAGGTACATTCATTTGACCGAATCTTGGAGTGTACGAGTTTGTACCAGCAACAACTTCTGCTTTTAAAGCTGGGTTGCCATCGAATTCTTCTGTCGATAGTGTCATTTCTGCGCCATCTGCGATATAAACAGCACCACCGTCCCAACCAGCTGTACCTTGTGAAAAGTCAGGGTTAAGTAACATTTGTCCTTCAACTGGAGCAGGCTCTTTTACAGTAATTGTTCTGAATTTTTGAGCTAAAATACCTTCAACTTCAACTTCATACTTAACGACGTGATTTCCAGTCACAAGCGTATTTAATACACCCTCATCTGTAATATCCGATGTTGAAGTAAACGTGATTAAATCCGTATAATCTACATCGTTATTACCTGTAGCAGTAACTCCCTCAAGTACATTGAAAACCTCTTCAAATTCAAGAGTTACGTTTTCTGCGCCACTAAATGTAATTGCTGAAAGTGGTGTTTCAATTGGATCATCTTCACCACATGCAATTAGGGTGAATACAGCAACTAGCATCATCATGACGACAAACATTTTCTTTTTCATCTATTTTCCTCCTTATTATAATAGACAATTATTTCAAAGACATTTTTTTCTCTTATGTCTTTTGCCCAAATTCCATCCACAAAGCCTTGATTAAAGGTCTTTGTCTCATCATCTTTCTTGACAACTATTTTTTCGATATAAGCATCTTCATCAAATGTATTTAAACCTTTTGGATTTTCATAAATGACTTTAATACTTCCAAAAAGTGTTGTCTCTACTTTTTGGTCCTTAAAGAACGATTTTTCTAATTTAGGTTTTGGCCTGTAAATAAGTTTTTCATCTTTAAGTTCGAATATATGTTTACCATGGAACATAAACTGATACATGGATAGCATCTCTGCTGTTGAACCTGAAAGTCTTGCTACAAATCCTTGACCATGTTTTTTAGGATCTGGATTTGATGAAGTCGCGATAAATGATGATACTTCTAATGGTGAACGACCATAAATCTTAGGATCCATGAAACATGTGTAATTTGACTTAATTTCTTCATAGAATGTTTCATAAAGCCCTGCTTTTAATAATCCTAGTAAGTATTTATAAGTCATGTGCAAGAAATTAGATTCTCTTTCTAACCACCCTGGTGTAAATGCTTTAAGTCTACCAATTTCAAATGATTCATTTTCTAATGAAACACTTGTTTGATAAAACTTATGTTTTTGATCATATAAACCAGTTTTTTTAACTTTTTGGTAAATCTCAAATGCTTCTTCTTTACTTGCTGAATTTTTGATGTACCTTGCCGGTCCTTCTAGGAATGCTGGTAATGGCCTCATCTTAAACTTACTTACTCTAACAAGAGGTAGGCCATAATGTCCAATGATTGGATTTTTATGGTCATCTAAGATTTGCTCATACGCTTCTGCTTCAAAAGTAAGGTATGTTGGAATCACTTCATCAACTTGTTTTGCTTTTTCAGTAGATTCTTCCAGTTGTGTTAAAATTTTCTTTAACATCGATAAAGCTAATTCTTGTTTGACTTCAACAGTTTTTGTACTACGGTTTAATCGCTTAAATCTGTAATTTTCTAAGATGCTCATGCGCTCTTTCCAGTTTGTAAGATCATCTTTGACTTCCATATCATTTAAACCCATAAGCATTTGTGCAGTATCTTCGAGTAAAGTAAATGATTGATGCTCCGTACTAAATAAATGCTCATAAACAAATTTTGCTAATTTTTTGAGTTCAAACATTTCTGATACACCTGAACCAAATAATCCTGGTAATCCATTACAAGCATCATTCCATCCTGGTTTATTACCTTCATACGACAATCCAATACCATATGGATCTAAATGTGCAAATTTATTTAAGACTAAGGTCATCAATTTACCAACAATAGGTATTTTCAGTTCTTGACCATCTTTTTTTAACCATGTCTCAACTGGATCTATATGTTTTAATGCACCAAATTGTCTCACTTTGTTATCTTTAGTTAAAACATATTTTTCATCTCTTGGTACGACATAAGCATTGGATTGATAAAAACCAACGTGTTCTTTAAATAGCAATTCATGCATTTGATCTGGGTAAACTGTTTCAAAGTTCTCAATCAAATCTAATAAGTAAGTAAAATGATCTTCCCAATACCCTTCACCAAATGATGCCTGATAATTAACTTTTGATTGTTCTAGAATTTCATTGAATAAATGATCAAGACTTTCATCTTCTAGTGTCATTGCTAATACACCAGGTGTAAAAGGTTTTTTTAACAATGTCTTTACTGATTTTGGATATTTTTCTACATCTCCTAAATAATCAAATGTAACACCTTCTATAGACAGTGGGTTATATCCATCATCTTGAATAAATGACGCAAACATTTTGATATTGAATGCTTTTATTTCTGGGAAAAAGATAAGATCATTTCTTCTATTTTGTAAAACATCTCTAAAATTTCCATTTCCTTGTGAATAATAAGCTGGTTCTAAATTGAAGAAGTTATAATCTCTTTCTAAATCACCATGTTTTCTTGAATACACATAATATGATGCAAAACCATCTTTTACTTTAAGTTGTAACGGGTATCCACCTCTTAGAACATTATCTAAATAGCTTTGCTTGATGTATGCATCATAGATTGGATAATTTGTCTTCGTCTCTACAACATTTGTGATATCTTCATGTAATTTTTGGTTTTCAACTTCTTTATCAAGAATATATGACATGTTTGTCTTTTTAATAAACTCAGATAATTTTGTTTCATGCTCAACATATCCAAACATTGAAACAAATGTTTTGCTTTGATTAGATTTGATACCTTTAAAAGATTGATAAGCAAATGCACAAGGTATTTGATTCACATGCGTTTGGCTCTGATCTTTTAAAGTCCCATCAATTAAATGGTACGGTGTATTTAATGTAGTATCCTCATTAAATACGGCTTTATAATCATAAATATATGTTGGACTTATATCAGATATGGTGTGAATAAAATGTCCTTCAGCAATTTCAGATACTTCAGCTTCATCACCAGTTGAACCTCTAAGTGTGTAAAAGACATAATCGTCTGTATTTTTGGACTCAACCCAACTTTGTAATAGATTAGAAATAGATTTATAGCCACCATAATCAATACCTGTAGGCAAAATTTGAGCTAATCCATCAACAATCTCAATATCAAGACTTTCTTTGTTGTGATTGATGATTTCTACTTTTCGATTTAACGATGCAAGTCTTTCATTAGGTAATGTGAAATATGTCACTCTAATCGTTACATTAAATTTTTCAATGTGTTGAGAAATTGATACTTTATCTTGATAAACATCCAATGTTTGTTGTTCATCTTCCTCTTTAAAACATTCTATTGTTTCGTTCTTTATTTTAATGAACGTTCTAAATCCAATCTTTGATACATAATGATATGCAGCATGTGCTGGGAAGAACTCCATAATTTGTCCATTTTTATTTTTTACTCCAAATGATGCAATCAATTGGCCTCTATTGACATAAAAAGCCCATAAAGGAATACCCTTTAAGCCGGAAATCCCACTTAAGAAGCTAGAGAATGGTTTTTGTTTTTGATAATTCAGTTGTTGAAAATGATATTTCTCCATACTTTTCCTCCTTTTAGGAAATCGGTTTCTTTCACCTATATATAAATATCATAACATAATAGGAAACCGTTTTCAATAAATTTAAATTATTTTTTTCTAGTTGATTCTCTGACGATGAGTTCTACTGGAAGTTTGACAACTTCTTCAATCTCTTCATCAGGGTTTTCGATGAGTTCGAGTAAAAGCTTTGCAGCTCTTTCACCAAGTTCTTTACGATCTTGTCTGATGGTTGTTAGTGAAGGTGTAAAATGCTTTGCAAATGCAATATCGTCAAATCCAATAACACTTATATCTTCAGGTATATTTATGCCTAAATCTTTTAGTCCTTTTAATACCCCTAAAGCAATGTCATCACTTGCTACTAATATACATTCTGGTCTATTTTTTGTGCTCTTAATAAGTTCTTGTGCTGCATTATATCCGCTTGTAAAACCAAAACTCTCTGCGTAAGTAATATCTGCAACATTTTCCATTTGATATGTTTGTACTAACTTTTGATAAGCATCTACACGTTCATTAAACGCCTTTGATGTTTTAGGTCCTGATATAAATGCTAATTTTTTAGCATCCAGTTCATTGTTTATAAAATCGAATATGAGTTTCATACCAAGTTCATTATCACTGACAACGGTATGCAATCCAGGAACCAACATATCTGTAGAAACGGCAGGTATTGGACTATTGATTAAATCATACAGACCTTTATCATTATAATTGCCCACAACAATATAAACGCCATCTACTCTTTTATTCATGCACCACTCTAAATAAGATAGTTCATGTTGTCCAAGTTTTTTAACAATAAAACTAAGCTCATATCCTTGAAGTTCAACATATGTCTTGAAGTGTTGCAAGATGCTCGAAAAAAACGAGTGTTCTAATCCAACATCAGATTCTTCAGTAAAAACAATACCAACAGTATAAGTTCTTTTTGATTTTAGCATACGCGCAGAATTGTTTGGAACATATCCAACTTCTTTAATGTACGCAAGCACTCGTTCACGAGTTTTCGCAGAAACATTTCCTGTTTGGTTAATAACTTTTGAAATTGTACCAGGAGCTAAATTCAACTCTTTAGCAATATTGTATATTGTTCGTTTTTTTGTCACTTATGATTCACTTCTTTCATAGACTTTAACTGATTTTATTTTAAATTCAACCGGAAAGATACTTTCGTCAATCGCACCACCCCAGTGACCACCAATGGCCAAATTGATGATTAAATGAAATGGTTGATCATACGGCCAGTCTTCTTGAGTTGCATGTTTACTTTTTTTGAATGTTGCCATCAATTTTTGATTGATATAAAATGATATTTGACCCTCATCCCACTCCATACTATATGTTTGAAAATCATCAAGTAACGATAAATCGTCATAAACATAAGTTAAATGATTATTCTTCTTATGATTAAAGGTTTGTGTATGTAATGAAAAATGAAATTGCCCAGGTCTTCTTCCAATATGCTCAATTAAATCAATCTCTCCACACATTGGCCAACCCACTTCTTTTTTGTTTTCACCTAATAACCATATTGCAGGCCAAGTGCCACTGCCTTTAGGTAGTTTAGCCTCAACTTCAATACGACCATACTTGATATGTTTTTTCTGATATGTTGAAAGCTTCCCTGAAGTATAATGTCTGTGTTCATAATCTTCTTTATGAGCAACTATATGTAACATTTGATCTTTCACATATATATTTTTTTCTTGGTTCGTATAAAATTGTGCCTCGTTATTCCCAAATCCATTTCCACCTGTTTCAATGGTCCATATATCTGAATTTAGGTAACCATCTTTATCGAACTGATCTTGCCATAAAAGTTTGTATGTCATTTTGATGCTCCTAAAGCCAATTTTTTTATGGTGTTCATTTCTTCCTCGTTTAAATAAATGCGATGTGAGTTTCCATCACACGTATCTTCTTCTTCTATAATCAGTAGTTGTGCGTCTTTGGATAAAGCATGCGCATGATAAACACCTTTAGGAATACGATAAACTTTAAATGGTTCCATCGCAAAATACTCAAAGTTTTTTTGATTGATATCAGTCGTTAAAAACATATGACATTCACCGTTTAATAAGACAAAAACCTCATCTGTTTCTAAATGACATTCGATGAAATTCAAATGTTCAATATCTAATTCTTCGATGTAATTTAATCTTGCAATGCGCCACGATTTGAAACTGAATAATTTTTCGTATCCAATGCCTTCAGCAAGATATGTTTCAAATAATTTCATCTAAATATACCTCAATGTGATTTTCTATATGCTCTATAGGTTGTTCAATTTGTTTTCCGTTAGAAATAATTTTAGATATTTGATATGACCCATACTCTAAATCTTTTGGATTGTAATAAGTAACAGTAAGTTTACGATTAAAAATATAAGTTGTAATCGCTGCTTTTTTGTCTATAAAATCAGCTTTGGTGAGTTTGGGTTTAAGTTTTAATTTTCCTAAATCAAAATGTATGCCAAATGTTTGATTTCTAAGTAGCAAAAGTACCCAACTAGCAGAACCCGTTAAGTATGTATACTTTCCTATACCCTTTTCTGTAAAGTATTCAGGAATACCAGCCCAAACATGTGATTCTGTTTTTTGAGATTGCTGTAAAACCTTAAATGCTGCTTCTCTACCCTCGATAGCTAAATCATAATTATATAAACCATACGCATACATCATGACCATATGTGAGAAAATAGCACCGTTTTCTTTATGATTATATGCAAACCCAAAAGCTCTACCCATGTCATGTAATACCTTTTTATGGTCTGAGTTTAAATGGTAACCACCTATTTCAGGATTAAACAATTTTTCTTTTGTCTTTTGAGCAATTTTAACCGCATGTTCTTTTGAAGGTGTTTTTGCTAATAACGCCATCGCTTGACCGGTTAAGCTTAAAGTCTTTTCATCATCCAAAAGTTTCCCTTGATTGTCATAATAACTTTGAAATGTGTCATTTTCAAAAGCTTTTTCATTTAAAAACGCTTTTTTATCTGCAGAAAGCTTTTCTAAGATGTGGACTAAATCGTTTTTATTAATCATAAATTTATGTCCACTAAAATGTTGAACTTGATTAAAATAACGAGATAGATCTGCATGTGCAGTTAATAACATTTCAAGCTCTTCAAATAACTCTACTTGATCAACTTTAAGGTTTTTGATTAAATAGGCTAAAATATTAAGATTTTCAGCATACATGTGCGTAAAAGCAATCGTTTCGCCTAATCGAGTAGCCATATCTAAACCATCATTCCAATCGGCATCTTCTAACTTAGTATATCCATTTTTACCAACGTTGTGATACCCAACAAGGTTTTCGACTAGAAGATGTTCTAAAATAGTACCTTCATAAATATTATGATTCTTATCTCTTAATAGATTGTCCTTATGAGGTGTTATGGATTTTTTAGTGTAATGCGTAAAACGATCTTGGAAATATGTTTGTTTTCTAAGTAAGAAATCTATATCTCCAGATTCATCGATATATAATTTCGTAGTAATCATTGGCCAAACACCATGATCAGACCATACACGTGTAATTGAATTTCGATCTGCTTTAAACTCTCCTGGTTGATCACCTATAATGGTTGCGTTTGATCCATCAATTCTTATACCTGCAAAATTACTATATAACAAATCAAAAACACTTTGATCATTCGTCATGATAAGTGCTAATAAATCTTGCCATAAATCTCTCCATCCACGTCCACCTTTTCCATAGTCATGAAGAGGAAGAAAAGAGTTACCATAATATCTTCTGAGAAGTGGTTGTAAAGCTACCCATCTCAATTGATTTGATGTTTCTTTCGAGTCAATATAAAACGATAACTCTTCAACATAATTTGTAAAAAATTGATTTGTCTTGTCTAAGGCATCATTAAATCCTTTTTCATTAAGATATGACGTTTTGAATGCATCTAAGTCTAACGCTTCATGTGTAATTGCAATCGCCATATAGAAAGTTATACGATCATTTGGTTTTACTTCTATTTCATCAAAACATACTGATCCCATCGCTTCATATCCATCGATATGAGCGTTTTCTGCGGTAAGGTTATTTAATCCATTTGGAAAATGAAAAGATCCGCCAGATAGATAATCATCTACAGTAGGAATATACCCTTTGATTTTCATATCTTGACTATGTGCTAAAAAAGTATAAATGGTATCATTGGATTGGTGTCCTCTTTCATCGAAAGATAAAGTAGGATTGACAATGATCGCACCTTGTTTAGCATCAATTCTGTTTAACAAAGATGTAACATGGCGATGATCTCTTACATTATCAGCACTTCTACCGTAAATCGGAGTAGCCGTAAGTATTTTTAATGTTTGACTCTTTTGTGTTGTGTTTGTAAATACGATTTTATGACATTCAGCCATTTCATCAAGAGGAACAAAAGAAGTTGCTTCTATGGTATGTTTTGAATTAATTCTAGTTACTTTTTGATAAAGCATATCGGTTTCATAGATAATATCATCTTGTTGTTGTAGATGTGTTTGACCATTTAAGAAAAACATTTCTTGATCAACAAAAAAGATAACATTTCTAGATTGTGTATGTTCATATAACTCAAGTTCAGAGGCTGGTTCTATTGCATAATGATGTAAATCTGTTTTTACATCTCCAGCAAAAAACGGGGTAATTGCAGATCTAAACCCCTTTAAGTTGAATAGTGGAAAGTAGTAGCCTAAGTTTTCGTAATTTTTAAACTGCTTTTTTATCATGTTATTATCACCTCAAGAAATCGGTTTCCCAATTCCATTATATTAGAAAAATAGAAAAAGTAAAGTCTTTTAATGAAAAAAGTGAAACGCTTACAAAAAAAGAGGCTCTTCGACCTCTTAATTTAGAAATTAAATAATTATTGTTGATATACTATGCGCTTTGCTTAAAAATTTAATCTTTTGATCGAATCCTTGGATATCAACTGTAAAATCTTTATCTTTTTCGTTTTGTATCACTACAATCTTACTTCCATTTGGATTTTCAAAAGCCACAGTAAATAATCCTTGATTTACTGTTGAAGCCAGTTGAACTGCTCCTGGTTTGATATATTTAGAAAAATGACCAATATAAAAATAACTAGGATTTTTCAATATGTTTTCTTGGAAAATATTGACTATAATCGGTGATGAACATAAATTGTTCACATGATTAGGGCCACCAGTATCATCTAAAAACAAATTCCAATCAATATATCCTTCGTTATAATTTCTTAAATCATGAATGATGTTTCTACCATATCTTTCTCCAACTGCATAATCACTTGGATGCGGTCCGTTTTCTTGACACCCTTCGGTAAATAATAAGTGTTTATCTGGGAAAGCATCGTGTGTTTTTTTGACTTCATCAAATAATTCATTATCGTACCAGTGAAATGCTGTCCCGTAGACATATTTATAAGCTTCTGGGTCTGATAGAACTTTTTTAGTTCTTTCAAGCATTAAATCACGATTATGATCCCAAATGTATATTTTTTGATCTAGTTTTTCTTTTTCAAAAGTCTTACCTAAAACTTTTACAAATCTAGCTTCATCTTCTGCTTCATAGATACATGAATCCCATCGTTGAACTGCCATAGGTTCATTTTGAACAGTTACAGAAAAAACATCTATACCTGCTTTTTCGTATGCCCGAATAAACTTAACAAAATATTTCGCCCAAATGTCATCGTACTTAGGTAAGAGTTTCCCCCCTTTGATTGGTGAGTTGTTATCTTTCATCCAAAATGGTGGAGTCCACGGAGAAGCTAGAATTTTTATGTTTTGACCTCTAACTTCAGATGCTTCTTTGATTAAATCAATGATAGGCTGATCTCTTTTAATTGAAAATGATTCAAGTGTATCATCATAGTCATCTATATATAAGTAACTATTTAAACTAAAATCACATCCATGTATTGATACTCTACCAATCGAATATCCAAGTCCATCTACCGGATCAAAGTAAGCATTGATTGCTTTTTGACGTTCTTCTTTATTTACCCTTAACAAATTATATGCACTAGCTTCAGTAAACGCACCACCAAAACCAATGATTTCTTGCATTTTTTGGTTTGGATCAACCGATATGGTTGCTTTTTCTAGTGGAAATATCTCATCAACAATAATTTCATCTAATCGTTCGTTATCACGATTACTTGTTCTAATATGTCTCATCATACACCTTCCTTCTAACTCATTATATATGATATTTTACAAAAATCAATCACAAAAAAGAAAAGAAGCTCATCGCTTCTTATACTTGATAATAAAATAAATGATAGAGCCCAATAAAATATCAGCGACAATGAATATTGTCATATTTTGTATGAGTTTTGGATAGACATAAGTATCTTGATCAATCAAAATTTCTAAATCCTCATCACTAATACCTTGATTAAAATCATCGCTTAAATCAGGATATGTTTCATATTGAACCAATTGATCAAACTCAATGATTAAGACACCGTCATAGTCATAAAGTTCAATCTCTAAATCTAGATCTTCTGTAATATCAAATGCATAAAAATAAAATCCCATAAGGTCTAACCCGTAAGATACCGCAGCACCTTCATAAGAGCTTTCAGTATATGTTTCATAAACAGTCTCTGATGTTTCATTGTTGATAACTCTTAATCCTGTTTGATCATTTTCATCTTCAACCGATGTAGCATATGTTACATCTGTTTTTGGAAGAACAAACAAAGCAAATTGATTTCTATACTCAGTTTCTGCTTGAGCAATAGTTAAATACACATCAACTATATAGTCATCTGTTTCCTGTCTTGATAACTGATTATAAGCAATCGACTGCATTGAAACAAAGCGGTCAAAATCTTCAATCTCAACTGACTCTTCTGCTAATTCATAAAACACATCATAAACCCTTTGATTGTAAGATAATGTTAAAGTCATAAAATAGATTGCTACTGCAATCAGTATACTAATAATTAAATACCAAATGATAAATTTCTTCATTTTCTAATAACTCCTCTATGATTGTATAATTGCTTAGCTGAACCTAATAATTTCAATTGTTTATGATCATAGATAATCGCTCCATCATCAGGTATTGCAAAAATAGGTTTATGCGTTGATCGATACATTTTTCTTAATGCACTTTTTTGTTTTTTTCTTCTTCTATAATGAACTTCTATAATAAAATTGTCGATTAGATCTAAGCCTTCATGTAATGAAAACTTATCATAATCTAAGTCAGGTGAGATATGATAATTGCTAAACTGAATCATTGCACCTGCAGAAGAACCTATAAAAATTTTCTTTTGGTTTTCTAAATGTTCTTTAAGTTCAAACTCTTTGATTCTTTCCATCATGAGATCTGGTGCTCCACCTGGAAAATAAATAATATCAGCTTGATCGATTTTTTTCTTTGCCTCTTCTTTTGACATGTCATAATAGTATACAAATGAAATATGTTTTTCTGGAATGCCATAAGGCTCAAAACTATCAATCATTTTTTGATAGTACTCTCCACCTTTTTTATAATAAGCATCGTAAGCTTCAATCGTATATATATGTTTTTGGAAAAAAGACAAAGCAACTACACAAACTTTGTGTTCTTTTTTAATAATCTCTTTTAAGGCATCAACCATAAAAGATTCTCTTAAAATCCCTCTACTTGTTAGTACATGAATCATTTTACACCTCTTTTTAAAAATAGCTTAGCTAATCTAACCCAATCATGAATATATCCATAAGCATCTATGAAATTTTCTTGTCCCATATCTAAAAATGCTACTTCTTTAGTTGCAATAGATAAACCATGTCTACCAGTCGGGTATAAATGTGCTTCTTGATAGACTTTATTAGCCTTTAAAGCTTCAATAAAAATCAAACTATTTTCTACAGGTACGCTTTCATCAGTAACTGTATGCATGATGAACGTTGGCGGAAAAAGTGGGTGAATATGTTTTTCTAAAGAAACTTCTTCTAATAAATCTGTGTTTATGTGATGCCCAAGTAGATGATCAAACGATCCTTTGTGCGAATATCTAGGGTTAGCTGTTATCACCGGGTAACATATAATTAGTTTATTTATATATTCGTAATATAAAGTTGATAACATGACTGCAAAATGTCCACCAGCGCTAAATCCAACGACATAAATCTTATCAACCAATGGGTTATTTTTAAGTATTTCTAAAACTTTATGGGCTTCTATATGTATTTCTGGATAAATCAGTTTTTCTTCTCGATAATGATAAACTGCTTGATGATAACCTTCTGTTTTAAAAGTATCAGCAACCACCCATGATTCTCGGTCTGAAGTATACTCATATCCTCCACCAGGTAGTATCAATATTAAATCTCTTTTTTGATGATCATACCATCTAACTTCACAATAGTTATTTGTGTTTAATTTTATTTTCATCTCACACCTCTACCTATAATATTATAGCACAAAATCAAATGATAAAAAAAACTGTCAAATAGACAGTTTTATACAAGTTTTTCTGGTTTATGAAAATAATAGCCTTGTTGTAGATAAATATCGTTTTGCATTAACTGATGACTAACTTCTAAAGTCTCGACGCTTTCTGCAATAACTAACTTGTTTTCGAGCTTACCGATATGAGAGATCATTCGCACGATTTCACTATTTTTTTCGGAACCTAAATGATTAATAAATGAACCATCAATTTTAATGATGTCATATGATACAGATTCAAGTACAGCAAGTGATGAGTACTCACTACCAAAATCATCAATAGCGATTAAAAATCCTAAGCTTTGATAATGTTGAATCATTTCTCTGCAAATATTTAAGTTATGTACAAAAGTGTTTTCAGATACTTCAACAATGATATCTTGATTAGAAATGCCATATGTTTTAGCATAATCGCTTAATAAGTGTGAAAATCCTTTCTTTAAAAACATTTCCGGAGTCAAATTAACGGATAGTTTAAGAGATTTATAGCTTTTATCTGTTTTTAGTTTGCTAAAATAATTAAAACTCTTTTTAACTAAGTGTGTTTCTAACATTTCAAGCAAACTTGACCTTCTGGCAACGTTGAAAAATTCATAAGGACTAACAAAGCCTAACATTGAATCTTTCCATCTAGCTAAAGATTCAACATATACATGTTTTTTTTGGTTGACATCATGAATGAATTGAAAATGAACATCAATTTGGTTTTTTTGAATGGCATCATATAGACGATTTGATAATATTATATTTTTCTCAAGATTAGATTTCATCAATGGTTGATACATCGTTACTTGATTATACGTAGTATCATGTTTATAATATGATGCCAATCCAGCATAAATAATTAAATCATCAAAACTAGCTGTGTGATTCGGATATAAAGCATATCCAATGCGCTTTTTGATACGAATATAAGTATCCTTAACATAATATGTTTTTATGATTTGCTCTTCTAGCACCTCAATAAGCTGTTCAACTCTAACTTTTGATGGGTTAATTAGCATAATCACAAACTGATCTTCGATAAAGTTTGAGATAATATCTTTTTCTTGAATAAGGTTTTTGAGATTTTGTCCAATTGTCTTTAACAACTGATTAGCTATATCAATTCCATAATAATCGATCACTTCGAAGAAATTATTGACATCAATGACAAAACAAGCTACATTGATATCTTTATCTAGTGTTTTGAGATGTTTTGATAAACCATTACTATTTAAAAGTTGTGTCACTTGATTATAATTTGCTTGATACTCCAAAGATTTTTGTAACTCAGTAAGTTTAGTAATATCTTCACCGATTGAAATGATACTCTTGGGATGGCCAAGTGCATCATTGATGAGTACATTTTTCCATGATATAACAAATGTTTTATCATTCTTTTTGTATTCAATAACACTCCGAGTTATCTTCTTTTCAATGACTTCCTTGACCCAATCATTATCATCATCATGAAGGTTCTTACCTACATTATTGATATACGTCCCAAAGATTTTTTTAGGATCCAAATCAAAGATCTCACAATAACGATTTGAAGCTTGAACGATATGCCCATGAATATCTGTTGTAGTCATCAGTTCGTTCGTATTTTCTATAACTTTTTTACTAGCTAAATTCAATTCTGAAAGCTCATTTTTAGTCAGTGCTAATTGTTTTTTCATTGCATCTACATCGGTAATATCAAAAGCAATCCAATATGTTCGATCTGCTTGACTTGAAGCATATATAACAAAAAGTAATGCCTGATCAAAAACAGGCAGATCTAAAGTGATTTCTCTAAATTGATCATCCTCTGATTCTAGTGTTAGTTGTTTGAATTTTTCTTGATCTTCAACACTCATAAACTTAGAAAAATCTTCTTCGTAATAAATTTGAGCTTCACTTTTAACTCGATAGTTTTTAATGAAACTATCTGTAAATTGACAAATGTATTTTTTTTGTTTATGATCAAACTCAATATAGATTGCTCTACTGTTTTCAAATGCTAATTTATGTATGAATTTTCTTTTTTGAACTCTATATAAAAACTTGAAAATACCTATTCCAAAAATAGCCATATTTAACATAAACAATCCATGATATATGACATCAATGGTTTGATTAACCTCTAAGATTTGTTGATTATTATGTATGATTTCAAAAACAAGTTCGAAAGTGAATAAAGCAATGAACATTAGAGCTGATATCAATAAGTATTTGTTCCCATCCAAAATTGTTAGGATTAATAGCAAAAATGAAATCAATAAAGTTGCTGAAATCGTTATCGTAGGATGCAAAAAAAGGTAGTCTTCATGTAGTAACACAAAGAATACATAAGTGAAGTACAAAATATATAAGATATGACCTACTCGAACGAGTTTACGTAAATTTAGTCGATTCATTAAAGTCATCCTTTCGCTATTTCGATTATAGCAAAATATACTATTTTTATAAATACACTTAATGAAAATGTAAGAATTACTTTTGCAAAGCGATAAAAAACCCAGATTATACTGGGTTTTTTATGATATTATATTTAAGATTATCTTTGATTTCGATACTTCTCCCATATAGGTTCATCTTTATTGGACGATCAACTTCTATGTATAAAATGTTATCTTTTATTTGTAAATCAACGGTTGTCCTCTGATAAATAATGGTTGTTTTAATAGACGATATATGCGTTTGATAAACTGGATTTAGTTCAAATGTTTGATTAAATCTGAATCCTAATATACCATAAATTAGCATTAAATAACTTCCGCCTAAATTCGCAATATGCAGTCCATGTTGGGTACGATTATGACTATCTCTAAAGTCAAGTTCCGCAACCCTTTTAAAAAACTCATAAGCTAAATCAGTATATCCAATCTGATATGCTGAAATACCATAAATACATTTAGATAGACTCGAATCATGGGTTGTCCTTTTAATATAGTAGTCAAAGCTATTTTTGTACATGTCTTTATCAACTTCATTAAATAGAACTAGTGCTAATATGGCATCAGCCTGTTTAATTATTTGATACCTATAGATAAATAAAGGATGGTAATAAAGTAACAAAGGGAATTTATCACTATCAAGATCTGAGATATTGATGTCTTTTTTACTTAAAAATGAATCATCTTGTTTTACTATATTTAACTGATCATCTACTAATAGAGTCATGTTTTTATATGCTTTTTCAAGTAAGATGATGTCTTCTTCTTTCAAATCAGTTTTAAGGAGCACATCTTTAAGTTCATCTTTATGCGATGAAATGTAATCATGAGTAAACTTGAAATGATGCTTTGCAGCATTATTTGTGTAATAATTGTCATTGATTAAGACCGTATACTCATCAGGTCCTGTGACATTATAGATATGGAATTTTCCATCTTTAAAATGTCCATAGTCAAGGAGAAATAAGGCAGTTTCTATAATTATCTCCATGCCATATTCAATCATGAATCCCTCATCTTTAGTCGCATAATAATAATTAATGATTGCAAGTGCAATATCACTATTGATATGAACTTGCGCACTACCTGCAGGAAAATAAGGAGATGCTTCTTTTCCATTGATAGTTCTCCATGGGATTTTTGCACCTCTATGACATCCCAGTTGTTTTGCTTCATGTCTTGCTTCATCTAATGTGTAATATCTGTAAAGTAGTAATTCTTTGGCTTTTTTGGGATCAGTTAAGATAAAAAATGGAAGCATATATGTTTCTGTATCCCAAAAAAAGTGCCCTTCGTATCCTTCACCTGAAATACCCTTAGCTGCAATATGCATATGATAATTCGTTGATGCACTTTGACTGAGTTGATACAAATTATATCGTAATGCTTGATTAATATCAGTATCAGATAGTTCAACTAACGATTTATCCCAAAAAGCGATGCGTTCTTTTCTTTCTTCTTGTAAGTATGCATCAAATGGTTTACACATCTTTTCAATATACTTGATATCCTTTTCATGATTTTCGTGTGTTAATGACGACGTGTAATATGTATATTTTGTAAATGATATAGGCTTGTTTTTTGATAGGTAAGCTTCTCGTAATCCGATGATTTCATGATCTTTGATTTGATAATTGAATGCTTGATCATGTGTGATTGCTGCATTGATAAAAAGCGATGTATTTGTTGTCTTAGCGTACAATAATCCATGTTTATCATCTGTTTTTAAATCAATCAGTTCTAAATGTTTTCTCGTATTTGGTAGTCTCGGATCTGTATTTTCAACATATCTAATAGCGGGTAACCTAAGATATGATTGAAGTTTAATTTTTCCTTCATAATTTGGAGATGATAAATCTAGTTTCGTAACAATTAAGTTTTGTTTAGAAGTTACCATTTTTTCTTCTATAAGATCAAAAATATATCCTTTATCAGATATGTATCTTACTTTTCGATATGATGTACCTTCTAACATGTTTAGTGACCGTTTGATGGAAACAAGCTCCATATGTGATAAATCAATGATATCATCATCAACAACTATCTTGACATAAGACCCATCAGGAAGGTTTACAATCGTTTGCCCAAGTTGTGGAAATCCTTCATAATTTTCTTCATAACGGAAAGGATATTGATTATAAAATCCATTCATTAGTGTGATTGGATCATCATTTGTTCCATAACCTTCAATAAAATGTCCTCTTGTGCCTAGTGTACCGTTAGCAAGCGAAAAAATTGTTTCATCTGATAATAAATCTTCTAGTTTTAAACGATCTTCTCTAGTAACTATAAAATCTTCTTTTTTATATTTCATAAATCCATCCATTCTAAGTATAGTATCATCTCCATTATACATGTCTTAGAGTCATATCTCAAATGTTAGGCAAAAATGAAAAAATGCCCATTTGGGCATTTTATCAATACATTGGTGGCATTTGTGATTGCTGATCTTTTTCTTTGATTTCAACCACTGCAGCCTCACTTGTTATGATTAAAGCTGATATAGATGCTGCATTTAAAATGGCATTTTTAGTAACTTTTGTCGGATCTATGATTCCTTCTTTGAGCATATCAGTCCATTGACCCTCTTTAGCATCAAAACCGAAATCACCTTTTTGAATTTTTTGTTGTTCTAATATATATTGACCATCGAATCCTGCATTTTCTGCAATTTGATATAACGGTACAGATAAACTATCTAAAACAGCTAAGATACCTCTTTGTCTATCAATATTTTCATTTTTTAGTGTTTGTTTCAATTCGGTTTGAATATTGACTAAAACTGCGCCACCACCTATAACTATACCTTCGGTCACTGCAGCACGAGTGGCATTCAATGCATCTTCAATTCTTAATTTTTTTTCTTTAAGTTCTGTTTCTGTTGTAGCTCCTACTTTTATAATTGCCACACCACCTGATAGTTTTGCAAGACGTTCTTGATATCGTTTTTTATCATAATCAGATGTTGAACGTTTCATTTGAGCATCAATTTCCATAATTCTTTCTTCAATAACATCTTTTCGACCATGACCACCGATAAGTGTAGTATTATCTTTTTTAACAACAGCTTTATGAACAACACCTAAGTCTTCTATTTTGGTTTCAGTAAGTTTCATTTGTAAATCTTTAGCTATAAATGTAGCTCCAGTCAAAATAGCGATGTCATTGAGCATTTCTTTTTGATTGTCACCAAATCCAGGTGCTTTTGTGGCAACTACATTAAATGTGCCTCTAAGCTTATTTACAATAAGTGTTGAAGTGACTTCATTCTCAATGTCATCAGCTATTAAAAGTAATGGTTTGTTTGCTTTAACTACTTGTTCTAATAATGGGAGAATGTCTTGAATAGTTGATATTTTCTGATCTGTGACTAATATGTATGGCTCTTCTAGTTCAACAGTCATGGTTTCACGATCGTTTACAAAATATGGCGATACATATCCTTTATCATATTGCATCCCTTCAACAACTTCTAATTCAGTTTCAAATCCTTTTGACTCATCCACTGATATGACACCATTTTTAGATACTTTTTCCATAGCTTTTGCAATAATTTGCCCAATTTCTCTTGACCCTGAAGAAATGGCAGCAACGTTTTCAATATCCTCTTGAGTTTCAACTGATCTTGATTTTTCCAACAGTTTTTTTGCTACTTCTTTAGAAGCTTGTTCAATACCTTCTCTAACAAATACTGGATTTGAACCATTATCGACTGCTTTAAATCCTTTATGTATGATTGATTGTGCGAGCAATGTTGCTGTTGTCGTTCCATCACCAGCAACATCATTAGTTTTAGAAGCAACTTCGTAGACTAACTTAGCACCCATATTTTCATATGGATCTTTTAATTCGATTTCTTTAGCGATAGATACACCATCATTAGTAATAAGTGGTGAACCATACCCTTTATCCAAAACAACATTTCTGCCTTTTGGTCCGAGAGTTATTTTAACTGCATCAGCAAGCAAATCAACTCCCTTTAGTAAAGATGTTTTTGCATCTTTTCCATAACGAATTTCTTTACTCATTTTCATGCACTCCTTTAATTTTCAATGATTGCTAAAATATTTTTTGCTTGAATCACCAAATACTCTGTTCCTTCATATTTGACTTTAGTACCTGAGTATGTTTGATAAATAACTTTGTCGTCTTTTTTTAAATTCTCAACTTTAGGTCCAACAGATAAAACCTTACCAATAGCTGGTTTTTCCTTATCATCTGTCGTTAAGATAATACCACTCTCTGTTTTTTTCTCTTCTTTTTCAAATCTCAAGACAACATAGTCTTCTAATGGTTTTAACATGCTTTCACCCCTTCCTGGCACTTATTATACTTTAGTGCCAATTCACTTATTATTATATTCAGGATTTTTTTGATGTCAAGATATTTTTTTGCTTTTTTTCAGAACAAAAGTGAATAAATTCACTAGGGGCGATAAAAATCGCCTTTTTCTTTTTAAAGTCACATTGTATAATAGATTTATGGAACCTATAGTGATTAAGTATAAATTTAAAGATCAATTAGAACTTGCTCTTAAACATGGTGAACATGTCTTTAACAATGAGCTTGTTAAACTATCTAATTTAAAAGTATATAGAGATAACTCCATTTCCATTCAATCTATATTTGCTACCTATTGGGATTCATTTAAACTTCATTTTGAAGATAAACTACGTCCCTCAATTATCGAAAATGTTGAAAAAATGATACATTGTCGTGATTTCAAATATGGCTACTTCTTCTATGAATGCCCAACTTGTGATAACTTTCATATCCAAGGTCTTTCTTGTCATTCAAGGTTTTGTCCTTCTTGTAATCAAAGATATCGAGAAGCTCGAACACTTGCGATTGAATCCAAATTACTTAAGTGCCCTCATAGACATTTTGTCTTTTCAGTTGCTAAAGAGATGCGTAAATTCTTTTGGCTTTATAGAGACTTATTTGATATCTTATTTCAAACTGTAAATGAAGTTCTTCATAAAGCTGTTAAGAAAACGAAGGCTGACCACCAATTAGATAGAAGACTTGGCATCATTTGTTTTCTTCACACCTATGGCAGAGATATGAAGACCAATCCTCATATCCATGCTTTAGTTGCTGAACGCTTTATTGATGCTCATGGTCATCTATCCAACATGTCTTTCTTTCCTTTTGAGAGACTGCGTATGTTTTGGCAATATAGACTCTTAAGTAACATCTCAGCCTATTTGAAAACCCATGCGACAAATTCTATCTATAATGAGTTTAATCGCTTAAGAAGTTATCTCATTCATAAGTATAAAAAAGGCTTTTACACTTACGGGCCTCAATTAAAGAGAAAATCTAGCTTGTCTACAGCCAAAAAGATTGCTAAATACATCGCCAGATATGCTTCTCATCCAGCCATCTCTGAATCTAGAATTGATGACTTCGATGATATCAATCACCAAGTCACTTGGCATTTTGATCCTCATGAAGATGATCAAATTTCAGATAAACATCATAAACGAGGTACTCAAATCATCACTGATCATGTCTTTAAATTTATTGCACGTCTCATTAAACACATCCCTGATAAAGGATTTCATCTGATTCGTTATTACGGTTTTTATTCAAATCGGACAAAACGAAAAATTGCCTCTGAGTTAAAGTTAGTTAACCCTAAATCTTTGACTTATCTTAAACATCAACTTCACTTTCGAACTTTGTTGCTTAAGACTTATCACTATGACATCTTTAAATGTCAGTGTGGTTCTACTATGGTTTTAAATCTTGATGCTTCATATCTACCAAATCACCGAAAAGAGAGGTTATTTAGCGATGCCTAAACTATTTAAAACTAAATCTGTGCATATGTCTTTTGTTCAAAAAAAGAATTTGTATGCTGAATATAAATCAGCTGTTAAGCAGGGATTCATTGCTGGCCCCGCCGCTTCATTTAATGCATTTATATCGATGCCTAATTTTGATATCATGGTTGATATGAAATGTCTGCACTGTGGATTTGAACTTACTGTCAATTTTTCTGGTTATGCTCACTTTATGGAGACTGAAGGTGCTGCTTTTCCCGTTGATGTTTGTAGTCATTGTGGTAAGTTGCAGTTTGTGCCTTTAGATATTTATCATAAACTTATTGATTAATTTGTTGACTCGTTTTACAGACTCATTTTAGATGAGTTTTTTCTGTTTGTTTTTATTTAAATGATCAATTAGAATTTCCTAGTTAACAAAAAAAAGTATCTTTCGATACTTCTTTTTATGAACGGATTGGTTTTAATGCATGTCCCCATAAATTCACTTGATCAAGCAAAGTTTTCAAATTAGTTTCATGTAATGCTTGTGGTTTAAATACACTACCATTTTCAAAATCAGTAAACAACGATAACAATACTTGTGTTCTTACATCAGCTACTTGTAGTTCACCCAAAACATTTCTTAAATGTTCTGCTGCTCTTGCACCACCGATAGAGCCATAAGATACTATACCTGCTGATTTGTTATTCCAAGCATCTCTAGCTAAATCTAATGCATTTTTTAATGATGCAGCCATTGAGTGATTGTACTCTTGTGCAATAAATACAAATGCATCTAAACTAGCTAGTTTTTCATTCCACTTTGTTATCCCACTTACATCATCACTTTCACCTAATAAAGGTAAATGATAATCTCTAATATCTACAATTTCATAATTTGCGTCATTTCTTTGATCTGCAAACTCTTTCACCCATTTTCCGACTTGAGGGCTTACTCTACCTTCTCTTGTTGATCCTAAAATGATTCCAATATTTAATCTTTTTTCTGTCATGATGACTCCTCCTATTTTACTTACTTATTGTAACTTGATTATACATTTGTAATCTAATAATGTAAAGTGATTTGCTTTTTAAAGATAATCGGTTATAATAAGAACGAATGAGGTGAGCAAGATGAGTGAAATTTGTGTAAAATTCGAAAGTGCATCTAAAATTTTAAGTAAAAGATGGATAGGTTTAATCATTCATCAACTTCTTGATGGACCGAAACGCTTTAACGAATTAGAATCTGAATTAAAGATTTCTGGAAAAGTGCTTTCTGAGAAATTAAAAGAAATGGAAAAACTAAAAATCGTCAAACGCACAGTCTATCCAACGACTCCTGTAAAAATAGAATACACTTTAACGGATAAAGGTAAAGCTTTAGATCCAGTGATCAAAGCTATTGAAGATTGGTCACAGTCTTGGATTTAAAAATAAAGGCAACTCAAGTCGAGTTGCCATTTTTTTATGTGTTTAAAACTAATTCTGGACTGGTATCTGAAATTTTATGAATGGTTCTCATTTCTAGCCATAATAGGACTAAACTAATTAACCCTGATAAAATATCAGCTGCTGCAAATCCAATCCAGATACCTAGCATATCATCTAATAGATATGTAAATAGATATACAAATGGAATAAAGAAAACCACTTGTCTTGATAAAGTAATAATCATTGCTCTAATTGGATATCCAAGTGCTTGGAAAACTGAACTCACGATGATTTGAAACCCGACCAATAAGAATCCAATAGATATAATCCTAAATGCATAAGCACCATAATCAATAAATAAAGGATCATTTTCATTACTGAATATTTTAAATAAGAAAGGGGAAAATATTTGAATAAACAAAAATCCAATAACAAAATAAACCATAATGACTTTGGTAGAAAATATAATGGTGTCTCTCATTCGCTTATAGTTTTTGGCACCATAATTAAATCCTACAATTGGAACCATACCTTGGACAATACCAAAACTAGGAAGGAAGACAAAACTAATAATCCGATTAATAACCCCATATATGGATATGTAAATACCAGGTTCTTCTCCACCATATCTATTAATCAAATTATAAATGATGATCGCTAAAAATGCCCCAAGCGAATTTCTTAAAAATGTCGGAAATCCAACAACAACCATTTCTTTTACAGTTTGAAAATCTATATGAAACCAACGATCAAGTTTGATTTTTAAGTTTGACTCTTTGTCTAACGCTTTAAAAAAGATATATGTTAATCCGATAAATTGTGAGATAACAGTTGCGATTGCAGCACCTTTGACACCCATTCCAAACCCAAAATCAAAGATAAAGATTGGATCTAAAATGATATTCATACCTGCTGATATTGCTAGTGAATACATCGCTATTTTTGATCGGCCTTCTGCTCTTGTCAAATTATTTAAAACAATGGATAAGGATTGCGGAATAAGACCAATTAAAATAATACTCAAATAATCATATGCAAAATTAATGTTTTCTGCGGTTGCACCAAAGAAAACTAATAGTTCATTGATAAACACATAACTCAATATTGAAAATAAAGCAGCTAAGACAACATCGATTCTTAAAGCTGTATTAACAGCATCTTCCATTTTTTGATAATCTCTTCTACCAAATGCTCTACTAAATACAGATGAGGCACCTATACCAATCATAAGTCCAACAGCAATAACTATCATTTGAATCGGAAAAGCTAGTGCTAATCCTCCGATTGCAAGTTCTCCTTCAGCACGTGCGACAAAAAGCGCATCTACAAAATTGTATAATGCGTTTATAGCCATACCAACAAAAGCTGGTATTGAAAGTTTTATTAAAAGTTTTTTAACATCATATTCTCTTAGTAGTTTTTCATTTTCTTTGTTCATTTTACCCTCAATAGTCTCAGCAAACCATGATAATACACGGTCGTGTTAATACTTCATATCTACTTTTTAATATAACTATTGTATCATAGTTTGCTTTATTTTTAGTGTGCTAAACATTTTTTCATATGAACTATGAGAATATAGAGTTTTATGTTAAAATAGGAAAGAAAAAATATAAAAACTTTGGGGTGAACTATGATTGTAAAATTATCAACAGACGGTCCGAAAATTTTTACAACTTATGAAAACGATACTTATGTTGCTATCATCAATAAAATGGAACCTAATTGGGCATATAGACTTATGGATTTGATCTATTATCAAAAAGAACTCAATCAATCTGTTGATCTAAGAATATCAACAGAAATCCTTAAAGAAGCTGAAATCATTTATCATGGACATGATCATAAAGGTCCACTAAGAGCATATGAAAACAAGGTCATGGTTCATTCAACAACTTTGGCTTCTTGGTCAAGCATTAAAAAGAGTTATAAACTTAAATCTTGGAACTTAGCTACTAAAGATAAAGATTTAAATGAAAACGAACCGATTGGTAAACAATTAAAAGACCCTGAGGATTTCTTAGATTATGTTATGCTTGGAGATTTCGGTTTTTATAATGAAATAGTTGTCTTATCAAAACAGAATAACAAACTTATATTCGATCCAAATATGGTTTATGAACCAGGTGTAAGGATATATATAAATGCAGAAAAACTAGCCAAAGATCAGTTACTCACTAGAGATGGTCTGCATTATAAAGTAAAAGACGAAATCGATCTTAACAAGTATATGATTGCTTATATTACTGCTGATGATCTAGAAAATAAGGAGTATACACCACTTACATTCTCCAATGCAGCTGATCAATGGTTTAAATCAAATTATACGACATAGAAAAAAGAATGTTCACACGAACATTCTTTTTTCATATGGTTACTATTTATATTTAAAATAAATGGTGGAGTTACCGAGGATCGAACTCGGGACCCCTTGCACGTCAAGCAAGTGCTCTCCCGCTGAGCTATAACTCCAACCATATATTTATTATACTTAATTCATTCGATTTTTCCAATACTTTATTTAGCTAATTTTCGCCAAGGACTCACATACCCACCTTGAACAATAGAAACCTCATTAGCAACGACTAAAGCCTTGGGATCAGTATCTTTGATTAAATCCATAATTGCAAACTTATTCTTTCTATTTGCAAAGATCATTAAGGCAGTACGTTCACTATCTTTTCCGTGTGCATCCATACTAGTCACACCATGACCATTCGCTCTTAAAACACGCATAATCATATCAGCTCCAGTTTTATCAGAAATCACTTGAATTAAAACTTTACCTACTGCGACTCTATTTTCAATAAATGAACCTACATATACTCCTAATGCAAAACCTACACTATAAACAATCCCTTTAATCGGTGCCTCAGTCACACCTTGAATAACCGAACTTGCTATAAATACCCATAAAAGAATTTCTACTACCGCTAATGCGGTACCTTGCTTGCGATATCCTTTACTAATTAAAATGATACGCATCGTACCTATAGTTACCTCAATAATTTTTGCGACAAATATTAATAGCAGTTCCCAAAATGAAACTGCAGTAAAAAAATCAACGATAAAATCCCACATAATTTTTCACTCCTTCTTTCAATCCTTATCTATTGTCTTAAAAAACAAATGATTTGTCAATATCATTTTGTTTTATTTGTTATTTTCATGTTCTAAAACATAATGTTTGAAAACATCCATGCCAGATTTTGTTTTTTCGATAAACCTTTCAATAGGTATACCCATATCCTTTTCGAATATAAATTCAACATCCATCACCCACAGGGTTTTGCCATTTTCATTATAAAACTTATTTTTACACCTATTATAAGCTCCCTTAACTTCATAAGTAACATCTAAATACTCTGGTTCTATTTTTTGCTTAATCGTCATCTTCATCTTCATGTCTTGACCTTTATTATCAAATATCAAGAAGCTTGTTGCGTCTTTCTCAAATATATCTAAAAACTCAGATTCGATTCTTTTTAATCCAATCTCCCAATTTTCAAAATGCTTTTGTGAAGTATATAGTTCAAAAACATCTCCTATTGGAGCATCAATATAAATATCTACTTTATATTTCATAGAATCACCACCACTTCTATTATAACAAACAAAGAGAAAAAGGCTAAGGATTTCCTTAACCTTTTCCTTATATGAAACGCATATCGTATCTTTTAGTCTCTATATGCGTTTACGGCTTCATTTAATGTCTCTTTTTGAATAATCGTATCAGATTCAATGTGATACACCAATACTTGTTCATATGAGAATGTATAAATATATCGATCCGTAACAACATCATTTACAATGTTCTCAATATAAATACCACGGTCTACTTGCATGTAATAATCGGTTTGATCATGTGATATAAAGATAGGTTCTGAAATAATATCATTACTTTCAAAATCGATAAAGAAAATGACGAACGAACTTTGATAATAATAATTAAACTCATCATAATGATACATGCTCATCGGGAATCCTACAATACCTTTAGTCGCATCAATCATTAAAGCTCTTGGATTATAAATGGCTTCAGAGAAACTATAAGTAAATCCTTCACTATCACTGGCAAAACTATAGGTTTCAAGTGGTTCTTCTAATCTTGTATCATAAGCACTTAATTTAAGTCCAGTAATTCTTCCTTCAGATGTTGCATCAAATCCAAATCCGATTAAATAATAATCTTCGGTCCATACATGCATATAAGTGCTATATCCTTCTTCTTTAATTGGATTTTCTAAAATCACAGGATTTCTTGGATCAGATAAATCAATAGTGTAAAGTGGATCAGTTTGTTCAAATGTTACAACTTGACCAATCTCCTTGTTGAATCTAACAGATTTCACATTTTCATTTTCTAATCCTAAACCTTCATCGATGGTTGCTACAACATTCAAAAGATCTTCTTCGAGGTCTTCTTCTAAGACATAAAGTCTATTCTTAGCTGGCCAAAACTCAGTGGTTACAACTCTTAAATAGCCTTCATACTCATCCATCCAGTACGAGTTCTCGACATAACCCAATATACTTTGTCCACCTTGATAAGTGATATCTCTCATTTCAGTATTTAAATCAAACTTCATGATTAATGTCTCATAGGATCCGACATTATCAGTTTGATCATAATTATAATAGCTAAATGCGGTATATAAGCTTTCTTGATTTGCATAAATTTGATTGACACCACCTAAGAATGCTTCTGCATCATAACTAAAATCACTTAAATCGATACTTGTAATCACTGTCATTGCAGTGGATAAGACATCTTCATAATAATAGATATCATCATAATCAACAAATGATTCTGTTTCCATGCCCTCTTTAGTTTCAATAAAGGTAGGTCTAAGTTCATCTTCAGTATCATATAAATATTTAGTAGAAACTAAGTACATTACATCATCAATCATTCGATGATCAAAAAAGTAAGCATCCGTTTCAACTTCATAAACGACGTCATATGTATCTCTATCTATCACAGAGACTGTACCTGTCGGTGCTTGATAATACCAGCCAATAGCCATATCACCTTCAGTATAATCAATAGGAAAATAATGATACGTATAGCCAACAACAACAATATAATCTTCTGTTAAATACATATCTTCTGTATAAACATCACCAAGATCTATAGATTCTAAGACTTCAACTTCGTAGTCATCATTAACTAAAACAACGTTAATCTTAGAATAATATCTTGAAGCATAATAAATATATTCTCCATCTGTCTTTATAATATCAGCTTCATCTACACCTTCAACTTGAACATTCGTGTCGATAAAATCTCTTTGGCTATCCTCATCAGCTGGAGCATCAACAGCATCTTCTAATCCAGCTTCTGGAAAAAAGCCATAATCATATCTATCTTGTAACTCATCAAGCAGTGATAACAATTTGGATTTTGATCCAACTTGATGTGCTTGAGTTAAGAGCTTTTGATTTTCAAGAATGATACCTTCTCTAAAAACACCCGAAATGCTTAACGTGAAAACTAGCATTGCTGCTAAAACTACTTGATAAGCTTTTCTGTATAGCAGAACCTGTGTGACTTTAGTTTTATCTCCAGTAAGTTTTCCTTTAAATTTGTTAAGTTTTTTATTCATTAAAACTTCTTGAATAAGGTTATAAAGTAAATACAAAACAACCAAACTTAAACTTGAAATGATAATCCATCCTAAAGTTGTCATTTTTCATACCTCCTATAAATTTAAACTTTCTTTAAAAGATTTGACGAAGGAACGAGTGACCTCTAATATTGAACCATCTTTAAGTTCTAACTTTAACTTTGCATTTAACCCAACTTTGATATAGTTTATCTTCCTTGTGTTGACAATATATGACTTTGAGATGCGAATGAAATGATAAGGTTTTAGCATTTCTTCTAATTGATAAAGTGGTTTTTTAATCACTTCAACTTTACCATGAACGTGTGCATATATATCTTCGCCAAAAGACTCTAAGTAGTAAATATCTTGTAGATGCAATTGGACAAATCCATCGTTTGTTGGAAAAAACATTTGCATTTTTTCATATTCGATGACTTGGAAAATCTTCTTTAAAGTATCCTGATGGTCTTGGTCAATTTCAATACCAATCATATCTTTAGGTAGTGTCTCTTGTTCATCTAGGACAACAAAATGGATATGGTGCTTGTTAAGTTTTTCTTTAAGATGTGTGAGTTCATCCTTACTCCATATGATTTTAATCATCTAGAGTTCCTCCTATCTTCACTATATGAAAAATAACTGAATCATTCAAGTTTTTAAACATAAGATGCAAAAATCACTGACAACTTGCATGATACCTATATCATATCAAAAAAACAGAAACAATGCATGAACATCATTTCTGTTTACAGTATTTTATAGTTTATTTTTAGGTTTTAAGCTGAAAATCACTTTAGCAATCGCAATAAAGATGACATAAAACTCTAATCTTCCTAAAAACATACCAATCGTTGAAGTCCATAAAATGAGTGAGTTCGCATGATATTGAACAATACCGACTGAAAGACCCACAGTACCTAAAGCTGATGCAAACTCAAATAGTGAATCTTTAACTGTAAATCCAAAACCTGTAAATATTAGTGTACCAGTAACTAAAGCTAATAAGTATGTCATTAAGAATGAGTAGTTTTGAACTACCTCATCTTTATGAATAATTGTTCTTGTCCCAATTTTATTAATGAAATGAGTTCTAATTGTCTTTTTATGACCGAATTGCTCTCTGATGTTCCAATATAAGCTCTTAAAAGCCAATGCAACTCTATATTGTTTCATACCACCAGCGGTAGATCCCATACCAGCACCTAAGACCATGACAATAATCAAAATGCTCATAAATGTAGGAGGCATAATGGTAAATGTTTCAATGGTTTGAAAACCAGTTCCAGTAACTGCTGAGATAAACTGAAATGATGCAATTCTTAGTGTATAAAAGAAATCTCCATCATACATGCCAATTAAGTTAATAACTAATATCGGAATAAAGACTACAAGTAATATGCCGAGTAATTTAATTTCGATATGACCAAATACATTTTTAAGTTTTCCTCTAAGAAGCATTAAATGCACATAAAAGTTTGTTCCACCTAATAGCATTAAAACCATAATAATGATTTCAACACTAACCTTATTAAACGCACCAATACTCGCTGCCTCAGTTGAAAATCCTCCTGTCGCAACCGCTGTGATTGAATGATTTAACGCTTGAAAAGGTGTTAAACCAAAGATGACAAGTAAGATTGTTCCTACAAGAATATAGCCTATATAAATCGACATGATCATACGACCAGATTTGACAAGGTTAGGTAATAGTTTATCACTATGCCCTTCTGCACTATAAAGTCTCATACCAAATTTATCTGAGATTGCTGAAGTTAACACTAAAACTAGACCAACTCCACCGACAAATTGCAATAAAGATCTAAAAAATAAATAGATATTTGGTGTTTCTGTAACATCAACAACAGTTAAACCTGTTGTTGAATAACCCGATGTTGACTCAAAAATCGCTTGAGTAAAATTGTAATTACCCGTTAATACAAAAGGCAATGAAGATATAAAAATTGCTAAAATCCAAATACCTACAACGAGTATTGCATCTTGAGATCTTTCCAATCTTTCTTTTTCTCGTCCTCTATATAGAAAAACAATTAAAGACCCAATAAGCATGGAACTAAGGGCTGGAATATAAAAATTTTTCGCTTCTGATATCTCATTTGGATAAAATATAATGGTGAGCAATGGGATTAAATTAATAATGCCTATTAATATCGCAAACACACCCAAATAATTAAATATTAATGGATATCCAGTTAAATGTTTTTTTTCCGTCATTGTTATTTTCTCTTTTGAATGAATTCTACGATCTCATCTTGATCATTAGGTGTTGAAATAATGATGAGTTTATCGTTTTCTTTAATTAATGTATCCCCTTTAGGAATAATGACATGAGGATCTCTAAAGATACAGCTGATATTAATATTACTAGGAAATCTAATATCCATCAATCGTTTATTGACAATTGCATATTCTTCTTCAACACCAATTTCAAGCATTACTATTTTTTCATCTTCAATGGATAAAGTTTTAATGATATTTTCTACTGAAGATTCATTTAAAATCGTTTGTGCAAGTAAGTAAGTTGAACTAATTACACTATCAATACCTAATCTTTTAAATAGCTCTACATTTTTTGGGTTCTTAACTTTTGCGACTGTCTTTTTAATATTAAATAGCTTTTTAGCTGTTATACATGTGATGTAATTATCTGTATCGTTATCTGATAGAGCTAGAAGTACATCTGCATTTTGTGCTTCTGCATCTGATAATGTATATGCTTTAGTTGGATCTCCAGGAAAAACATCAATGTTGTTATTTGCACTGATATATGTCGCGAAATCACGATCTTGATTAATAACGATGAGTTGATGATGCTCTTTTTTTAGTTTACTAACAATAAAGTCTGCTTCGTGTTTTCCACCTGCAATTACGATTTTCATTGGGCATCCTCCTCAAGGTTTAAGTCCATAAACTCATCATAGGATAAGTTAAATGGATAGATAGCTTTAATGTTTGTTCCATCAAGCAACTTCCCTTTATCTGTGTCAGATAATCTGACAAATATTCTTGGGACATTATAGACGTAAAAACATAAATGTGAAAGATATATATTCACATTGTCACTATCAGTTGTAATTACTACTGTTTTTGCGTGTTTAATATAAGAGTTTTCTAAAACTGATAAATCTGTTGCATCTCCTACAACTTGATAACCAGAAAAAGACTCTTGCAATTTTCTAAATGAATCATCTTGAGCATCGATGATGATAACATCTTCCCCGTGTTCTGACATGGTGGTTGCGATATTTGACCCTAATCTTCCTGATCCTATCACAATAAATTTATTTCTTTTCATGTTTTGCTCCTTTGTTTCATGATGTAATCATAATACCTATACTATTTTAACACTAATTAACAAAAAGTGCACTATTTGAGGTGTACTATATAACTTAGTTATATAAAATTTACATCATTTTTTAGTGTTTTTTTATCATTTTTCTTGTTTCTGAAGGAGTTTTTTGTCATAAACATCAATGAAAACTGCTCCTAAAGGTGCTGTAATTATGATTGCAAGCACTGAGATCATTAAGATAAGTTCTCCATGAGCAAGTCCTAAAGAAAGCGGAATTGCCCCGATTGCGGCTTGTACGGTTGCTTTTGGTGTATATGATCCTGCAACAAATAATTTTTCTTTTGCATTTAGTTTTGTCTTTATCAACGAAATAAAAACACCTAGAAGTCTAAATAAGACTGCGATATTTATTAAGATAACTGCAGATAAACCAACATCAGCTAATACGTCTAAATTAACAAGTGCACCAACTAAAACAAATAGCATTATTTCTGCAACAACCCATATTTTTTCAAATTTATTAACCAATCTTTTTGAAAGTATTGGATAATAATGGTTGATTGCAATGCCAAATGCCATCACGGCAAGCAATCCACTGAATGGTATGATATTTATTAAAACATCTTCTAAGGTCATAAATAAAAAGCCAATAGCAAATATGATTAAAACCTTAATGGTATCTCGCATATGAAAAATCTTAAAAAACTTTTGTGTGATAAATCCTATTATTATACCAATAAATATGCCTAATCCAATGGATATTGGTATATTAATTAAGGTACTTATATGAAATGAATCTCCTTGAGCAAGTTGTAAAAATGCATAAAATAATACAATCACATAAACATCATCAATCGATGCACTAGCTAAAATCATATGTGGAATTCTTTTTTGCCTACCATATCCAGATGCCATCAGTTTGATCATTCTAGGAACAATAACAGCTGGTGATACAGCAGCAACGATAGCACCCATGACTAAAGCAGTTTTAGTATCAATATCAAAAAATAATGGTGCTAAAAAGGTAATCGCAATAATCTCTATTGTCGCTGGGATAAATGATAATAATATTGCTGGTCGTCCAACTTTTTTTAAATCATCCACATGAAGTGATAGTCCAGCTCTAATCAAAATAACAATAAGTGCTATTTCTCTAAGATCAGTAGAAATGTTCATGATGCTAGAATCAATTAAGTTTAATGCATATGGGCCCATTATCATACCCGCAAGCAACATCCCTAAAATCGGAGGTAGTTTTAACACATTAAAAATTTTGGCAAGCATTAAACTGATTAAAATAATGAGTGAGACACTAAGTAACATCTTTCTTCTCCTTTTAAACAAAAAACTTCTACAACAAAAAAAGTTGTAGAAGTCATTAGCATTGAGCGGTTTTAGTAAGTACTAAGGGAGACATCATTCCCAAAATTAATTATATAGTTTTTTTTATAAATGTCAACTTTCTTCTTGATAAACTGATGATTCTTTTTGTTTTCGAACAAAAGGAATAATCATTGAGACTTGTTCTTGATAAAGTTTATATTCAGGTCTAGTCTTTAATATCTTCTTTTCCATCATTGGGATACTAATAAATACAAAAAGCAATGTCATTGAAAGTGGCGCTAAAAGGTATAGTAAATCGATTTGATTGGATAAACCAACCATCATGATATATAACCCCCACCATACAGTAACTTCCCCAAAATAATTTGGATGTCTTGAAAGTCTCCATAGACCTTCATCAATACATTTTTTTTCTCCTAGATGCGCTTTTCTAAATTTCCGCATTTGTTCGTCTGATACATATTGAATTACTGTTGCAAGTATTACCATTAAAAATCCAACTGTAAACAAAAGATTTAAACTAGGATTTATCGTTAATATTTTTATACCTACAATTAGCTGTGCAAAAACAATTAAAGTAGGAAATAACTGAATGGCTAAAAAATTCGTTAAAAAATATAATTTAGGCGCTTTATCTCTAATCATTAAATAACGCCAATCAACTTCAGTAAACCCATGCCATCCTTTGATCCAGTTTAAAGTGAGTCGGATTGCCCAAAAGCTAATTGCAAACATCATCATAAAATGTGGCAATGTGAGTGTCTTACCTGAATCGATAAAAACAAAAATTAAAAATACCGGTGGAATGACACTCCAATATGGGTCATATAAGCTTGCGTTATTTAAAATTAAGCTCATGATATATATGAATACCATAGCCGCTAAATCAGCAACTAATAACGCTAATATCATAGACTCTAAGTTAACAAATACATATACAACATATGCAATAACAAACGCAATTATATAAAGTAATCCCACAACAATCAGATCTTTTGTTTTTTTATTCATGATATACCCCTTGTAGTTTTTTTATATTATATCACGAAACATAGGATTTCATTAACTTGTCTATAAGATTTTGCATGACTTGATCTATATCAAAATGCTGATCTTTAAGTAAACTCATCGAAGTTGCATTTAAGTTTACAAACTCTGTTTGATTGACATTTAGACCTACACCAATGACAACATAATCAAGCATATTACCTTGGCTTCTTGATTCCATCAAAATACCACATATTTTATCAACTCCAACATATAAGTCATTAGGTTCTTTAAAACGGGGAGTGATGTCATGTGATTCTAACAAAGATGTAATGCCTTCTATCATCCATTTTTTTATATCTTCCAAACAAGAGACATCAATATCTTTGAGCAGTACACTAAATAATAAATTCTCCTTAGGATTAGAAACCCACATACGATCAAACTGACCCCTACCTTTTGTTTGAAAATCAGTTCTTATAAATGTTAAATGAGAAAAAGAGCTAAAATGCTCTTTTAATATATCACTTGTCGATGTTAAGTTGTCAAATGATAAATATGTGTATTGCATTAGACGCCTACCGCAAATGACACTTCAGCTTCACAGACTAATTCATCATTCACATATGCTTCTGCTTTGCCAAAGCCAAATGGTCCTTTAATTCTAGTGACTTCACAATGAAGATATAATGTATCTCCTGGAACGACACTTTTTCTAAATTTCGCACTTTTGATACCTGTAAAATAAGCAATTTTACCTTTATATTTATCATGAGATAAGATAATAACTGCTCCAACTTGTGCAAGAGACTCCACTAATATGACACCTGGAACTACAGGTTTACCTGGAAAATGACCTTTGAAATAAAATTCATCTGCTGTAACATGTTTAACGCCAATACCTTTAAATGTATCTAGCTCGATGATTTCATCCAAAAGTAAAAAAGGATCTCTGTGGGGAATAATCTCTTTGATTTCATCTAATGTTAACTTCATCATTTCACCTTCTTAAAGATCACAGCTGCATTTTGTCCACCAAAGCCAATATTAATGTTCATACCATAAGTCATATCACGTTTTTTAAAAACATTCGGTGTATAATCCAAATCACATTCAGGATCAGTTTCACGTATATGTATCGTTGGTGGAACTAATGACGTTTCTAATGCTTTAACTACTGTAATACATTCAATAGCTCCAGCTGCTCCTAAAGCATGCCCAGTCATTGATTTTGTTGAACTGATACTTACATGATATGCATGATCACCTAAAGCTTTTTTAATCCCTAATGTTTCAAGTCTATCATTTAAAACTGTTGATGTTCCATGTGCATTGATATAATCAAGTTCATTCGCACTGATTTTTGCATCAGCAAGTGCTTGTGTAATACAAGCTGTAATTCCAACTGCATCTTCATCTGGTGCAGTCATATGATAAGCATCTGCTGTTGTTCCATATCCAACAACTTCTGCGATAATTTCAGCATTTCTTGCTACAGCATGATCATAACTTTCTAGAATCATCACCCCTGCACCCTCAGCAATCACAAATCCTGTTCGCGTTTTATCAAAAGGTCTAGATGCATATTCTGGATCATTAGAAAAATCTAAAGCTTTTAAACTTGAAAATCCGCCTAGTCCTAAATCATTAATTGGTGCTTCAGCACCGCCAGCAAAGGCAACCTCTAAATAACCATCTCTAATATATCTAAATGCTTCACCAATAGAATTCGTTGCAGCTGAACAAGCCGTTACCACAGGAATGTTTGGTCCTTTAGCACCATATTTGATTCCGATTTTTGCTCCAACCATATTGATGATTGCATTGGGAATGAAAAATGGGGATATACGATCTTGTCCACGTGTAACAGATGTTTTAGTTTCTTCAAAAATAGTTGTTAACCCACCAATGCCACTGCCTACAAATGTACCAAATCTAAATAAATCAACTTTATCTAAATCTAGTTTAGATTGTTCCATTGCTTGTGCAGCAGCAACCAATCCTAAATTCGTTACACGATCAGCTCTTCTAATTTCTTTTTTTTCAATATAATCTTCGAAATTTAAATTTTTTACTTCTCCGGCAATTTTCACTTTCCAATCTGTTGTATCAAAAAGGGTAATAAAATCAATGCCGTTTTTTCCTTCTACTAAAGCTTTAAATGATGCATCTACATCATTTCCTACTGGTGAAACTAATCCCATACCAGTAATCACTACTCTTCTTTTTTCCATTTACATCACCATCCCGCCATCAATCACTAGCACTTGCCCTGTCATGTAACTTGCTAAATTGCTTGCTAAATACACGACAGCATTTGCTACATCAATAGGCTGTCCTAATCTTTTTAAAGGTATATTATTTAAATATGCTTCTACAAATTTTGGATCCAAGTTTTTGGTCATTTCTGTTTCAATAAATCCTGGACAAATCGCATTTGCAGTCACACCCTTGGTCCCAAACTCTTTTGCTAACGATTTTGTAAGACCAATCATGCCTGCTTTTGATGCACTATAATTGGTTTGTCCTACATTACCGATTAATCCAATGATACTTGAAATATTGATAATTCTACCTTGATTTGATTTTAAAAGTGGTCTTGCAGCATGTTTTGCCATGTTCCAAGATCCTTTTAGATTTGTATCCATCACTTGATCAAACTGTTCTTCTTGCATTCTAAGGATTAATTGGTCTTTTGTGATACCTGCATTATTAACCAATATATCAAGTTGTCCAAAAACATTTATTGTTTCATCAACCAATGTCTTTGCTTGGTTAAAATCTGAAATGTCAGCTTTAATAGCTAATGCGTCAGAGCCTAATGATTTGATTTCTTCAACCAGTTCTAAAGCTTTTGCTTCACTGCTTCTATAATTGATGACAACTTTTGCTCCATGTTTTGCAAGTTCCAAAGATATCGTACGACCAATGCCAGCAGCCCCTCCTGTCACAATCGCAACTTTATTTTGTAAATTCATGTGTGTTTAACCATCCTTTCACAGCATCAAAACTTTCATATGTATCAAAACTCATAACTTCAATGGTTGGATCGATTTTTTTAATTAATCCTGTAAGCACTTTACCAGGACCAATTTCTAAAATATGTGTAATGCCATCTTTTTTCATGTTTTGGATACTATCTATAAATTTGACTGAATGCGTCATTTGTTTTTCAATATGTGTATAGATGTCATCATCGCTTAATAAAGTCGCATCCAAATTCATATACATATCAAGTTTCTTTTGCTTTGGTTTTAGTATAACATTATTTTTTATATCTTCTACTAATTTCTTACTTGCATGCTTCATTAAAGGTGTGTGAAAAGCACCACTTGTATTTAAGATGACTGCGCGTCTTGCACCTTTGTTTTTAAGCAATTCTACGGCTTGATGAACAAGTTGTTCTTCACCAGAGATAACGAACTGATTTGGTGAGTTTTCATTTGCTAACTTTAAAACGCCCTCATTTTCAAATCCATCACAAACCGATTTAACATCGTCATATTCTAACCCTATGATTGCTGCCATAAGTCCCTTTTGTTTTTTTGTTTCTTCTTCCATATATAAAGCACGTTTTGAAATGATTGTTAAAATCTGTTTAAAATCAAAAACTTCTGCAGCAAAATAAGCAGTATATTCACCTAAACTAAAACCTTCTACTGCACTTATGATTGGATTTAGTGACTTTATCTTTTCATATCCAAATATAGATTTTAGTGCAACTAATGGCTGAACATAAAGTGTTTGTCTCATTTTTTCTTCATCTTTAAACGCTTCAATCACATCAAATCCTAATAAACGTGATGCTTCTAATGCCATATTATTAAATTGATAATCTCCATCAATAAAGTCAATACCCATATTTAAGTACTGACTTCCTTGTCCAGAAAAACATATTGCTAATTTGTTCATCTCATCACTTCCAAACTTAATCTATATTGATCAACTGGATCAAACAAGTTTTGTAAAACTTCTTCAACCGTCTTTATTTCCTTAACAAGTCCGCTAATTTGCCCTGCCATGACTGAACCAGTTTCCATATCTCCATCAAAAACAGCTCTTCTTAAAGACCCTAAAGTCATTTTTTCAAGTGTCTCCAAATCAACACCTTGATTTGATAACTCTATATATTTCACAGCCATTGGATTTCTAAGTACTCGAACTGGGGCTTTTGTTTGTCTACCCGTGACAATCGTGTCTGTATCTTTTGAAGATACGATTTTCAACTTATAGTTTAAATGGATTGGACACTCTTTAGTCGCTAGTAACACAGTACCTATTTGTACTCCCTTAGCACCAAGTGCAAAAGCTGCTAAAACACCTCTATGATCTGCAATACCACCTGCTGCAATGACTGGAATAGATACTTGGTCGACAACTTGTGGAACTAAAGCCATCGTGGTAAGTTCACCAATATGCCCTCCAGCTTCTGTACCTTCACATATGACTGCATCTGCACCCATACGCTCAACTCTTTTTGCGAGTGCTGCTGATGGCACTACTGGAATAACAATCATATGGTTTGCTTTCCATTTTTCCATATAAATCCCAGGTGAACCAGCACCTGTCGTTACGATTTTTACACCTTCTTCAACAACAACTTCTGCGATGTCTTTTGCATGTGGACTCATCAGCATAATATTGACACCAAAAGGTTTATCTGTCAGTGTCTTCATCTTTCTAATTTCATTTTTTACCCAATCTTTATCATACCCACCAGCACCAATTAAACCTAGTCCACCAGCGTTTGATACTGCTGATGCGAGCTCTGCAGTTGCGATATTTGCCATACCACCTTGAATGACTGGATACTTTATATTTAATAATTCACAAATATTTTTCATAGATGCCTCATAAATGAATGAGAGCACTTCCGTATGTAAAGCCCCCACCAAATCCTACTAATATCACTTTTTGATTTCTATTTTTTTGATCTAACATATATTCATCTAAGCTGATCGGAATGCTTGCTGCTGAAGTATTTCCATACGCTTCGATATTTAAAACAAATTTTTCCATAGGAATATTCATCGCTTTAGAGACTGCTTGAATAATCCTAATATTTGCTTGATGTGGAATGATTGCATCAATCTCATCAATGGTTAAATGAGCATCATTAAGCATTTTTTCGATACCTTTTTGCATAATATCAACTGCAAACAAAAATACTTTACGACCATCCATTTTGATATATTTTTCAACGGTCAGTGATAATAACTCATCTGGTTTAGCTGCATTGTAAAAAAATGCTTGATCTTCCTTTTTTTCACTTGGTTCTACAATCAATGCGCCAGCACCATCACCAAACAAAATGCATGTGTTACGATCTGTATAATCAACGACTTTGGTCAATTTTTCTGAACCAATCACCAATGCTGAACGAAAACGTCCTGACCCAAGCATTGATGCAGCTATTTCTAATCCATAAACAAAACCTGTGCATGCAGCATTTATATCAAAACTCATGCAATCATGAGTAATCCCTAATTTTGTTTGAACAAAATTTGCAGTTGAAGGCGTCATTTGATCACCCGTTATTGATGCAACTATAATTAAATCAATTTGATTAATATCATAATTTGCTTTTCTTATAGCATCCATTGCAGCATGATAAGCTAAATCGCTACTTTCTTCACTTTCAGATGCTTTATGTCTTTTTACAATCCCTGTTCTTGATACAATCCATTCATGATTTGTATCAACCATTTTTTCTAAATCTTGATTTGTTATTGTCTCTTTAGGTATATATTTTCCACTAGAGATCACTTTGATTTGTGTTTGATTCATCTATGTCTCCCTCTTTAAATACACCGATCTTTCTAAATTTTTCATATCGCTGATTTAATAATGTTTGCTTATTTAAAGTCCGTAATTCTTTTAGACGTGTTGTCATTTTATCTTTGAGTTCATTCACACCAAATGTTGGATTTTCATGAAGCCCATCTTTTTCTGATATCACTTCATCAATGATGTTAAATTCAAGTAAATCTTTGGCAGTTAACTTCATAATTTCAGCAGCTTGTTCAGCTTTGGAACTATCCTTATACAATATTGATGCAAATCCTTCAGGTGATAATATCGAATAAATAGCATTTTCAAACATCACGATATAATCACCTACACCTATTGCGAGTGCCCCACCAGAACCACCTTCACTTAAAACGATAACAATAATAGGCACTGATAATGCCATCATATCAAATAAGTTTTGTGCGATGGCTCTTGCTTGTCCTCTTTCTTCTGCTTCAACCCCTGGATATGCACCTGGAGTATCAATAATCGTAATAATTGGACGATTAAATTTTTCTGCTTGTTTCATTAAGCGAATCGCTTTTCGGTAACCTTCAGGATGAGGCATACCAAAATTATGTTTAATCTTATCTTCTGTATTCATGCCTTTTTCTTCAGCAATCACAGTCACTGGTATCGTTTGAAATTTAGCTATACCACCAATAATGGATGGGTCATCTCTAAATAAACGATCACCTTTAAGTTCTATAAAATCGGTAAACAACATCGATATAAGTGTTCTAGAAGTTATCCGTTTTGGGTGTCTTGCTAGTTTTACGATTTCCCATGCGCTTTTATGCATTAGATCCACCTTCTTCCGGGTGTAATCTTAAGATATGATATAGTGTTTTTCTCATTTCACTTCGATGAACGATCATGTCAACTTGGCCATGATTTAATTGAAATTCATCTGTTTGAAATCCTTCTGGTAAATCCTGTCTAATCGTTTGTTTAATAACTCTTGCTCCAGCGAAACCGATTAAAGATGATTTTTCAGCTATCATAATATCGCCTAAAGAAGCGAAACTTGCCGCAACACCACCGGTTGTCGGGTTTGTTAGAACACTGATATATAACAGTTTTGCTTCATCGTGTTTAACTAGTGCAGCACTTGTTTTAGCCATTTGCATCAGTGAAAAAATACCTTCTTGCATACGTGCACCACCCGATGCAGAAAAAATTACAAGCGGTAACTTATGCTTAGTTGCATATTCAATAAGTCTAGTTACTTTTTCTCCTACTGCACTACCCATTGAACCCATCATAAAAGATGCATCTAAAACACCTATTGCAGTTTTGATACCAACAACATCACCGGTACCACAAAAAAATGCTTCGTTTATTTTAGATACTTGTTTACCAATATTTAGTTTATCATCATAGTGTTCCATTTTTAGTGGATTAACCGATACGATATCATCGAACAAGACTTGAAAAGAACCCTCATCAACCACTAAGTCAATACGTTCGTTTGCTCCCATTCTAAAATGATAATCACAAAATGGACATATATAATGCCCAATATGCAGCGTTTTTTCATAAATTGCTGCACCACATTGATCACATTTAAAGAATAAGCCTTCAGGAATATCAATTGGTTTATAAGAAACTTCTTTTTTTCTAACTGTCTTTTTGAATTCTTCTAGTCTTTTTTTT
>SWCC01004756.1_pt1 | contig 52483 bp, 48 predicted proteins | sample 4692971 | NCBI WGS metagenome assembly SWCC01 (sample SAMN10267277, study PRJNA491770) | bioreactor metagenome | isolation source: DHS bioreactor inoculated with subseafloor sediment | place: Japan: off Shimokita Peninsula | collected 2006-08 | reverse complement strand
GGTGCATTGAGCCTGTCGAAATGCGGTGCATTGAGCCTGTCGAAATGTAGTTCAACCGAGAATAATCGATGGTTCTTGCAGACCGCTCATATTCCTATTTATTGTGGGCTGGGCATTATTAGTCCCTTTTCGTTTTTAATGTTTTTTTAAATTGGTCATAATGTTTCGTAATCCGATTTAAGTATTCTTTATCCGAGAATAATATTTTATAAAACATTCTTAATATTTGATTTGAAATCTCAGATTGATACTGAAATGAGTCTATGGATGGTCCTTTTAATTCTTTGATTTCATTTTCTTTAAACCCCTTAAATTCAGTTCTGTAAAATGAAAGCTTTTCCCACCCATATGCAATTGTGGCAACTATTTTTTGATTCATAATAACCTGCAAAAATACTCTTCTGCAATCGCATTCATCACAAAAAAGTTCAATAAAAACGTAATCTCCTTGGGGAAGATTAAATTCATTGTCGTTTTGTTGTAATGTAATTACCCTTGTTTCTTTTTCAGCAATCCTTGGGCAAATGTCATGAAATGGAATATATGGCATCGTTTTTTCTATTTAATCAATGTCATCGGTTGTGTCAATAATCTGGAACTTAAAATTCCACCCCTCAACTCCTTTTAGTAGATCAATAAATTTTTCTATTGTAATCTTTTTACCATCAACTTGAAAGAAATAATCAAAATTTGAATTATCAAGATTATCATCCCATAAAATCCGACCTGCTACTTCAAGACCATCAAGTATTGAAATGTCGCCATCTTTATTATCTAAATATCTCTTATTTATTCCTTTTTTAATCTTTTCTTTTAGTTGCAACTCTGCTTTTTCTATATCAGAATCAAAGTTTGATAAAATATGAAAAACTCGAGGCTCATCATTAATATTACTTTTAATCACCTCGAATGCCTCTGATAATACGCCTGAAGGAACCTCAAATGTTGCAATCTTAAAGTGTTTCTCATTACCCCATTTATCAATAATGAAAAAATCATATCCCTCGTCAAGTGTGCTATGAATTCTTGTGTTGTTATCTTCCATTTGTTCAATTTATTGTATACTCGCTAGTCTTCTTGCCTTGCCCACAACGTGTTGCGGGTAACAAATGGCGGGGATTTCGCCGCGTTTCATTATCCGCCGTTAATGAAGTTTAAAGATAGCAAAAAAGTTTAAATACCCATCTAAACCCCGCTTTTTGTTGACCAGCTGTTATCGGCTGCTGTTCTAAAATTTAAAGAGATTCATTTGTAATTTTATTTTTTTATTTTAAATTTAATTGGCATTTCCTTTCCATCCGATTTGTTTTTAACTATTACAATACCAGGAATTTCTTCTTGATCGGAATTATTTACTTCAATATAATTAAAATCTAAACCATAAGAATCATTTTTGGAGTTAGCCTCTACAAAATTTACATGACTAAATCCTGCACTTTCAATTATCTGAATATTTTTCTTAATAATAGATTTATCAACCCTACAACCAAATATTACGGCCCGTAATGCTTCTGGATTGAATGGTATCGCACCATGATTCTTTTTACATGATCGATATTCTTCCTCATACTGCCAATGAGTAGATTTTGTAGTTATTATTTCAGTGATAGCGTCTTTATGCTTTGCGATATAATCAATCTTTGGATATTCTTCCTGATAATTAACCTTCAATATATCTTTAAAAAAGGTTGGATCATATTCAACATTGAACTCTAAACACACTCCCTTATGATGATCTCCATAATGTGCCCACATTAACAAGTTATCATGACGAAGGGAAAAGCAGGACACACTTCCTTTTTTTAAAACATCTTGACAAGTTTTGGTTAGCCATGCCGCATTTTCCTTACTATCTTTTTGCAACCATGCATCTGCTAATTTACTTAAAGTTTCTTCATCATAATTTAATGAAGTGCTCTCAAACCATTTTCTAATTTCCTCGGGATTGGTATTTTCAATTATTTTAGCTTTGAATTCAAAAGGGTCATTAAAACTATCGGCTGGGGAATGCCAAATAGTTTTGTTTTTAAATAGATTCTCAAGGTGAGAATTTATCGTATGGTATTTATAAACGATTCCAGAAATTTTTTCCATTTTTAAATTATAATGATGTTAATTCAGTGATTTCAGTTGCCGATAACGGTTGGCGGTATGAAACGTTGGGGATTGCGGGCGACTTTCCTGTCAAGTTACAATGAACTTGATGCGTGGCAGAACGCTCGAATAACTATTTAAACCCCAATGTTTTATACCGCGTGTTGAACTAAATCCCTGCGGGATAGCTACAGTAAAGATAATTATCCATTTTGAGTGACTGAACATTTCATTAAAATAAAATCAATCCAGGCATTTACCTTCTTTTCTTTTTCCTTCGAATAGCGAAACATGTCTTATTAAATTCTTACATTTGTCCAATAGTTCTTTTTCGAACTGCTTTTTACCTCTGAAAGCAACTTATTAACTTCCTGTTTTCCAATAGTTAATAACTAAAACCGTCAGTAAGTACATAGGAATAAAAATCATCACTTTTTACCGGGATGTAGTTCAACCTGGAATAATCGCTGGGTCTTGCAGACCGCTCATATTCCTACTTATTACCAACCGTAATTTATTTTAAATGTCTTGTCAAATCCTTAATATTCACTTCATTTGACTCAAATTTCTCACCAATTGATGTTGTCACAATTGCTTTCAGTGTTGTGTCATCGGGCAAAGATTTCCATTGAGCAATTCCTCCTGGTTTCAATTCATAATTTACAGTTAATGGCTGTCCCCATTCCATTTTTATTGGGAAATTTAATCTCTCCATTCTCCCAGTCAATAAAAATGTATCATATTTACCTTCCAATCCATTTGAAATCTTAAAATATGGCTCTGAATAGTAACGATATTCTTTTGTCAAGTTTGTAATAGTAACACCAATCGCAGCACCTGTTACTCCTTGATATTCTGATATGAGAATGTTTTGAGATAAATAAATTTCAGCTACCTTGTCCTGAACTTTTTGAATTAATGGCGCATTTGATTCTTTTTCGAGTTTTTTCAAAATTAATTGCGCAAATTGTTCAGGGGTATAATTTCTCAAATCAATAAATGCTATAGTATTTCTAAGTCCCTCGATTTTTGTATCGTCAAACCTAGCTGGCAATATATAATCTTCTTTTGTATCTATTGCTCTTGATATAGCATTTCGAATCTCATAATTTGTCCATATTTTTTTATCATAGTTAGTAGAAATAAATGGAATGCAATATTTAGCACTACGACTATATACAAACTCAAAATGAATTCCTAAATCTTTTCCCCAAAGGTCCGCTTCTTCGAATTTATCATAAAATACTCTCACATCATTCGCAGATAGAAATTTAGCAACCTGCTCAACATAATCTCTATCTTCCCCAGCAAATGATAAGGCAATGTCATATTTGTAATCCATAGTTATAATTTAGTAGGTGTCTCGTTTCATTATGGTTGGTAACTTGTTTATATATACACCTTTTTACCTCAGTAAGTGCACATATCACATCCAAAACCGGATATAATGTGCACCTTTCTCCATTTCTGACGCTGCATATATCCTCATCAAATGTAGGGATTAATTCATTTGTAAAAACATTACATGGCATCAATCGGAGAATTCTTTGTGGCAACTCCTTAACATAAATTCATTCTTCGAAATCGATTTATGAGATAGAGACTTCCTCTTACCATCCAGACAATGGCAGCAACTTCGACAAAACCAAACGTCCCCCGTCCCTTCCAGGCGTCCCTCGTCCCTTTTATAAATCTGAAATCCGCAATCCACAATCTGAAATCGAACATCCACACCCCACCGTACACATTCAGGAACATACCGTACACACCTTTAGCGCAAACGATTGTAACTTTGTATTTCACAAGCAGCGCCTGGTTTATCAATGCATTGCCAAAGGTGCATGTGAGTTGTTCTTTCCCTGATTCAGAAGTGTATTTGTGTTTAACAAATCATAATAAAAATCTTTGCGTCCTTGCGTCTCCGCGTGGGTCTTTTTGAAAAATCAAACAATTATGGACATAGCCACCCGTTTCCCCCAAAATCCGCTGCTGCGGCCCTTCGACCTTAAACCAGGCATCGAAGGCATGGAAATTACCTGCCTGCTCAATCCCGGCGTTTTTGAAATGGACGGTAAAATCTGGTTGGTGTTGCGCGTTGCCGAAAGGCCAAAACAAATCGAAGGTAAAATTAGTTTCCCGGTATATAATAAGGCCGGAAATATTGAAATTCTGAGTTTCGATAAAAATGATCCCGAATTAGATGCCTCCGACCCCCGCGTAATCAACTATAAAAAGAAGGACTACCTGACTACGCTTAGCTATCTGCGGCTGGTTTGCAGTGACGACGGGATTAACTTTTACGAACCTGAAGGCTACCCTCCCATCTTCGGCAAGGGAGAACTGGAAACCTTTGGCATTGAAGATTGTCGCGTGGCCACCATGAAGGATGGTTTCGCGCTGTCGTTCACCGAAGTATCGGAGTTTGGTGTGGGTGTTGGGTTAATCCGCACCAGCGACTGGAAAAACTTCAGCCGCGAAGGCATGATATTTCCGCCACACAATAAGGATTGCGCCATTTTTGATGAAAAGATAAATGGTAAATATTACGCACTTCATCGTCCCAGCAGCCCCGAGCTTGGCGGGAATTATATTTGGATTGCAGAGTCGCCCGACCTTATCCACTGGGGACAACACAAATGCATCGCCACCGTTCGACCTGGAAGCTGGGATTCGGCCAGGGTAGGAGCAGGTGCTGCACCCATTCGAACCGAAAAAGGCTGGCTCGAAATCTACCACGGCGCCAATGCCGATCATCGCTATTGCCTGGGCGCCTTGCTGCTTGATATCAATGACCCTACAAAAGTGCTTGCCCGCAGCATTAACCCTATTATGGAGCCAACTCAGCTTTACGAACAAACCGGATTTTTTGGTAATGTAGTGTTTACCAACGGCCACTATGTGAAAGGAGACGACATTTTTATGTATTACGGTGCCAGCGATGAGGTAATTTGTGGCGCAAGGTTATCCATAAAGCAAATTCTGGAAACGCTTAAATAATTCAGGAAGCAAAATAATTAAATCACGGAACTCAATTTGACAGCAGACATATTATGAAGAAAAAAATCTTAGAAGAGTTTAGCTTTTTTATGTCTATGCCCAGGGATATGCGCCTTGTGCTTATCACCAACATGATTTACGCATTTGTTATTCCCATTATTGACATCTTTGTGGGCGCCTACATTATGCGCAGCTCCAATGATCCTTCCATGGTTGCGGTTTACCAGTTGTGCGTTTACACGGGGATACCTTTTGCATTCTTAATCAACGGTTTTTTACTGAATAAAATTAATATATCACATCTGTACAGCTTTGGTATGCTGCTGAGCGGTGTTTCCATGATTTTCATGATGACACTCAGTGATATAAACATGCTGGGCGTATCCATCACCGGATTTATAATGGGTGGTTCCTTTGGTTTCTTCTGGGCCAACCGCGATTTTCTAACCCTGGACACCACCAACGATTCCAATAGAAACTATTATTACGGTGTGGAGACCTTCTTCTACACCATTACATTTATTATAGTTCCCGCCGTTGTTGGCTGGTTCATAGTAAAAAGCACTTCCCTCGAATGGTTTGGGGGAAGCATACAGGGTGCCTACAAAGCCGTAACTGTTGTGGTAATGCTGCTTACTATTCTGTCCAGCATTGTCATTCATTTACATAAATTCAGGAATCCCAGAGAGAAGAAGTTTCTTTACTGGCGCTTCGACAGACTATGGAGAAAGATGCTGGGATTGGCCTCCTTAAAGGGGATGGTTCAGGGTTATCTGGTTACTGCACCCGCTATTCTGATTCTGACCTTGGTTGGCGATGAAGCTGCGTTGGGTACCATACAAAGCATAAGTGGGATACTAACTGCATTTCTCCTCTATTTTCTGGGAAGAACAACACAGCCAAAACACCGGATTATCATATTTGCTGCCGGTATGATCATTTTTCTCATTGGAGCCTTAACCAATATGATACTGTTCTCTGCCATTGGAGTAATTGTGTTTGTTTTGTGTAAAGTATTGTTTATGCCCTTGCACGATATCGCATATTTCCCCATTCAGATGCAGGTAATCGATATGCTGTCGGAAAAGGAGAACCGCAGTAAGTACGCATACATCTTTAACCATGAGTTTGGACTGTATCTGGGCCGTTTCTTTGGGCTGGTTTTGTTCATTGGACTGGCTTTCTATGTTTCGAAAGAATTCGCGCTAAGGTATTCACTGGTGATTGTTGCGCTTATTCAAATGCTGGCCATACCTCTGGCAAAAAATATTATGAAAAACTCTTACGCTGAAGAAAATGAAAAAGCTTAATCTGATATTATTTATGGCTGTGCTTGTACTGGCCTTTGCAGGATGCAAAAGGCAGCCCGGCGAAGTGGTAACGCAGACCGCCATTCAGCGCATCAGCCAGATGCCTGACTTACCGCAACCCATGCATATTATTGACTGGGAAACAAAGGCTCGTCAGTTCGATAGTCTGGCTTTCGATTTCAATAATACCGCCGATTATGGCTCTTTGATCTGGTTGGATAGCGCCCGCCGCAACATTGATCAGGTAACTTACGGGCTATACACCGTGATTGGCGATGTGCGCCAGGGACCTGAAAATTACAACGGTGAATTTCACGAAGCCCTTACATCGCTCAATTCATTGGTGAGTGCCGGTTTGTTGGGTATTGACAAAACCAGTCAGCACGGTTACAACTTTGTGAAGATGTCGCAAAATTATTTTAACAGCGACAACAACTGGAACATTGTGATGAACAACACCAACCCCGAGGTGGCAATGGCCGGCGGTGGTTATGGCCGCGACTGGTGGTACGATGTGTATCCCAATGTGTTGTACTATGGCGTGGCTGCACTGTATCCCAATGTAGAAAACACCGAAAATATCCAGCGCACGGTTGCCGAGCAGTTTTACAAAGCCGATTCCACCCTTAACGGGAATTATGACTATTCCTATTTTGACTATTCCTCCATGCAGGGCATGAGGAACCACATTCCCTGGCAACAGGATGTAGCAGGCGGACATTCGTATGTGCTCTACTCCGCATATCAAAAATTTGGCGACCCCCGTTACCTTGAAGGTGCAAAACGGGCTACCCAGGCTTTGGTTGATCAGAAAGAAAGCCGTTTTTACGAAATACTACTACCTTTTGGCGCCTACACTGCTGCCCGCCTCAATGCCGAGCAGGGAACCAATTATGACGTAACCAAACTGCTGAACCATACCTTTGACGGCTGCCAGTCGAAAGAGGCTCGTTATGGCTGGGGCGTGATTGCGGACAAGTGGGGCGATTTTGATGTTTCGGGACTGCAGGGAAGTATCACCGATGGCGGCGGATACGCCTTTTTCATGAATTCGGTCGCTTTGGCCTGGCCTTTGGTACCCATGGTAAAATATGAGCCCCAATATGCCGAAGCCATTGGAAAATTTATGCTGAATGCAGTAAATGCCAGCCGTTTGTTCTATCCCGACGAGGTGGATAATGTCCATCAGTGGTTGCCCGAAAAGAAAAACCTCACCCAGGGTATCATTGGCTATGAAGGCGTTCGTAAAACAGATGATTTTGGAAAGCCTGAGCTGGTAGGCGTTTCGCCTGTCTCATTAGGCGACGGACCTAAGTGGGTGGAAGGTCAGCCGGAAGAAACTATGTTTAGCCTCTACAGCACTTCTATTGCCGGGGTTTTCGGCGCCATAGTGCGTCCCACGGATGTGGAAGGTATTCTGGCTCTCGATTGCAATGCCACGGACTTTTATGCCGAAAATCCCTTCCCGGTTTACCTGTATTACAATCCTTACGGGGAAGATAAAACGGTGACTTATAGCACCAAAACACCTGTTGATTTGTTTAATGTGTTGACAAAGACTTATTTGGCTAAAGCCGGAAGCGGAAATATCAGTATTCAGATTCCTGCCGGAAAAGCGGTTTTGGTGGTGGAACTGCCTGCCGGTACCCGGTTGACTTCTGATGGCAAGAAACTTACTGCCGGGAAATCGGTAGTGGCTTACAATTAATAACATTCACAGAAAATAAAATCACAATACCATGATGATGAAAAAACTACTGTTTCTTGTGATGATGCTTTCGGTCTCAGGGGCTCTGTTTGCGCAGCGGACCATCGAAGGCACGGTTACCGATGCCAAATCCGGTGAAACACTCATCGGTGTAACTGTTCAGATAAAAGGGACCACCATTGGTACTATCACCGATATTAACGGGCATTATGTGCTGACCTCGGATGGACTCACCGCCACCTCTGTGGTATTGTTTTCTTACGTTGGTTATGCTGATCAGGAAGTAGTGCCCGGTGCACGCAACACCATCGATATACAATTAGAGGCAAAGCAGACCATGTTGGATGAACTGGTGGTGATTGGTTATGGTACGACCAAAAAACGCAATGTGCTGGGTGCCGTATCAAAAGTTGACAATACCGAACTGACGCGTATGCCTGTAGCCGGTGTTGATCAGGCACTGCAGGGCCGAGTGGCCGGAGTGCAGGTTACCCAGAATACAGGTGCTCCGGGAGAAGGAGTGTCGGTGCGTATCCGTGGGGCAGGTTCCATCAGCTCCAGCAACAGCCCGCTGTATATTGTAGATGGTATCGCAACAGCTGATGCTTTGAAGATATTGTCGCCCAACGACATAGAAAACACGACAGTGCTGAAAGATGCCTCGGCAGCAGCCATTTACGGTTCACGTGCCAACAACGGTGTTGTGTTGATTACCACAAAAAAAGGCACAAAAGGAAAAACCAAAATTACCTATCGTGGCCAGACCGGTTTCCAGCAGGCCACCCGCCTCACCAAAATGGTGAACACTGCCGATTATATTACCGTTTATAACGAAGCAGCTACCAACGACAACGCTTTCCTGCCGCCTACACTTCAGCGAAGATTGATTACCCCTGAAGATGCCGAAGGGTTTGCCGATGTCAATTATATGGATGAACTTTTGCGCACTGCACCGGTAAACTCCCATGAGGTTTCAGTATCGGGCGGCACCGAAAAATCCACCTTCTTGCTTTCCACCTCTCTTTACGACCAGAAAGGCATCATCAAAAATACCGGCTATACCCGTGGAACCGTCAGGCTTAATGTAAGCACCGAGGCCACCAAATGGCTTGATGCAGGGATGAGCATGCTGGCCGGCATGTCGAGTACCGATATGATTGGCAGCTCTGGCGATGGTGCCGGGGGCAATGGCGGTAGCGTAGTACGTTATGCTTTTTTCCGTAATCCGGCCATTCCTGTTAAATTCGATGATGGTCGTTATGTGGATCGCCCTGCCGAATATTTTGGTGCACAGATATACGACTCCTTCCTGGGCGATGGTTACAATCCTATCGGAATGGCCGACTATATTGACAACAACCGCCGCGATGATAGTTATTTGGGTAAAGCCTGGTTTGTAGCAAAAATTACGGAAAAACTGAAGTTTACCACCAACCTCGGCATGGATTACCGCAACAGCAACAGCCGCCGTTTCAATCCTACCTGGGGAACTTTCGACCGCATTAATGCCGTCAACAGCCTGAACATCGCCAACGAGCGCGTTTCCAACTGGACGGTGAACAACCTGCTGAATTATGAAAATACTTTTGGCGAAGACCATACCTTCTCTGCCCTGCTCGGCTTCGAGGCCATCAAAAATCAGGGGAAAGGCCTGTATGCCAACGATGCTGATTTTCCTATTGAGCAGGATGAACTGATATACATAGGAAACGGGCTGGGCAATAAGCTTACTACACAAAGCGAATTTGCCTCCACCCTTGCTTCTTTCTTTGGAAGGGCAAATTATGACTACAAAGGCAAATATTACATCTCAGGAACACTGCGCCGTGATGGTTCTTCCCGTTTCACCACCGAAAACCAATGGGGTACTTTTTATTCCGTTTCAGCAGGCTGGATAATGAAACAGGAAAGTTTCCTCAACGATGTACAATGGCTCGAAAACCTGAAACTCAGGGCGGGGTATGGTGCCATCGGAAACCAGGAAGTAAATCTGTATGCATACAGCGATCGTATTTCGCCCTATTATAACTACCCTTTCGGTGGAATTTCCAATAGCGGTTATGCACAAACAGCCCTTGGCAATGAAAATCTGAAATGGGAAACCAGTTATCAATACAATGGAGGTGTGGATGCTGAACTTTGGAAAGGCGCACTGTCATTTTCTGTTGACTATTTTTACAAAGTAACCGAGGACATGTTGGTGAAAGAGCCGCTGCCACCATCGGTAGGTTATGCTGAAGCCGCCTGGATCAACAGCGGATCGGTACTGAACACTGGTATTGAGCTGGAGGCCCTTTATCGCCATGATAAAAAAGACTGGGGTTACTCCATTGGCGGAAATGTTACATTGCTGCGTAATGAAGTGCTTGAACTGGATGCCCCGCTCACCGGAGGAAGGGTTGAAACCGGAATTTATGCCACAAAAACAGAAGTTGGTGAGCCCATTGGTTCATTCTACATGCTCGAAATGGAAGGCATTTTTCAAAACCAGACCGATATTCTGCTTTCGGCTTTCCAGGGGAACAATATACACCCGGGAGACGTTAAATACAAAGACCAGAATAGTGATGGATTTATCGACAACGAGGACAGGGTCCATTTGGGAAGCGCTATTCCCAAACTTATGGCTGGTATGAATTTTAATGCCAATTACAAAAGTTTTGACCTGAGCATGTTCTTTCAGGGATCGTATGGCAATAAAATTTATGTTCAGATAAATCAGGACATCGAAGGTTTTTATCGCGGATTTGCGGTTACACAGCGCTATTTTGACGAACGCTGGACCGGCGAGGGTACTTCTAACACCCAGCCGAGGCCTTCATGGACATCCAAATCGAATAACGCCAGGCCTTCGTCGCGCTTTCTCGAAGACGGTTCCTACATCCGACTGAAAAACCTGCAGATTGGTTACACCATTCCCACTAAGGTGCTGGATATGGCAGGAATTTCAACAGCCCGTGTTTACCTTTCGGGAACCAACTTGCTCACCTTTACGAAATATCCGGGGCTTGACCCTGAAATGACGGTGAGCGACAACTCGAAAGAGGAGGGCGAACGCGCCAACGGTATTGACTGGGGAACTTATCCTTCGGCCATGACATTTATGCTTGGAATTGACATCACCTTTTAATCGCGACAGGCTATGAAAAACATAACATCAAACATCAAACATAAAGCCTTTTTATCCTTTAAAGGCTTGCGCATAAGCGGAAGTGTTCTGCTTGCCCTGCTACTGTTGATTGCAGGCGGCTGCACCGATTTCCTGACCGAAGACCTGAAAGGTGACTTTTCTTCTTCCACCTTCTATAAAAATGAAAGTCAGGCTTTGCAGGCAGTAAACGGTGCATATAATGGACTGGCTTTTAGCAGGTTCGACAATGCCCTGTGGGTATTTGGCGACATTGCTTCCAACGATGCCGTAAAAGGGGGTAATCCCGGCGACCAGGCTGAAATAACCTACATTGATGAATTCAACGCCGATGCCAACAATGGTATCATCAGCAATTACTGGGCGTTTGCTTATGAGAATATTGCCCGCACCAATAACGTGATTACCAGTGTGCCGGCAGTAGAGATGGACGAAAGCCTGCGCAACCGCATTGTAGGGGAAGCCAAATTTATCAGGGCGTACAATTACTTTAATTTGGTGAATATCTTCGGCAGGGTTCCGCTTAAACTTCTACCACAGCTTACGCAGGATGCCATTCATGTGCCGTTGAGTGAAATTTCGGCCATCTATCAGCAGATTGAAAAAGATTTGACCGATGCCGCTATGGTGCTTCCACCTTCCTATACCGGTGGCGATATTGGCCGTATAACCAAAGGTGGCGCCCTTGCCATGCTTGGCAAAGTGAGCCTGTATCAGCAAAAATGGTCAGAGGCCATCAACTATTTTCACCAGGTGGAAAACCTTGGTGAATATGGACTATTGCCCCATTATGCCGATCTTTTCAAGCTTGAATTTGAAAACAACAAGGAGTCCATCTTTGAAATTCAACACCTTACCAATCAGGATCCCTTCACGGGAAGTGCCTTGAACCAGTGGTTTGCACCTCCAACCGAAGGCGGGTACTATTTTAATGCACCTACCCAGGATTTGGTCAATGCATTTGAAACGAGTACCACCGGTGAAGCAGACCCGAGGTTAGATGCTTCGATTGGCCGCGATGGTCAACCCTGGCTCAACGGGGAGCCGTTCAATGCTTCATGGTCGCCTACCGGTTTCCTAACCAAAAAGCACCAGCAGCCGTTATCCGAAATTTCTTCATCGCTCAAGGGTGATGGTGACCTGAACTACATTTATCTGCGTTATGCCGATGTATTGCTGATGAAAGCCGAAGCCTTTAACGAAACCGGAAAGGCCGATTCGGCGCTGGCCAATTTGAATAAGGTGAGGGCGCGTGCCCGTGCAAGCTTTCAGGGTACACTTCCCGCTGATTTGCTTACAAATGTTATCACTACAAACGCCAATGAACTTCGCACCATTATTCACCATGAGCGCCGGGTGGAGCTGGCACAGGAATTTCACCGGTATTTTGACCTGATGCGCTGGGGAAAAGCAGTTGCCGAAGCCGCACTTGGACAGGATTTCAACTACGAATCCAATCGCTATCAGCCCATTCCTCAAGCCGAAATTGATGCCAATCAGGCTTTACCGTAAAAGAAAGGTTAAGGTTAAACAAGACCTCAACCTCAAATCTCACGCAATCCCGGTAGCTATCGGGACGCAAGGAACGCGGAAAAGGACAATTAAACGAAAGGAGTGTAATTGATGGAGAAATATTTTGTATCTTTAAAGCTAAGGCTAAAAAAGGTTATGCTTCGGCTACGCTCAGCAACCGAGGCTAAGGTTGAGGTTAAGCAAGAACTCAACCTCAACCTTAACCTTAACCTCAACCTCAAATCCCGAGAGGAGGAACGACGATTCGGGATCAAATTTTCAAATTTTCAAATCTTTTAATCAATCACCAACTAAAAACCAAAATGTTATGAAAACGAAAAACCTAATGAAATGGAAAACACTGTTGTTGATGCTTTTTATAAGCACGGCAATGATTATGAGCTCCTGTAATGACGATGACGATGATGGAATCGTTGAAGGAGACAAAACAGAATTAAATGCGCTGATTGCCCAGGCCGAAGCGCTTGTAAGCTCTGCTACTACAGCGGACTATCCGCAAGCGGCCATTGATGCATTTAACTCAACGCTGGCAACAGTAAAAACCACTGCTGCAACACCGCTTACGCAAATACAGATTGACAATCTGGAAACCCAGTTGACCGAAGCCATGAACACTTTTGATTCACAGGCTTATGGATTTATTGACAATGATTTATATCTTGTTGCTGGCTGGAATTTCGATGAAGGAACAGGAACAACAGCCACATCCTTCTCCACAGCTAAACAAGTAGCTACCTTTTCGAAAGGATGGACTGCTTTATTAGGTACTGATGCACAGATGCCTACCTGGATTGATGGTGTTAAAGGGAAAGCTATCCATTTGGATAAGGGAGCACACCTACAGGTGCCCTATTCACCAGGTTTTCTGCCTGCCAGTATTACCATCTCTGCCTGGATTAAAAATGAAGTACAAGGTTGGGAAAACAATTGCATCGTTTCACAAAACTACTGGTGGGGATATAAATTCCAAACCCAATTAGCAGATAAACCTCTTTTTACCGAACGGATTGATGCTAATAGTGCTAAAGATTTGGATGCGGATGCAGGCATAGTTACACCTAATGTATGGACTCATGTTGTAGTTTCACTTAATAGTGCGACCAAAACAATGTCTTTTTACATTGATGGTGTGAATGTCCGTACCTATACCGAAGAAGATGGAGTAGGTCCATTGACTCAGACCCTTTCTTTTGTTGATGGAGCAAATACTTATACTCCTCAGCCATTTTTAATCGGCTCTTTTGCAACAGATGCCGAAATAGCTGATAAACCAGGTAACTTTGATTGGATAAACACTGCAAATGTAGCTTCTTTCAAAGGTGCCATTGACGAACTGAAAATATACAACATCGCCCTGACCGATGGACAGGTGTCTAAATTGCATAACGACGAAAAACCTTAATTGGTTGGTTTGATTGCAAGTGTGTGATCAATAGGGGCTGGCTCAATAATTCCGGATAGTGGTTGGCGGAAGGTTGAGCCGCCCTTTTTATCTTTTGTTTTTTGCTGCAAGGCTATTTTGCCACAAAGCGATGCACTGAGGTTTGGTTGGTGAGCTTTTCGTCGAACCACTCGAAGTGACACTAAGACACGAAGATGCACAAAGGTTTTTTGTGGTTTGATATGCTTCATGTAAAGGATGTGCTGGCTTTGCCAGCGATAAAAAATGTGCTTGCGCGCGTTTCCTAACGCGTGCATCAAACATACACAAATGATATTTGCGTTAGTGGCAGAATTGGAACTTTAAGGCATTTTAAATAATTAAATGAAAAGAACTGGGCACGCGTTAGGAAACGCGCGCCAGCGACAGATCAGAAAATTATTTTCTGAAACAAAAAACCATTCAACAACACCACCAAATGCTACGCAGTATCCTCAGCTATTTACTCATTCTCTGTTCGTTTGCTGCATTTTCACAGGAAACGCAATGGCCCAAGGAAACCGTTTTTTACCAGATTTATATGCCTTCATTTCAGGATAGCGATGGAAATGGTTTAAGCGATTTTGCAGGAATGATAGAGAGGCTGGATTATCTGCACGATCTGGGAATTAAAGGAATATGGCTTACACCTTTTATGAAATCCCCCAGGGTGGACAATGGATATGATGTGGCAAGCTATTATGAAATTGATTCTACTTATGGGAATCTGGAAGACCTGAAAACGTTTCTGGATGAAGCACACAAACGCGATATAAAAGTAATTATGGATCTGGTGGTAAACCATACTTCAACGGATGCCGATTGGTTCAGGGAATCACGAAAATCAAGAGACAATCCTTACCGGGATTACTACATTTGGCGTGATAAGCCCAACAACTGGGAATCGTTTTTCGGGGGAAGTGGCTGGGCGTATGATTCCACAACGCAACAATACTACTATCATAAATTTGATGTCCGTATGGCCGACCTCAACTGGTCGAACCCGAAAGTAGCAGAAGAAATTAATCAGGTAATCCGCTATTGGCTCGACCTGGGGATGGATGGCTTTAGGTTCGATGTCATTAATTTTCTGACCACCGATGGTGTGACCCGGGATAATCCTGTAATAGATGGAAAACAGGAACATCTCTATGACATTGACCAAGCGGGAGTGAAACATGCCATGAGTGGGATAAAATCCACCGTAAATGCGTATAATGACAGGTTTGTGGTGGGCGAAATTGGTAGCGATAAAATAAATATTCTTCGCGAATACCAGTCTCCGGATCTGATGGATGTGGTTTTTAACTTCAACTTTGGCAGCATCCCTGAATTTTCTGTTGAACGGATTTTTGCAGAGCTGCAAAGCATGGAAGCGAAAATGCCCGGCTTTCCCACGCTGTTTTTTGGCAGCCACGATATGCCCCGACTGATGGACCGCCTGGCCGATGGAAATCCCGCAAGGGTCAAAGCCCTGGCTGCACTGATGCTTACTGCCAGGGGAATTCCGTTTATCTATTATGGTGAAGAAATCGGAATGAGCAATATTGAAGCGAATGCCTACGATGAAATTGTTGACATTCAGGGAAGAACCCAATACAAACTTGCGCTGAAAGAAGGTAAAACCCCTGCCGAAGCCCTGGTCGAAGGTAATGCGCACAACCGGGACAAGTCGCGCAGCCCCATGCAGTGGGACAGCAGCAGCTATGCCGGGTTTTCATCGGATACTTCATGGATAAAAATCAATGAAAACTACAGGAATATCAATGTTCAGCAAGCTCTTCATCAGGAAAATTCAATGCTGAATGTTTACAAACAACTGATTGCTTTGCGAAACAGTGAAAAAGTACTGCAATATGGCGAGTATGAAGAACTCAGGATGGAGCAGGACAGGATTGAATTTACCAGGGTATATAAGAACGAAAAAGTTACGGTAATTATCAATTTTGGCAAGGAGACAAATATCGAAATTCCGGCAGATGCCCATATACTTATGGGTAGTAAGGAATTAAAAACCAACGATTTTTTAATTTACAGGCATTAGCATATTCAGTGCCTAACATAACGTAAGTAACTGTAATTCTGAGATATCAGGTTCGGCAAATATAACCTTAAAGCTTAGATGACAAATTGAAAATAGTACTTCGGCACGCGTTAGGAAACGCGCGCCAGCACATTCTGATAATCAGGCACATACAAAAACTGGCATTGGAAGCGTAGCGAAGAACCGAACCGCCTGAGGCGGTGAGCTCACCGAAGGTAATCTCTTGCTTTTAACCGGACAACAATAATTCACTGCATAAAACATCAACCATGAAAAAATATACACTCTTATTTTTGATCCTGATACTGGCTGCATTGCAGGTTGCTGCCCAAACCGGTCAATTGACCATTCCGCGGGTTGCAATGATGCCCGATTTACCCACACCTTTTCAAATCAGGGATTGGAACGCCGTGGCGGTGGATTACGACAATTTTGTATTTGATCTGGATAAAACCGGGCAATATTTGCCCTTGTCACGCCTCGGTACAACTGGTCAGTTCAATTATCCGAACAATACCCCGCTTTTTCTCGACTCCTATGTGGGTGCCAATGGCCACCTGAATCAGGCCGAAGCCATCAATATAATGCCCGCAGTTGTTGGTGCATCGCTGGCGGGCATTGACAAAAGCAATCAAAACGGCAAGAATTGGGTAGCCATGACCAAAGACTTTTTCAACCTGAAAAACGGGCAGAATGTTTACCTGAACAACTATTCAACCACCTCGGGCAACGACTGGTGGTACGATTTGATGCCCAACCTCTATTTTTATCAACTCAAATCCCTTTATCCTGATGCTGCACCTGAATTCGAAGAACAGTTCACCACCGTGGCTGATCGCTGGCTCTGGGCGGTGAATCAATTGGGCGGCAGCACCACACCCTGGGAAGTGCCTTACATGAATTACCGCGCTTTTAATCTGGCCACGGGCGAGCCACTCACAACCGGTGTGCCTGAGCCTGAATCGGCGGGCAGCATTGCCTGGTTGCTTTACAATGCATATCTGGAAACCGGAAACCGAAAATACATGGAAGGGGCGCAATTGTCCATGGACTTTCTGGCTGATTTTGAAACAAATCCTTCCTATGAACTTCAATTGCCCTATGGTACGCTTGCCGCTGCCCGCATGAATGCCGTAGAAGGTACAAATTACCCTATACAAAAACTGCTCGACTGGTGCTTTGACCGCGGCGCTTTGCGCGAATGGGGTTCCATTGTGGGCAACTGGAATGGTTACGATGTTTCGGGCCTTATTGGCGAAGCCAACGATGGAGGCAACGATTATGCCTTCATCATGAATGGATTTCAACAGGCTGCCGCTCTGGCACCCCTGCCGAAATATGACAAGCGTTACGCAAAAGCCATTGCCAAATGGATATTAAATGTCACCAATGCCAGCCGCCTGTTTTACTGGAATGCCCTTCCGGAGAACCTTCAGGATTCATATGCCTGGGCTTCGGCCAACGACCCCACGGCCTGCATTCCCTATGAATCCATGAAAGAAGTCTGGCTGGGCAAATCACCCTTTGCTACCGGTGATGCCATCAGAGGAGGCTGGGCTGAAACGAATTTGTCGCTCTACAGTGGCTCAAGTGTCGGATATTTAGCAGCGGTGGTCAATCAGACCAACGTACCTGAAATCCTGCAGATTGACCTCAATCAAACAGATTTTTATGGTGACAATACATTCAGTTCATGGATGTATTTCAATCCTACAACATCAGAAAAACTGGTAACCTTAACCTTATCCCCGGGGAGTTTTGGGGTGTATGAGTCCATCACTGAAACCATATTGTTTCCGGAGGCTTCGGGTTCCATTCAAATAAATGTCCCTTCGGGAGAAGTAAGGCTCATAAGGCTTTATGAAACGGGACAGGAACCCGAAGCCCTCGATGGCAAATTGTACATTGGTGACGATGTGCTTGATTATCATTATCAGTACGATTATTCGGAAAATTTGCGGATCAAAGCCCTTTCTGTTGAAGAAAGGACTATCCTTGTTAATACGGAATTCACTGCGTGGTGTGAGCCGGGCAATGTGCCGGAAGGAAGCACCGTTCAATATGCATGGTTTCTGAATGATGAACTTGTAAGCGGTGAAACTGGTTCGCCGGCAAACTTTTCTGCTCCTGAGATGCCAGGCCCTTTGGTTTTAAGGTGTAGTGTTTCGGCAAATGGGCAAATCGCTTCGGATACTATTCACCTTGAGGTGGTTGACCGCATTCCTTTACCTCCGGTACTTAACGGAATACAAGCTACCTCACCTTACACAGCCACAGGCAATTTCAACACGTTTACCGCTATGGTGGAGCCTGTGCCGGGCGAAACCCTCACTTTTACATGGAGTGCTTCTTCCGGCACACTTTCGCAGCCATCGGGCAATACCATAAGCTGGCAGGCACCAAATGATCCGGTAGTGGCTGAAATTTTGGTGGTCGTCACCAATCAGGATATGTTTTCAGCAGAAGCATCTACAGGAGCACTGGTGAAAGATACGACCCTTGCGGACCAAAGTCCCCTCATTTACTATCCTTTTGACACCGATAACCAGAATGCCGCGTCCAACCGCTTCCATGCCACCGTTGTCGGAGCCACCAAAACCGAAGATGCCCGTGGAAAACCTTCAACTGCCTACCGCTTCACCAGCGGAACGAACATTATTTATACCGCAAATGACCCGGGACTTAACTTCCCAGATGCGGTAAGTCTGAGTTGCTGGGTAAAATGTGAGCAGTTTGGATCAGAAAGGTTTATTATTTCGCATGGATCGTGGCAACAGCGCTATAAACTCTCCATAACACCCGAAGGTTATCTCCGCTGGACGGTAAAAACCAATACCGGCGTGGCCGATCTGGATGGCTCCGCGCCCATTGAACTCAACCGGTATTATCACGTAACCGTGCTTTACTCCGGCTATTCCATGGAATTGTATGTGGATGGAATGCTGGATTCCTTCAAGGCATTTTCCGGTAAAATTCAGCCCTCCACCAAGCCCCTCACCATCGGCCGAATGGACAATGTGGAGACGCTGTATGCCCTTCGCGGAAGTGTGGACGAGGTAAAATTGTGGGACAGGGAAATTCCCATTCCGCAGATTGAGCAGTTGAAAAATCAATGGGCGACACCTTACGGGATAGATGAAAATGATTTGGTGGCGCGTATATACCCAAATCCCTCCAACGGGGAATTTGTGATTGAATTTACCAACAATGAAGAGATTGCCGGCCTTATATTGACAGCGGTTGATGGCAGGCAAGTGGCTGTTAGTCATTTTAATAAGGAAGATGACAGGATAAGCGTTGTCGTTCCGCAAATTGTACCTGGATTATATTTGCTGAGCATAGCGTTGGGTAATGGAAAGGTTGTGAACCGGAAGATATTGGTAAGGTAAAGATTCAACGATTTGAAGCCTGTCCGCCTTTAGCTGGATTTGAGTCCCGAATCAACGTTCCTACTTTCGGCATTTATGATTTGAAGCCTGCCCGACTGACCAAATAAGAAACATAGCAAATTCCCTTTTTTAGCGTAATATTTGGAATATCATTCCAATAATTGGCGTAAATATTGGAATAGAAAGTTTGTTTTTCATATAATTATGTATTTTTGTAATGGGAATACTAACCAAAAGGAGATGAAAAACAGAAAAATTTCGGATTTAATTGTTCAACGCCACGCATGGAAAATCGGGCGAATTATCATTTTGACCGGAGCCCGGCAAACCGGCAAAACCACATTGATACGTCATTTATTTCCCGATTACGAATATATTTCAATAGAAGATCCGATAATGCGTGAAAGATATTCACAACTTAGCGCTTCCCAGTGGAATGTACTTTATCCAACGGCTATACTTGATGAAGTTCAAAAGGAGCCAGGTCTTATTGAAAGCATAAAGTCGGTTTATGACCAATGGGAAGAACCCAAATACTTCCTATTGGGGTCCAGCCAGTTATTGTTGCTTGAGAAGGTAAAAGAAAGTCTGGCCGGAAGGTGCATCATCATTGAATTTTGTCCACTGACTTTACCCGAGTTACGCACAAATTCATGGAATGATCCGGTGGAGGATACCTTATTCCAGAAGATTTTGCAGAATCATGAGGGAGAATTTTTACCGTCATTTCTATTGGATAAAAAGATGGCAGAAAAACAGAAAGCCTGGGACCACTACCTTGCGTTTGGGGCATATCCAGCCGTTTCGGATGAGGAAATGGACCCGGAAGAAAAATACGTTTGGCTGCAAAACTATGTTCACACCTATCTTGAACGCGACATTCGGGATTTGGCCTCATTTCGCGATTTGGAACCTTTTGTAAAATTGCAACGCTACCTCGCTGAAAACACGGCCAGCCTTATAAATGCCGCGGCGATAGCCAACCAATTGGGAATAACTTCAAAAACTGTTCAACGCTACATTCAGTATTTTGAATTAAGTTACCAGGCAATCGTCTTGCGAGCCTGGTCAAAAAATCCGGGGAAGAGATTATCTAAAATGCCTAAAATCCATTATATGGACAATGGAGTGCTGCAAGCTGTGCTGCAAAAGAAAGGCGGTATAACTGGGAGTGAGTTTGAGAGCCTGGTAATCGCAGAAATTCACAAGCAAATTGCTACCATCAGTGCTCAGGTACAAACTTATCATTTACGAACGTACGATGGTAAAGAGGTGGATTTGTTGATTGAAATGCCCGATCACTATCTGGCTTTTGAAATAAAAAAATCGGAACGTGTTACTGCCTATGACGCCAGAAATTTGCTAGGACTTGAAGACGTGCTTAACAAACCACTAAAAAAAGCATTTTTACTATCCAATGACCGCGACACAAAAGTTTTTGAGGATAAAATAATTGCCATTAACACCACCATGTTTTTGGGGTAGGTTGGGTAGCCATTGCCTATATGAAGAACAGTCTGGGGTTGTGAAAGAAAATATTGTCGTATTTCATCTCTAACAAGGGGTTGCAACCCCTTGTTAGCAGGCAATAGTCAGTAAAATGAGTAGCGATATTATTTGTATCCTTTTACTTAAATTTTTGTTTTTCTTAATCCTGAAAAAATGAATAATCCCTTAACTTCATTCCGCTCATTTTCATTTTTTGTAGTATTAGTGTTTACTACAAATTCACTTTCTGCCCAAACGCTATCGCTGAAAGCTCTGGGGAATGACCAGGATGGTTATACTGTGGGTGTTTATCGCAGAGGAAACTTACTGTTAAACAATACCGAAGAATTTTCGCTGCAATTGTCAAACCTCGACCTGAGCACCACCGCCGATTTACCGCACTGGACTGGCGAAAAGTATAGTGGCGATGAAGAAAAAATTACCCTTTCCAGAGACCTGTATCTTCCTGAATTTGATGCAAATTTAAGTACTTCTGTTACCTATGAAGTAATCAATGATCACCTCCTGAAAAAGACCGTTGAGCTGTTTCAGCCATCCATGCCAGGCATGTATTATATTTTGCAACAAACGGCCCGTCCTGCTGAAACGCCAAAAAAATATGTAAGTTTTGAATATGAAGTTTTCCCCGGAGGATTTGTACATGAAATATTTCCTGCCGTGGGTTTTATTACGCCACAAAATGATGTTGTTGGTTTTCTGACCGATGCCGGTTACAAAAACCAGTTCACGCGCAATACCCGTCGCCGGTTTAGCGGACGCGGAGGTGGTTTTGTAGGCATACGCCGTTTGGCCGATGTGAATCTTTTTTCCGTTGCCACACCTGATGAACAAGCAAAAAACAACCATTACATACGTCAAACCTTCGGCGAGATGCTCAACCTGGATGCCGGTTCAGAAACTGTCCTGAAAATGCCAGTCAGTTATGAAGTACAAGGCAATGCCAAAGTTGAGAAAACGGATAATCTGTTCTCCATTTACGGCCAGTCGGGAGGCCGTGCCGGGATTGAATTTATTGCACCTTTTAAGGATCAAAAGGTTTACACCATTTCATTCTGGTGCAAGGGAAATACGCCGGTGGCCGTAAAACTTTTCAGGGTGAAAAACGGCAAAAAGACCCTTGAATTGGAGTATGGCGTCAAATACATTGACCAGTTTCCTGTGAAAGAAGAGGAGTGGACACAGTTTAAGGGAAGCATTCTCATTCCATACATTGGGCATGATAGCGTTTCCATGTTTATAGGTACGCAATCAGGAAAAGATTGTAAACTCCTGATCAAAAACCTGCAATTTATTGAACATCAGCCACAACAGGAGCCTTATAACCTACTTCCCTTAGGCGAAAAAGTAACAAAAACTACCTATATTTTTGTTGAGCCCTGGCAGTCGCAGCAGCAATTTATGATTTCCTCACAATCGCGCCTTGCCGAAGGAAAGGGTTTTCAGGGTTCGCTGATTGAGAAAATGCTGTATGCCAATTTCAACATGCTCACCTGGATTACCGATACCAGGGATTTTACGCCCTTTAACGTGCCCAACATGAATTATGCCCCGGACATGTACAACCGGGATTCGTTCTTTGCAACGGTAGCCACTTACAATAAAGCGCTGAATCTTGAAATTTGGGAACAGTGGGGCAAAACCCAGACTCCGCAGGGCAGCATTGGCACCATTATCACGCCCCTGATGGGATCGGTGGAAGCCAAGGACAACGAAGCCACCATACAATGGCTGATTTGGGCCATGTTGAACAAAAGACGGTTTGGCGTTGATCCTCCTCAGGATAAAATTCAGAAAGCCGTGGATTATGTATTGAACGAATTTGATGCAGACCGAGATGGAAAGTGCAAATCCCACTTTTCGCTGAGTCAGGTGGACATTGTGGATTTTAATCCAAAAACCGACCGGCTGGCGGTTAATCAGGGCATGCTGGCCATTGCTTTGCGAACCATACAGGAATTGGGTTTCGATGTTTCAGCAGCGTACATCCAAAAAGCAGAGGAGGAATACCGCAACTTTTATGATGTAGAAAGGAAGCACCTCTTATTCGATCGGAATTATCCTGATATTATTTCACTTACCGATCTGGAGCCTGAGTTCTTTTCTTTGTGGCTGTTTAACCAGCCTATTTTAACTGATGAAATGGTGAAGAACCACCTGGATCAGATACCTGTCCTGAATCAGGTTGCCGGTTCACCCCACCCTGAACTTGGCACAACAGCGCCCATTTGTGTCCGGTTAACCCGGGATGCTAAAGGCTATGCTTACATGGATGATGTTTATCAGCCTTTCGAAGAATTCGGGAAGAACAATTATGCCAACGGACAGCGCGATGGCGTATATTACAATGGTGGCAGTTGGTTCAGGGCTGAGTATTGTGCCTATGTCACCGGTTTAAAACATGGTTGGGAACCTGCTATTCCACGGATGGAAAACAGGGTATGGGCCGAAATTTACCTGAATCCTGACTGGCCTTTCAGCAAAGAATTCATTCCTACCAAGTGGGAAACAACGGACTCATGGTGGACATCAACCCGTGGTTTGTGCTGGAATGTTTTTATACTGGTGGCCAATGAAGTGGCCGGGTTGAGAACGCCGGAGATGGATCCGGATTTTAGATAAGGTTAAGGTTAAGGTTGAGGTTGAGGCTGAGGTAAAGGTTGAGGTTAAGGTTGATATAATGAATCTAATTATTTGTATTTTTACCTGATAATCTAATCTCAGAAATATGTATACAAGTTTTACTGAAATGCCTGTTTGGCAAAAAGCACATCAACTTTCAATTGAGATATTCAAAATAACGGCCAATCTGCCCAGATCAGAAGATTATGGTTTGACATCACAGATCAGACGTTCGTCAAACAGTGTTTCCGCTAATATAGCAGAAGGATTTGGGCGAAGCACAAAAAAGGATAAAGCCAATTTTTATATTATTGCCCGCGGATCGTCATACGAAACCCAGAATCACCTTTTATATGGCCGCAAAGTTGGTTATTTTGATGAACTGATAACGGAAAAACTTTTCAGTGAGTATTCTGATCTTATCTATGAATTGAATAAAATAATAAATTCGTTTACAAGGTAAGGTTAAGGTTGAGGTTGAGGTTGAGGTTGATGTTGAGATCACTTTTGCAAATACCTGATAGTAAAAATAGATTTTTTAATTCCTTGTTTCTCTTAAAAGTTTGTCAGGAATAATTCTTCAATGATACTACGATCAATAATTTCACGATTCCCTCAACCTTAACCTCAATCTCAACCTATTTTACCACGTCCCAGCCGGCGAAAACAAAAAATCAGTCTGACTGTCAATATCGTAAAGAAACTGATAGCCCTTGGTTTCTTTGTTGCAAAATTGTTCCAGCAGCTCAATTATTCGCTCATAGCCAGCAATGGTCAGATCGCAAAAGAATTGCAGTTTGTCGGAGGTGGTAATTCCTTCATCTTCCGCCGAAATGCGAAGGGTCAGTTTGCAGTTGCGGGCTACTATAAAGTCAATTGTAGAAAGTTCGAGGGGCTTTTTATTTAAAACAAGTGTTTGATGGACGATATTCATGAATTTGTCAGCCTCGGCACTGTTAAAATCGTAAAGCCTGACGATATTGTCGCCATATGCGTTAATTTTATCAATGTAGTCGAGTTGCATATTGTTTTGTAAAAGTAAGGATTTAGGACATACCTCAACATCTACTCCACAAACAATCTTATATCGTATGATGGGGAAATAATACAAGCACTAATTCATCCGTCACTTTGCCCTTAAAAATCAGCCTGCCTTAGATGGCAGCCTTGATTTGCCTGACACATGAACATAACTGGGCATGAGCAAGGAAATGCTTAATTACAGATTAAAATAAAATTCGTTTTTTAACTTCTGCGTGATACGTTGTGCTATAAGATCATTTATAAGCGAAAAAGCTATAAATACCGGCCAGTGCTAAGTATATAATCTCCATTCAAATTTATAGGAGATACTGCTTTGTATCAAATGACATTGCTAAAAAGTATTTTATGAGGTATTATCTACATATAAAAACAGGCGCCAGAATAGAAAAATTTTACTAGAAAAAAACATCACTTTTGATAAAGGGTATGAATTGGGTGTTTTGCCAATTAGTATTTTAAGTTAACTTTGTGAAACAAAAGAAGTTTCATACTTACAGTATTTGACATGAAAAGGTTCTATCTAAAAATTATAATTCCCACTATCCTGTCAATTCTGTTGTTTATTCTGACTATTTTTTTAATTATTATTCCGCGCTTTCAGCAGAATATAATGAATGGGAAGCGGGAGATGATCAAAGAGCTGACCAATTCTGCATGGAGTATTTTGTCGAAATATGAAAACGATGAAAGGGAAGGATTATTAACCCGCGAAGAAGCTCAGGAAACTGCCATCTCGAGAATACAATACCTCCGCTATGGCGAAGAAAACAAAGATTATTTCTGGATTACCGATATGACCCCTGTGATGATTGTTCACCCTTATCGGAACGATTTGAACGGAAAAGACTTAACTAACTTCCAGGATCCTCATGGAAAGCGGATGTTTGTTGAGTTTGTGGAAACGGTAAAAAAATCGGAGCACGGTTATGTGGACTATATGTGGCAATGGAAGGACGATTCACTTCACATCGTTCCCAAGTTGTCGTATGTCAAGATATTTAAACCCTGGAACTGGGTGATTGGCACCGGTATTTATATAGAAGATGCCAAGAAGGAAATTGCTGCAATGACCAATAGAATGGTTTGGATATCGGTTGGCATCTCCATCTTAATTGCTTTCCTGCTTTTTTATATCATAAAGCAAAGCCTCAATATTGAACGAAAGCGCAGAGAAGCCGAAGATGAGCTACAAAAGTCTAAGGAAAAATACCTTACGCTGGTTGAAGCCGCCACCGAAGGCCTGATTATGCTGATTGACAGGAAAATTAGTTTTGCCAATGCCATCATCAGCAAAATGACGGGCTACGATACCAATGAGCTTGTTGATCTTTCGCTAGACGAGATCATTAGCAAAAACAACAACAGCGATATCATTGAAGCTTTTTCCGGAAATACGATCAAAGGTGGCAAATTTGAATTAAACCTGAACAAGAAGAATGGTGGCTTTATTGAAGTACTGGTAACATCCACAACTACTGTCTTTTATGGAAAGGATGTAAATATAATTATTGTAAAAGACATTTCGGGTGATGCAAACCCGGGATTCAGTTCGGTGGATTATCAGCAATTAATCAGTACGCTGAATGTCGGGTTTTTCAAAGCCAATATTGATAAAAAGGGTAAGATCATATTTGCCAATGAAACAGCCATTAAAATACTGGGATTTAATCATTTAGATGAGTTAGCCGAAATAAATATTCTTGGCCTGCTTGCCAGTTCCGAGGATAGGAAAAGTGTAAGGGCTTCACTTGTTGAAGACGGTTTCGTTAAAAATAAGGTTTTAAAAATTCAAAAGAAGGATGGGTCGCTTTCCGTGGTTGCCATCTCGCTTATTGTTTTGAACAACACCGCTGATGATGGAATTATTTGCGATGGCATTATTGATGATATTACCCTGCTTGAAAATGAAAAAGCAATTACGAATGAAGTAATAGCTTCTCTTAAAGCCAATGCGTTCCAGATCGAACAAGCCGTTGGAACCTATATCAAACCGTTGGTATCAATTAGTTCTGAAGTTGCTCTTGAAGAGGTAATACAGTTTATTGCCCGAAGAAAAACGGATTATGTGCTGCTGACAAACAAAACCGACGATTTTGTTGGTATAATTACCAATACAGATATTCAAAAAAGGATACTTCAACTCAATCTGAAACTGGATAATCCGGTTTATTTGATCATGAGTTCGCCCGTTATTTATGCCTCCGAGCATACATCTGTTTTTGAGGCCATGCAAACATGTGAAGAACACAAAATCCAACATTTACCCATAAAAAATACCAATGGTGAAACAATTGGAATGTTTGATGTTGAGACCATCCGGCAGGATATATCGCGATCACTTTCATTCTTAATATCAAAAATTCAGATTGCCGAATCACCCGAAGAATTCAAACAAATTTATGGTCAACTAATAGTACTGATTAAGCCCCTAATTAAGAGTGAATTGTCTGTTAAGAACCTTACTGCCATTACTTCTGGGTTTGCTGATGCAGCCATCAAAAGAATTATTGAAATTACAATAAGTGAGATGGGAGAGCCGCCAAGCGGTTTTTCATTTATTTGTCTGGGAAGTGAGGGGCGGAAAGAAGAAACATTGTTTACCGATCAGGACAATGCAATCATTTATGCCGACGTTGCAAAAGAAAAGGAAAGCCTTACACGAGCCTATTTTTTGAAACTTGGCGAAAAAATATGTTACGCCCTGGATTATATGGGCTATAGTTATTGTAAGGGAAATATAATGGCTCAAAACCCGCAATGGTGTTTATCCTTAACGGAATGGAAAAAATACTTCGCTAACTGGATTGCCACTCCCGAACCACAAAGTTTACTGGAAGCAACAATTTTCTTTGATTTCCGGAATTGCTACGGTGACGAATCCCTGGCAATAAGCCTGAGAAATACAATCAATCATGCCATTGAGGAGTATCCAACTTTTCTGTATCACCTGGCTCATAATACCTATTATACAAAGTCGCAACAGCTTTCATCAAACTTGCTCTCGTCAGATAAATTATCGGATGCTGTTGATATAAAAAGTGCCCTTGCACCGATAATTATGCTTGCAAGAACCTATGCTTTTCAGCACAAGATTCTGGCTACCAGCACCCGGGAACGACTGGAAGTTATAAAGGAGAAACGCATTATAAGCAACTCGACCATAGATGAGGTACTGTTTATCTATAATTTTCTAATGAAATTAAGGTATAGGAACCAGGTTGATTTATTGGAGAAAAAACTCCCTTATTCCAATAGCCTGAACACAAGGGATATGATTGATATTGAAGTGTATATGCTCAAAAAGGCGCTTTCTACGATCCCTGAATTTCAAAATAAGGTTAAACTTGACTTTAGGATTTCCACCTGATAGTAATTTGGCGGTTTAGGGTTTATTTTTAGAGCGCTCTCATTTTGCCTTTGCATAATGGTACCACCTTTGGTGCGGAAGGAGTCGCTATTTGACTGATTTAGCTGAGATGATTTCCAGGATAGAAGGAAAGAAGAAAAGTGGTAAGTTTGTGTTGTTATAAAAGAGTTAGCACCAAAATTAAAAGAGCCGAATATGAAGAAAATTATCTTGATTTTTATTGGACTTTTTGGGTTACAAACTCAGATTTATTCACAAGTGAACCTTTTTACTAAACACGAATTATCTGAGGACTTAGATAGTTTGTATGCAATTATTCAAAATGTACACCTCAATATGTTTGCAAATATTCAAAAAGATGAATTTGAGAAGAATCTTGAGAATGCTAAATCTCAAATAAAGGATTCAATGAATCGAATTGAATTCTATACAATAATTGCTCCCTTGGTAGTTAGTATTGGCGATGGACACACCTCATTAGCTTATCCTCGTGAAGACCTGAAATTATTAGGTGTTAATTTGTTCCCATTTGTTGTTTCTGTTGATTGGCGAGATTCTATTGTATATATTCAAGAAGACCTAAGTAATTCAAAATCAAACATTCCAATTGGGTCAAAAATTATCAGTATCAACAACAGACCAATTGCAACAATTTTGACAGATATGTATAATTACATAAGTGGAGAAAAAACTTTTTTTAAGGCAGCAAATTTACCTAATACTTTTACCTCATTATTTTATTTTCTGTATAACAACACAGCATTTGATATTAAGTATGAGAATAATGGACAAATACAAACACAATACATTGAAGGGATTTCTTATAAAAAGAGGTTTGAAACTAAAACAGTGCAACAATCACCATCAAACAACAGGTTTTTTTCCCTTTCAATCCTACCAGACAGTAGTATTGCCATTTTAAAGTTAAATTATTTTTTAGATGATGGTCATTGGGAAACTTTTATGGATTCAACATTCACTTTAATAAGCAAGTTGAATATAAATGATCTGATAATTGACATTCGAAACAATGGAGGTGGCTTTTCAGTCCTTGGCGACTCCTTATTTCAATATATTTCACCAGTAGATTTCCTTCAATTCGGTAAAGTAATAATTAAAACAAGTAGAAGACAGATAGATTTTCAGGAAAAAGCATATAATATGAAGCAACAATATCCTATTGGTATTAGCACAGTTGGAAATGAATCCGAACTTGAAAAGCTTAAAGAGAACCCTTTAAGGTTTTACGGGAATAAATATTTGTTGATTAATAATTACACTTACTCATCTGCTGCAAGCTTTTCCTGGGCTTTTCAATACTTTGAAATGGGGAAAGTTGTAGGAGAAGAGTCAGGTGGCATGGCTGTTTGCTTTGGAGAGGTTATCCAACAATCACTACCAAATACTAATCTTCAATTGAATATCTCTCATAACAAATACTATCAATGTGGGGCAACAGACCAAAACACACATGGGACAATACCCGATTACGAAGTGCCTACTGAAAAAGCATTAGACTATACGATTGAATTAATTATGAAAGGAAGAAATTAAAGAAATTCAGGTGCTAACATCGCATATAGTTTATGGCGGGTATAGTGTTAAATATGAACGACTTAACAATGAACAAACATCGGTGTAAGTTGAAAGATTTGTGTTCCAAAACCGCCACAAAACCATATACGTAACCGTTACCGCCTGTCAGAAAAAAAACACCAGTGCGGAGATTAATTGCCATAATCCAGGCATATTTTGCGGAGAAAACATTATTTGCGGAGAATAATATGTATATTTGTCGCATAAATTGCGGAGAATGAAAAACTATATACATGAAAAAGAAAACTGGACCAACTTTACATGGGATAACCATAAAGTAATGGTTAGGCTTGGTGAAGCAAGAAATATACAAGGTAGATTGCTTGGGAAAATGGAGTCGTTAGGCTTTGATTTACAAATTGAAGCCGTGTTGAATACGCTTACTTTAGATGTTTTAAAATCATCAGAAATTGAAGGGGAGTATCTTGAAATAGAACAAGTCCGTTCTTCAATTGCAAGACGTCTTGGAATTGATATAGCAGGGGCAGTAGAATCAGAACGCAATGTTGAAGGAATAGTTGAAATGATGCTTGATGCAACGCAACGTAATGATTTACCTTTAACAAAAGATAGATTGTTTGGTTGGCACGCTGCGTTGTTTCCTACAGGTTGGAGTAATCTTTATAGAATTACAGTTGCTGACTGGCGAAAAGATACGACAGGTCCAATGCAAGTTGTGTCAGGACCTATGGGAAAAGAAGAAGTTCATTTTCAAGCACCAGGTTCTGACAGAATTGAACATGAAATGCAAAAATTCCTAAAATGGTTTGAGAACGAGGATGAAATAGATTTGGTTCTTAAAGCTGCAATTTCTCATTTATGGTTTGTAACAATACATCCTTTCGATGACGGAAATGGACGAATAGCCAGAGCTATTACAGATATGATGCTGGCACGTTCAGATAAAAGTATAAGACGTTTTTACAGTATGTCTGCTCAAATTAGAGTTGACAGGAAACAGTACTATGAAAAACTTGAGAAAGCTCAAAAAGGAAATTCAGACATCACAGAATGGATTTTATGGTTTTTGCAATGCTTAATAAATGCTATTGACTCCACAGAAGAAACTTTATCGAAAATATTTCATAAAGCTGAATTCTGGAAATTGCATTCCACCACAATTTTCAATGATAGACAACAAAAAATAATTAACAGACTTCTTGATGGGTTTGACGGAAAGTTAACAACCTCAAAATGGGGAAAGATTAATAAATGTTCGCAGGACACCGCTCTTCGGGACATTCAGGATTTGATACGAAAAGATATTTTACAAAAAGAAGCAAGTGGTGGACGAAGCACTAATTACGAATTAAGAGAAATGCCAGGCGAAAAAAATACACAAAAATAATAGCCGAAATAACAGTATAATTAATGGTTGTACCCCGCTTCAACTTTTGTGTAACTTGAAATTGAAACACCCGGAACCAGCAACTTTTCATACCGCCAATCTGTTAACTAACACACTATTTGAATATTCAAAGGTTTTTAAAATTGAAAAACAATGAAAATTTATAGAGATAGCATAAAAGTGTATGATGCCAGGTTACTTAAACTGAGTATGATAATAAATCGTATTTCATTTTTTAGGTTGTTTATTTTTGTTATTTCAGGTGCCATTCTTATAAGCTTGTTTAGTATCAATTTAATTACTCCCATTTTTATAGTTTTCCCTCTATCAATATTATGTTTTGGTGTTGTAATCAAATATCATAACAAAATAGCTTTCCTCAAAAAGCATACATCATTCCTGAAAAAAATAAATGAATCTGAAATTCTAAGAGAAAAGTGTGATCTGGAAGAATTTGATGCCGGACATAAGTTTATTAATCAAAATCACCCTTATTCTTCCGATTTAGATATTTTCGGACAACATTCAGTTTTTCAATTGCTTAACAGAACAACTACAGAGTCTGGCATGATTCTCTTATCAGAATGGCTGTCGGAACCTGCACCTAATTATGAAATAAACGAAAGGCAAAAAGCCATAAAAGAATTATCTCAAAAATTGGATTGGCGGCAGGATTTTCAGGCGTCAGGTATGCACTTTCAGAATAAAAAAAGTGATTATTATAAATTGTTAGATTGGGTTGATGCACCTGTCGTTTTATTAAAATATTGGCGAATATATATTGCAGCCGCAATAATCCTTCCGGTTCTATTATTACTCAGCTTTTACTTTTTTATGAATAACCTGATATCACCGGATGGGTATATTTATTTATCTCTCCTGATTTTGGTATTGTTTATCAACTATATGATATTGAGAAAGTTAAAACCTCTGGCTGAGGATATCGTTAAAACCTCAACAGAGAATCTTAGCACTTTAAGAGGTTACCGGGCGCTTATCAATAAAATTGAAATTGAAAGTTTCAAGTCAAAAAAATTGTACGAATTACAATCACAGCTAATAAAAGGCAAATATTCAGCTTACAATGAAATTACCAGGCTTTGCAGAATATTGGACTTCTCACATCAAAGACCTGTAAATAAGGTGCCAATAAATGGTAATTATTTGTACCCTCTATTAAACAGTTTCTTGCTATTGGATATTTACCTGATTATTGGAACGGAAAAATGGAAATCAAAGAATAAAGCGTTTTTAAAATCATGGGCTGAAGTAGTCAGTGAATTTGAAGTAATAAATAGTGTTGCTGGTTTTTGCTTTTCAAACCCATCATACATATTTCCAGAGATAACAGAAGAAAACAACTACGTGCATTTTGATGCGTTGGGGCACCCTTTAATAGATTCAAATAATCGGGTATGTAATAATTTTCACTCAGAGGGGCATGGAGATATTGTTATGATTACCGGTTCTAATATGGGAGGGAAAAGCACTTTTTTAAGAACCGTAGGTGTAAACCTTGTATTGGCATTAGCCGGAGCACCATGTTGTGCAAAAAATGGACAGGTTTCGAACCTGATGCTTTTCTCAAGTATGCGAACCCAGGATAACTTAAAGAAAGGAATCTCTTCTTTTTATGCAGAATTAAATAGAATTGAAAAGATGCTGAAACTAATAGAAAGTAGCCAAAACATTTATTTTCTGTTGGACGAGATGTTTAAAGGCACAAATTCGGAAGATAGACATAGAGGAGGTTTTTCATTGATTAATCAGATAAGAAAGCTCAAAACCTCAGGAATTATAGCAACTCACGATATTGAACTTGCAAAACTATCGGGGAATAAAAACTTAGTTACGAATTATAGTTTTAATAGTGAGATTAAAGATAATTCAATGATCTTCAGCTATGAACTTCATCCGGGCATTTGCAATGATTTTAATGCAAGTGAGTTGATGAAAAAGAGCGGAATTGAAATTTTATCGAAAATTTCAGATGAACAGAATTGATAAAAATCGGCATATAATAAATTAGGAATAATTGTGGTCTGTAATACCTGCCCCGGCTTTTCGGGAACCCGGCGATTATACCCGGTGCTATTGGGGCATAAGGTGTTACTGGTTTTAAGAATCCTTTCTCATATTCTGAAATTTTAGTGGTTAAAAACTTTGAATTAGAGAAAAAATTGAGTATTTTTGAGAAAGCTATCTACGTAGGCAGATTTAGTTCAACAAAGGCTAAACATTATTAGGCGCATGGTGATATGGAGAAAGGTTGTCCATTTATTGAGTAAGCGTGCTGACCGGAATGATAAGTTTTCGGAAGGGCCCGCCAGCGCTTAGTCATGCCTGTTAACGTTTATGCAAAAAATAACACAGGAGCAAACCGAAAATCCTTTAAAGAGTAGGCAAAATATTTAATTCTTACAATTATGCAGATAGTATTTTTCTTAATCTTCGGAACAATTAATGCTATTATTGCTTCTAAAAAAGGGTTTAATCCATTAATCTGGTTTTTTGCTGGTGGCATACTTGGCTTGGTTGTCTTGGCCATCTTGCCATCAGCAAAAGCTGTTTTGACTGAAAACGTAGAATTATATGAAAAACGTAGAAAGACAGGAAATAGAGCCGGCATAATTATTTTATGCATCGCAGCGGTTTTATTATTGGTGTTTATTATAGTACTTCAGTCTCTATAAATGCTGAGACATAAGATACTCTCTTGTAAATAGCGGCAAATGTGATTGATTTATAGCGAGTAGAAGAATATGCTTAATTTAAAATACTAAGTTTATTTGTGTTTTTAATTTTATGGATATGTAAATTAATGCTTGCTGTATATTGATATAGCACGAAACGCTAACAAATAGGAACATGTACGCTCTGCAATGCCTGTCCCGGATTTCCTGGAACCCGGCGATTATTCCCAGTGCTATCGAAGAGTGCGATATTTTCATGATAAATAGATTTAGCTGAGATGATTTCCAGGATAGAAGGAAAGAAGAAAAGTGGTAAGTTTGTGTTGTTTTATAAAAGTTGTAGGTATTTTAAAAACACCAGATTATAAATTGTCTTTTTATAAGAAACGAAAATCGGAATACTAAAATTGAAAAAATGAGAAAAGTATTATTTCTACTTGTAATTATAGTTTTAACTTATTCTTGCAAAGACAAGTGTAGGTATGTTGATCCGACATCCATTTGTGGTGTTGAATTACAATTTGAAATACTAAATGATGCAGATAAAAATATCTTTGTTGAAGACTATTCTATTGACTCATTGCAAATATTAGATAATTTGGGTGACACGATAATATTTAAAACAGATGAGACGAAAAAGATATTTCAATTTGAATTATTTGATTGCTGGACAGAAACAGAAAAATTCAACAGCACTATTACAAAGAGTTATTTACTTAGACTAAACTCAATAGAAATTGACACAATTAGTTTCGAATTCAGACCAATTGATCCAGCAGGTGAATGTGGGGGAACCGATTTTGAGTTTCTGAAGATTATCTACAATAATCACACTTATGATGGACATTCTAATTTGCAAATAAATAGGATATATAAATAAAAAAACCACTAATAAATAGGAATAGTGAGCGGTCTGCTATGCCTGCCCCGGATTTCCTGGAACCCAACGATTATCCCCGGTGCTACTGGGCATAAGGTATCTTCATGATAAATAGATTTAGATGAGATGATTTCCAGAATAGAAAGAAAGAAGAAAAATGGTAATTCTGTATTGTTAGAAACGAGTTAACAATTATTTAAAAAAAATCTGACAAAAATAGCAATATCATACTATTTGTACTTATATTTGTACGCTGAAACGTACATAATAAACAATACCATGTTGACAACAACAATTTCCGATTTTAGAAAAGATATTAAACAATATCTCGACCGCGTGACTGAAAACTTCGAAACTTTGATAATTAACAGAGGCAAAGACAGCGGTGTGGTTATTATGTCATTAGATGAGTATAATTCGCTTAATGCAACATACCATGAGTTGTCATCGAAGACCAATGAAAAAAGATTAGACTCGGCCATTGAAAAACTCAAAACAGGCTCATCATTTGAAAAAGACCTTATAGAACAATGAGATACATATTTGTAGACGAGTCCTGGGAAGATTATTTGTATTGGCAAAAGACTGATAAGAAAATTGTATCAAAAATAAATAATTTGTTAAAGGACATTTCACGAAATCCTTTTTCGGGCTTAGGTAAACCAGAGCCATTGAGGCATAAGTACAGAGGATTTTGGTCGCGTAGAATTGATGGCGAACATAGATTGATTTATAAAGTGAAAGACGATGAAATATTAATTGCGAAATGCAGATTTCATTATGACTGAAGATTAACAAAAACTGTTGTTAATAAATAGGAATAAGAGCACTCTGCAATGATCGTCCCCACTTTTTGGGAACCCGGCGATTATTCACGACGCCAATGGGGCATAAGGTATTTTCATGATAAATAGATTTAGCTGAGATGATTTCCAGGATTGAAGGAAAGAAGAAAAGTGGTAAATTTATTTTGCAATAAATGACTTGTGGCTAATTGTATAAAAATAAATCCATTCAGAAAAATTCTTTGAAAAATGTATCTAATTAGATACCTTTGTGGAAAATTTGCCAGTGCCAACAATCGACTTCTTCAACGGAATCAAAATCTGTGTATATAACGGAGATCATCGCCCACCACATATACCGCACAATATAACGAATTCGAGGTATTGGTTCAAATTGAAAATGGAGCAATCTATGCAGGTGATTTACCTAACAAACAATTGAAGCTTGTTTTCGATTGGTTATCAGGTAATTCAGATTGGGCTTTGGAAGTGTTTTATGAACTTAATCCGCAATTAAAATGAGACAGAAAATCAAAATACCGAGAATTTTAAAAATTAATTGGATTAAAGACTTATCCATTTCAGTGGTATTCAACAATGGAGAATCCAGAATAGTAGATTTTAGAAAACTTCTCGGTGAAATTGGAATAGATAAGAATTCACCGGCATTTATTCTCTACAATCAATCTGAATTTGAAAAGGTTGAACTCGTTGGTAATACTTTGTCGTGGTCAAATGTAGAGCAATACATTACCAATAGAAATATGGAAAAGCTAAGTGTTCCATTTGAAATTGGTGCTGACATATTGTTAAAATACAGTCTTCCGGAAAAAATGGATTTGATGATTAAAATTGGAAGGTTGGTTCGTGAAGCCAGATTAAAAGCTGGAATGACACAACAAGAATTGGCATTGATAAGTGGAACATCCAGAACGTATATATCAAGAATTGAGAATGACCGTTCGGATATTGAACTTGCAACTTTGAGTAAAATAATTGAGACAGGCCTGGGCAGAAAATTGGAAATTAATGTCAAGTAAAAAACAAGCAGCCGGTAACAAATAAGACCTAAACGTCTCGCCGGGAATTGTAAATCTCTGCCCGCCAGCTTAGGTGGAGGTGCTACAATGTTTAATGTGACTGTTCCCGTAAGAATATGGGTAGTGGTTTATCTAAATCTTGAATGAAAACCGATCTGCTCCCAGAACTTGACGGTTCAGGGAAAATTAAATTTAGGGTTTATTTTTTAAGGGATTTTATATTGCCTTAGCAAACTGAAGTGCTTCGAAATCCATTAATGGGCACAGCCAACCGTTGTACTTAATGGTAAAAAAGCAAACAACAGGATTTAGACTAATTATCAAAAGATACGATTATTGCAAGTTTTGATAATTTAATTTGTAACTTTGTTCAATGGATAAATACACAAATCGAAAAGAATATATAGACAAACTACTGTCTTACAAGGACAAAGACCTTATTAAAGTTGTGAGTGGCTTGCGTAGGTCAGGAAAAAGTACTTTGCTTGAAATTTTCCATAATAATTTGTTGGATCAGGACATCGGAAAGCGACAGATTCAATTTATTAATTTTGAACTACCTGAAAATTACCTGAACAAAACGTGGAGCGATATTTATTTTGAGATAAAGAAAAAAATGCAGCCCAATAAGGCCAACTATATTTTTTTGGATGAAGTGCAGAACATACCTTTCTTCGAAAAATTAGTGGACGGACTTTTTGCGACGGAGAACACAGATATTTATATTACCGGTTCAAATGCTTTTTTGTTGAGCAGCGAATTGGCAACTTTATTGAGCGGTCGTTACATTGAAATTTCTATTTTGCCTTTTTCGTTTAAAGAATACTTAACAGCTCGAAATATTGACACGGGTAACAAGTATCTTAATTTCGAAGCTTTGTTTTTTGATTACGTAAACGAGACTTCATTACCCAAAGGTGTCGAATTGCGTGAAAGCGGTTTTGACAAGATATACGAATATCTTGATGCCATTTACACAACAATAATCGAAAAAGACATAACACAACGGCATCAAATAAACGACAAGCGTGCTTTTACAAATATTGTAAAATTTGTGGCTTCTAATATTGGAAACCAACTTTCGCCAGGTAATATTTCCAAAATACTTAAGCAAAACGGACAAAACATACATCATGCTACTGTAGAAAAATATTTGGAGTACCTGGTGGCGAGTTTTGTGTTTTATAAAGTAAACCGATTCGATTTGAAAGGCAGAAAACAATTGGCTACGCAAGAAAAATATTACCTGGTGGATACAGGTTTATTAAATATTTTGGCTGGCAAAGATAGAATAACAGAAAGAGGCCACATTTTGGAAAATATTGTTTATTTAGAACTGATACGCAGAGGTAACAAAGTATGGACAGGTACAGCCCGAAATACTGAAGTGGACTTTGTTTGCAAAAACCCAACTGGCGAAATTGATTACTATCAAGTGGCATGGCAAATGACAAATGAAGGCACCGCAGAACGTGAGTTTGGGGCATTAGAAAAAATCAACGACAACTATCCAAAATATTTGCTCACAACAGATTCATTTACACAAAATCGAAGCGGAATAAGACACATGAATGTATTTAATTGGCTACTTGAAACGAATGAAAAAAATGAATAACCACCGATTTCAATAAATAGGAATATGATCGTTATTCAATGCCTGTCCCGACTTTTCAGGAACCCAACGTTTATTCCAGATGCAAAGGGGCATAAGGTATTTTATTGTGAATAGATTTAGATGAGATGATTTCCAGGGTGGAAGGAAAGAAGAAAAGTGGTAAGTTTGTGCTGGTATATAAGAGTTGCCGGTAAAAATATGAAGACACAACCGACACATAACATCTCAACTGAAAGGGCGACAGACTTATTAAAAGACGGACTGCCCTTGATGAACATTTATGTAAAAGGAAAACTGAAGATTGAAGTCAGTGACAATTGGGACAAAGAAGTTGTTTTTGAAAATTGTATTGTAGAAAAATTTTCTGCAATTGGCCAACAATTTGACAAACCTGTTAAACTAACAAACTGCCATTTCAAAAACTGCCAATTTACATTCGTTTACTTTTTGGGTGGACTTACAATAGACAATTGCACTTTTGACAACTATTTGGACTTTCAAGCAGGCGGGCATAACAAAGCTGGAAATCCAGTAGTTATTTCAAATAATGACTTCAAATATTTCGTCAACTTCTTTGACTGTTGGTATGAAAACGAAGTAATAATTAGCAACAATAAATTTCACAAAGGGACAAATTTACTTGGAAGAGTGCATAATATTCCTGTGACATTTGACATAGAACCAATTATCAAAGACAACGTTGGGCAACTTGACTTAAACAACGAAGGAGAAAAAAGCGAGTAACGGCAAGACCAAAATATTGATTAGGACAAGAATTACTGTGGCTAACTGGTGTTTGGCAAAAAAGCGGGTTCAGTGCTTAAATGAAGCTTTGTGCTTTGTATCAAGTTTTGTGGTGGCAGACAGTTTTGTGCCTCGAACCCAACATTTATTCCCGTCCCCATCGGCTCCAAAATCCTGCAATTTTCACCTCCCACGAAAAAAAAATCACATTTTTGTATTGCAGCTAAAAAAAAGCATTTACCTTTGTTCGCATAATTACGAACAGGAATGACTATCAAATCAGTTACCACAGATAAGCAGCAAAGAACAGCCCGATACGCCAAAGCAATGGGACACCCTGTACGGATGTATCTTTTGGAGCTACTTTCAAAGCAAAGTTGCTGCTACAGCGGCGATGTAAGCGAAGAATTGCCCATTGCAAAATCAACCTTATCACAACATCTGAAGGAATTAAAAGACGCCGGATTAATTCAGGGTGAAATTGAATCTCCACGAATTAAGTACTGCATCAACAAAGAAAACTGGAAAGAAGCACAATTGCTTTTTAAGCAGTTTCTGGGAATCTAAAATTTTTTGAAGTCAATGTTCGTTGTTCTGCGAATAACGAATGAAAACAATAAACAACCTGAATTTAAACAATTTAAATTTGCAAATATGGAAATCAAAGTACTGGGCACAGGATGCACAAAATGCAAATCGCTTGAAAAAGTGACCAAAGAAGCCGTTGAGAAAGCCGGCATAACTGCAACCATCACAAAAGTGGAAGACATTGTTGAAATTATGAATCTTGGTGTTATGACCACACCTGCCTTAGTTGTTGATGGACAAGTACTGGTAAAAGGCAGGGTTCCTTCGGTAGATGAAATTGCAAAATTATTAACCAAATAATCCCTCAGAAAATGAAAAAATTAATCAGCACTATAAGTTTCATCCTTTTTATGGGTATAATCACCGTTTCGGCGCAACAAAGCAAGGTTGCTACAGCCAGCAAATCTGCCAAATCAACAGCAGCACAGGCTGAAACTCAAAAAACAAGCGATGTAAAAGCCTATTATTTTCATGCAACCCGTCGTTGCGCAACTTGCGAAGCCGTTGAAGCAGTTACCAAAGAAGCCCTTAAAGAATATTATGGCAACAAGGTACCTTTTGAGTCGATTAACAATGATGAAGAAAAAAACAGCGCTTTAGTGGCAAAATATAAAATCAGTGGAACATCTCTTTTAATTGTCAACGAAGATAAAACGGTGGACCTGACCAATGATGCGTTTCTAAATGCGCGCACCAAACCCGAAAAATTAAAAAGCAAAATAAAATCCACCATTGATTCAATGATGTAAGCATGGAGGTACTACAAAATTTCCTGGAAACATCGCAGTTTCCGATATTCACGGCATTTATTCTGGGACTTATGACCGCCATAAGTCCCTGCCCTCTGGCAGCCAACATTACAGCCATTGGCTTCATAAGCAAAGACATTGAAAGTCAACGCAAAGTCTTTATTAGCGGCCTGGTCTATACCTTAGGGCGTGCAATCTCCTATACCGCGATTGGTTTACTTTTCTTTTTTGGCGCAAGCCAATTCGAGTTTGCAGGGTTCTTTCAGGAGTGGGGCGAAAAACTATTGGGACCGCTTTTAATCATCATCGGCTTGTTTATGCTTGGTGTTTTAAAACTCAAAATCCCTGGCATTGGTTCGTTAACCGAAAAAATGGAGAACAAATCGAACAGCGGTTTTTGGGGCGTTCTTTTGTTGGGTATTGTTTTCGCACTGGCATTTTGTCCTTACAGCGGCGTACTTTATTTCGGAATGCTCATGCCCATGACCATCAGCAGCGCGAGCGGTTTGTATTTGCCCCTGATTTTTGCCATCGCCACAGGAATACCCGTTATAATTTTTGCATGGCTTATTGCCTTTAGCTTAGGCTCAATCGGCAATGTTTACAATAAACTAAAAACCTTTGAACTGTGGTTCAGACGGGTGGTTGCTGTTTCGTTTATTGTGGTTGGTCTGTATTATATTATTACGATTTATTTCTAAAAAAATTTACATTATTCGTTCGTTGTTTAACGAACAGTAAAAAGAATAAAAAATGAATAAGCTTAGCATGCAAATAAAAAACAGGAACAAGGCAAAAGATGTTGCCTGTGCTCTTGAAAGTCCTGAGGAAGTAGATCAGGGCAATAAGAGCAAAGTGCTATTGGTCGCTTCCGTTGCGGTTGTTTTACCACTTTTGATAGCGCTGTATCATTATTTGCCTAATCTGGTTGATACATTCACTTATGATCTTATCAAACTCAGACCTGAGTCACATTTAGGTGCTGCGATCAATTTTTTCTTTTACGACACCATAAAAATCTTAATTCTGCTCTTCCTGATCAGCAGTTTGATGGGCGTTATAAATGCGTATTTTCCGGTGGATCGTTTGCGGGTTTATCTGACTACAAAAAAAATGTATGGATTGGAGTATTTCTTCGCCTCATTTTTTGGTGCAGTCACTCCATTTTGTTCCTGCTCATCCATTCCCTTGTTTATTGGTTTTGTGAAAGGAGGCATTCCCCTGGGCGTAACTTTTTCCTTCTTAATAACCTCTCCGCTGGTTAATGAAATAGCGGTCGCTATGTTTCTCGGCTTATTTGGTATAAAGGCTACTGTTATTTACGCCGGAGCCGGGATTTTAATGGGCACGGTTGGAGGTTTATTTCTTGGCAAACTTAATCTTGATAAATACCTGAGTGATTGGGTGCGTCAGATACAGGAAAATGCAATTCAGGAAAACGAAGAGTGGCAAGGGGAAAATGCCTCATTTTTGGACCGTCTTCCAACCATTATAAAAGATGGATGGGATATTGTCAGGAAAGTACTTCTGTACGTGATTATTGGTATCGCCATTGGAGCGGCCATGCATGGCTATGTCCCCGAGAATTTCTTTACCGGATTTTTGTCGGCCGATAAATGGTATGCCATTCCATTGGCTGTAATCCTTGCTGTGCCCATGTATGCGAATGCAGCAGGTATAGTTCCTGTCATCCAGGTGTTTGTTGCCAAAGGTGTACCGCTGGGAACCGCCATTGCTTTTATGATGGCAGTAGTTGGATTGTCATTGCCAGAGGCAACTTTATTGAAGAAAGTAATGAAGTGGAAGCTGATAGGTATTTTCTTTGGCACCATAAGCTTATTTATAATTCTACTTGGGTATTTATTCAACCTGGTGCTTTAAAAGTGCGAATAGCATTTTGTTAAGTATGGAATACATGTTTTAAAAAAGAAAATAATGGCATGGTGAAAAAAGTTCTTCCGTGGATAACATTTGTTTTGCTTCTGGCATTACTCATTATCGGCTATTCTTTGAAAGACAACATGAATAGCTATATTTCTGAGATGATGATAAGCCAGGCATCCACTGAAACAACCCAATCGGGAAATGCGTTGGTTGATTCGCTTTACAACTACTCAGTAAACGGACAGAATTACCAAATAACCTTTCTGGAATTTGGTGCGAAAGGTTGTTCCGCCTGCAAGAGTATGGAAAGCGTAATGGAAGAAATGAGCTCAAAATATGCCAGAATAAATGTTGTATTCCTGAATGTTTTAAAACCGGAAAGCCAAAACCTGATGAAACTCTACGGAATTGCCGCCATTCCAACACAAGTGCTTTTGGACGAAACTGGCAAAGAATTTTTCAGGCATACCGGATATATCAGTACACAAGAATTATCAAATCAAATAAGCGAACATGAAGCCAAAAACTAAATTATTTAGCTTTTTATTTATTGCAATTTTGGTTATCTGTTTTGCAGCTTGCAAAAAAGAAGAACAAAAACCCTTAGTTGAACCATCTGTTGACCTTTCGCTCGACAGCATAACCACAACAAAGAGACATATTATAGTGTGGGAGGAGATTTTGATTACTGCACATGCCCGTGGCGAAAACCTGGAATACCAATGGCGTACGAACCACGGAAGTATGCTTGGGAGAGATTCAGCAACAGTCAGATATTGGGGATGCCATTCATGCATTGGGCTAAACACAGTAGAATGTGTAGTTACAAACAGTTTCGGCTCAGTTTCCGATACTATAATGATTCAGGTTGACCTAAAATAATATGTACATGAAATCTATTGTAATTTTCTTCTCCATCCTGCCTCTCTTATTTTTCGCACAACTAACTGTCCGGGGGCAATGCTGCTCGGCTGGCAATCCGGTAGGTGGTGATGGTTCTCAGGATGGCCTGAAAAAAAGCGAACTACGAATTTTTACCGCTTATCGTTCAAGTTATTCTCATGATTACTACCATCTGAATAAAAAGGAAGACATTCAGCATATTGACAAAAGTTATTATAACTACGGTAACCTATCGCTAACCTACGGATTAAACTGGAGATTCACCATCCATTCTGAAATGGGATACTTTTTCAACAAAATTCAGGCAATTAAACTGAGTAGCGGCAATGAAACGATAAAGGCTTCGGGGGTTGGCGATCTTTCCCTGTCGTTAAGGTATAGTCTGTTGCCGGCAAAAATTATGAAAGAGAATCAACTGATATACTCCTTTGGGGGAAGATTGCCCATTGGGGCATTCAACGAAGAAATGGATGGCGTTATTATCCCGCTTTCCCTGCAACCATCTTCCGGTGCGTTCAAAATCAACTCCGGTTTATTTTACTCACACAAAAAAAATGATGCGCATTTCGGCTGGAGCAGTTTTGCTTTTATCGAATGGAGCAACAACATTGATAAAAACTTTCTGATATATAAATATGGCAACTTCTACATGTTGGAAGTTTCCGGGTTTTATTCGAAAAGATCAAACTTTGTTGCATCACTCGCCACCAGGGTCGAAGCACGTCAGCGGGATCAGCGCGAAAACAACCTGAAAATTGAATCTACCGGTGGCTCTGTAATATACTTAAAACCTCAAGTTCAGGTTTCAATTCATAACACCTGGAACCTGCTTGGTTTTATTGATGTTCCGGTTTATAAATATGTAAACGGATATCAGCTTACAAATTCATTTGCATTTCAAATTGGGGTGCAAAAAAATCTTTTGTTATAAAAAAGGTTGACCTCGAAATTGATTTAATTACCATGCTTTTTAAACCCGAAACTTTATGAAAATTCTAATCTTATGCACTGGCAACAGTTGCCGAAGCCAGATGGCTCATGGTTTTTTACAATCGTTTGACAAGAACCTTACCGTGCGTTCCGCAGGTACCGAAGCCTCGGGAAAACTGAACGCCAAAGCGGTTAAAGCCATGGCAGAAATCGGTATTGACATCAGCCACCATACCTCCGATTCAGTGGATGCGTACCTGAACGATGAATGGGACTATGTAATTACCGTTTGTGGCGGTGCAAATGAGGCTTGTCCCGCATTTGTGGGAAAAGTAATACACCGCCTGCACATTGGGTTCGACGACCCTTCACACGCCAAAGGAACCGATGATTTTATATGGAGTGAGTTTATTCGTGTGCGTAACGAAATAAAAGAAGGATTCACTAAACTGTATGTTGAAGAAATAAAACCAAAGCTTTAATTATGGAGGCCAAAAAACGAATTGGTTTTTTCGAAAAATACCTGACACTTTGGGTCGCTTTATGTATTGGAGCAGGTATTGTTATTGGAAATTTTGCTGGCGAAAGTGTGGCCGTTCTGAGCCAAATGGAAGTTTTCAACGTAAATATACCTGTTGCCATTTTGGTTTGGTTGATGATTTATCCCATGATGCTGCAAGTGGATTTTTCAAGCATCAAAAACGTTGGCAAACGCCCCAAAGGATTAATCCTGACACTTGTCGTTAACTGGCTGATAAAGCCGTTTACCATGGCATTTTTTGCATGGATATTTTTCACGAAAATTTACGTCGCCTTTATTACACCGGAATTGGCCGGTGAATACATTGCAGGTGCAATTTTACTTGGTGCGGCGCCTTGTACAGCAATGGTTTTTGTATGGAGTTTTCTCACGGATGGAGATCCTAATTATACATTGGTTCAGGTATCGGTTAACGACCTCATTATTTTGGTGGCCTTTGTACCTATTGTCGGCTTGCTTTTAGGCATTACAAATGTGCAGGTTCCTTATAACACATTGGTTTCAAGTGTTTTGATATTTGTTGTAGTTCCATTATTGGCCGGATATATTACGCACAAAGTATTGATCCGTAAAAAGGGTGAAGAATGGTTTAAAAACACCTTGTTACCAAAGTTCAAACCCGTTTCCATCCTGGCCCTGTTGCTCACCTTGGTTTTATTGTTTGCATTTCAGGGAAATACAATTACCGGGAATCCGCTGATTATACTGCTTGTTGCAGTTCCCCTGATTATTCAAACCTATTTTATATTTTTCATTACCTGGTTTGCGGGTAGAAAACTCCAATTGCCACATGCCATATGTTCGCCTTCAGCAATGATTGGTGCAAGCAACTTCTTTGAATTAGCCGTTGCCGTTGCAATCGCATTGTTCGGTTTACAATCTCCGGCCGCTTTGGTTACTGTTGTTGGCGTTTTGGTTGAAGTGCCGGTAATGCTTTCGTTGGTGGCACTGGCCAATAAGTGGAAGTATTAAATGGATTGAATTAAACGATTAGAGTGATTATACCGAGAAAAATGCATTTGGATTGAAATGTGTATGTTCATTTATTTGAACCATTCCCAACTGGTTGGTTAGCAAAATAGTATCGCCGATAAATAAGGGTTTCTGATTGAAATGGCTATGTCCGTAAATCCAGAAATTGGCGTTGCACCCGCTGATAAACTCAGTTAAATCAACACAAAAGGCTTCATTTATACTACTTCCTTTGTGTTCAACTGAGTTGCAAAGTTGTGAAGGCAAATGATGGGTAACCACCACTGTTTGTCCTGAAGAAGCGGTTGTGCTCTTTTTTAGAAAATCCAGACTCTCCCTGTGAAGCTTGTTATAGTCGGAGGCCCTGAATTTCTTACCATTCACGGTTATATAATTAAAATCGGCCACACCCTGTTCAATAATTTTCTCATTGGGTTTACTGATGTGAGACCATAAGGTACTGAATATAAAACGAATACCCTTGTAGTTTAAAGCTATATTATTTACAATATGAATGTTATCGCGCAGTTGAATATTAAAAGAGGACTTGAATTCAGCCATATCTTTATGATAATACTCATGATTGCCGGGAACCCAGAAAACCTTCTCGTACTGCTTTGACACTATGGAGAAAAACGCATTGTTCAGATAAACATCCTGCAAAGGGGCAACATCCCCGGCCAAAACCAATACTTCACCACATACATTTAATGGGTTGGTAGTTAGGTACTTGCTATTGTATTCAAATTCAAGGTGCAAATCAGAGCAATATTGTATCTTCATTTTTTAGCAAAATTAGAACAGGATCAGCCAACTTCACTGATTTTTTTCAACAATGGCATATCAAGTATTTCAATGTCACGGCCCTTGGTGGCAATGATTTTTTCCCTGGAAAACTCCGTCAGCAGACGGACCGTATTTTCCTCGGAAATAGCGGCCATCTCACCAATTTCTTTTCGTGTGAGGCAGACAGAAAACCTGTGGCTATGGTGAAATTCGGACAAATAGATTAAATTTTCAGCTATCCGGCCACGTATTTGCTTTTGGTTCAGCGAGATAATCTTGTGCATAATCATGGCAACCGATTTCCCAAAAGCTTTATTCAGGCTCAGCAACAAATCATGGTTTTCAATGTATAGCTTCTTCACAAGGCTCAATTCAATGAAGCAAACTTCCGAGTCTTCCAGGGCAGTAACCGAATAGGAATAATGTGGACTTTCGAAAAAAGACAATAAACCAATATATGCCGGAGGCTTAAGGATATATAAGATAATATTACGGTTGTTAAGCCCTTCGATGTACAATTTTGCCGATCCTTTCACCAAAAACAGGGCATGGGTAACTTCTGTACCCTGTCTGCATATCACATCATGCTTTTTCAGATGGGCATGCACCGGTTCGTTGTAGCATTCAGAATTTTCAGTGTTTAACAAGGTTGAATAAATGTCACATTTAAGCACACAATTCTTACAGTTTTGCTTTTTGGAGAACTTCATCAACAGTCAAATTTTGTCAAATTTAGCAAAAAAGTTGATTTACAACAATGTTCAACTTCAACTTTTATTAAAAACAACCCAGCAGTTTAATACAATACCTTTGAATCTTAATTTTTTCAGTATTCATAAAAACAATATTCCATGCTTCACGAACCATCAGTTGAAATTGGCACCGACAAAGCCGCACCAAAGAAGGCAAAATTGGGTGTTATCATGTTTTTTATCTACACCATTGTTTATGCAGGTTTTGTTCTTATTGGACTCACCAAACCCGAATTAATGGGCTTAGAGCTGATAGGCGGACAAAACATTGCCATTATCTATGGTTTTGGGTTAATTGTGCTTGCGATAGTTATGGGCTTCATCTACAACTATATATGCACAAGGTATGAAGATAAAATGAACAAGGACTAACACCAAAAACTCAAAAACATGATTTACGAAGTTTCAAATTTGGCGATTATTATATTCCTGTTCATTGTTGGTTTGGTTTTAGGTTTATCCTTCTATTTTGCCAGAAAAACAAAATCAGCAGCCAGTTATTATGCGGCAGGCGGGAAAATACATTGGGCAGTAAATGGAATTGCTTTTGCCGGCGATTATCTCTCAGCCGCTTCATTTTTAGGTATTTGCGGTATGATTGCCTATTCAGGTTACGATGGATTCCTTTATTCTATTGGATACCTGGCAGGTTGGGTAGTTGCACTATTTTTGGTTGCCGAGCCACTGAAAAAACTGGGAAAATATACCTTTACCGATGCGCTGGATTCGCGTTTTAATTCAAAAGCAATCAAGCTTGCGGCTTCAATAAGTACCTTAATTGTATCTATATTTTATTTAATTCCACAAATGGTAGGCGCGGGCGATCTTGTTGTGCCATTGTTGGGGCTGCCACATTGGATGGGCGTTGTGATTGTTGGATCCATTGTAATTTTTATTGTAGCAACTGCCGGTATGACATCTACCACTTACGTGCAATTTATTAAGGGTGGATTATTGGTGATTTTCTCTACAATTCTAACTTTTTACATCCTTGACAACGGCTTATCCCTCACGCCGAATAAAGATTACCACCAATTCAACAAAGTAAATGCCATGGTAGCAAATGATACCGTGGTAAGCATCAGTGATTCAACCTATAAGATGGGCAATACCGTTGTTTTAGGCAACAAAGTATTTGTAAAACTCGAAAAAGACGGATACGGCTTGTGGTATAAACTGACCACTGAAGACGGAAATGCAATACTCACTGAGTCACTTTCGACAACTGATAAGGCCAATGGCGAAAAGTTGTACAATGGAGCACCAAAAGAGGAGAAAAAGTTCTTTCAGGTGGGTCATCTCAGTAAAATCGTAGTTGATGGTGTTGAAGTGGATTCAACCGGTCCTGTCGGGCCTTTCAAGTTTATAAAAATCATTGAGAACAGTGAAATTGTTCGTTTCGCAAAAAGCACTTTTCATGATGGCGAAGATAAAGTTACCGTTTGGTCGCAAAATGTAACCCAGGGGAAAGATGTTATGAAACCCGGTCTGCTTTACAAACTTTCAAAGAAATCCGGAGCTACTTTTTGGAACAAAATGAATTTCTTGTCGTTGATGTTGGCCTTGTTTTTAGGCACATCTGCACTGCCGCATATATTAATCAGGTATTATACGGTGTCAAGTGCCAGGGCAGCACGAAAATCTACCATCGTGGCCATTGCCGCAATCGGCTTTTTCTATATCCTGACTTTGTATATGGGTCTCGGCGCAATGGTTGGTGGTGTTTTGGACATGGAAAGTAGTAATATGTCAGGGCCACTTTTGGCTAAATCAATTGGTGTCGGCTTGTTTTCAATTATTTCAGCCATTGCCTTTGCCACGGTATTGGGCACTGTGAGCGGGCTTATTGTTGCATCTTCAGGAGCTATTGCCCACGACTTTATTGACAAATACCTGCAGGTTGAAATGACCGACAAGAGTAAAGTCAATGCCGGCAAGATGGCTGCTATGGGCGTAGGTCTTTTCGCTATTCTTCTGGGAATTCTTTTTAAAGGGATGAATGTCTCTTTCCTTGTTGGACTTGCATTTGCTGTGGCTGCTTCGGCCAACCTTCCGGCAATATTGTTCCTTTTGTTCTGGAAAAAAACAACGGCCAAAGGCATTGCCTGGTCAATTATTGTTGGTATTGTTTCATCCATCGGAATCATCCTGTTTTCACCAACCATGTACGAAAGATATGGCCTTCTGGCGAGTTCCGCGCCTATTCCATTGGATAATCCTGGGATTATTTCAATTCCTTTGGCCACCTTAACGTTGATTATTATCTCGTTATTGACCCAAAAGGACAATGCAACCAAAAATTTCAATTAATAACCGCATAACACATTTGCTATGAAAAGATTAATGATAGTATTCTTTCTTTTCTCTTCCTTAATTGTAAGATCACAGGAAAAGAAAGACGAACCAAAGTTTGGCATCAGCTTTTCGGGTTTTGTTAAAACGGATATTTTTTACGACACCCGCCAGACGGTAAATATTCGCGAAGGTCATTTTAATCTTTATCCTGATAAAGAAAAGCTGGATGTGAATAATGTTGACATCAATGCTAAAGGCCACTTTAATATTCTTTCAATCCAATCAAGATTGACAGGAAAAATTACCGGACCTGATGTGCTCAATGCAAAGACTTCCGGTTTGCTCGAAGCAGATTTTTTTGGCAATGAAAATGGAAATTTTGGTGATGTTAACGGATTCAGGCTGAGACATGCTTTTGTAAAACTCAATTGGGAAAAGACTGAATTACTTGTTGGACAGTTTTGGCATCCAATGTTTGCATATGACTGTTTTCCGGATGTTGTTTCCTTTAATACAGGCGCACCTTTTCAGCCGTTTGCCCGTAATCCACAGGTTCGTCTTACCCATAAATTTGACAACCTAAAAATGATTCTGGCGGTTGCCGAACAACGGGATTTTACAAGCACTGGTCCTGATGGAGGAAACAGTAAATATTTAAGCAATGCTGTTTTACCTGATTTAAATATGCATTGGCAGTACACTGGTAAATGGGCCGAAAAAAATGAGTTCTTAATTGGTGTCGGGGGTGAATATAAAATGCTTGTTCCCCGCTTGTCATTTCAATATGATAAAAGTTGGAGTGATGGTGTGGATAGCATTTATAATGCTGGCGACAATGCGGTTTCTTCCTATGCCTTTTCGGTTTACACAAAGGTGAAAACCCGCCCCCTCACCTATAAAGCCCACTTTGTTTATGGAAACAATCTGTTTGATTTGGTCATGTTGGGTGGATATGCAGTTACTGCAGCGCCAAACTCCACAAATTTAGCATTTGAATACACAGCAGCAAATATGTTCTCTGTTTGGGGTGAGCTTTCAACAAATGGTAAAATTCAGGCTGGAATCTTTGGCGGTTTTACAAAGAACCTGGGTACTGCTGAGGATAATCTGGGCATTTATTACAGCAGAGGGTCAAACATCAATACAGTTTATCGTATTTCGCCCCGTATTGTTGGCAATTTTGAAAAACTGCGTATTTCAACCGAATTTGAATATACCGTTGCCGAATATGGCAAAGCAGATGCTCAGGGCGTTGTAAATTCAGATTTGTCTTCGGTTTCCAATCTCAGGCTATTGGTGGCTTTTTACTATTTTTTCTGAACACAAGCCACTTATGCTTTTTGTTAAACCTGTTTCTGCCTGAGCAGGGACATACTTAAATAGCGCATATTGTTGTTTATCAGCAATATGTGCTATTTGCGAAAGGCATAAAAAAGGGTAAAACCATTTCCTAAAAAAGGCAGAAAAGAGCAACCATGAAGTTAAGATATCACATGTCTTTCAATTCCTTTTCAATATATTGTTGCAGTATTTTGGCATCAGGTAATTTTAGCATATATTCCTGTACAAAAAGATTTTTGTCCATTCCGGCAGTGGCGTACTTTACAAGGGAATGATCCTTTTCGGCAACTAACAAGATTCCTACAGGCAGCTTATCTTCCGGTTCGCGAATTTCACTTTTGTAAAAGCTCAAATAGGTATTTAGTTGCCCGATATCACCATGTTCAAATTCTCCAATTTTTAAATCAATTAGAACATGGCATTTCAGGATCCTATGGTAAAAAACCAAATCAATGAAGTAGTATTTTTCACCAATCAGGATGCGTTTTTGTCTGGCTTCAAAGCAAAATCCATATCCAAGTTCACCAATAAACTGTTGTAAGTTATCGAGCAATGCTTTTTCCAAATCAGATTCTTCCACAATTTCTTTTAAAGGTAAATCGAGAAATTCAAAAGCATAAATGTTCTTAATAATGTCGGTTGGCTCTTGTGGTTTTATTTTTTGACGAATCATTTCTGCCAACTTTTCAGGCTTTTCTGACAAACCGCTTCTTTCAAAATATTGACTGTTAATTTGTCTTTTCAGTTCCCTAACGCTCCAGGAACCTTTGATAGATTCTATTTCATAAAAAGTTCTTTTAAGCGGTTCATTTATGCTTAGAAGTAACTCGATATGCGAATAGGAAAGTTTTTTAATAATTCTATCTCCCGGAACCAGCAACGTGGTTTGGAATTGCGGGGACAGTGTCCCCACTTTCTCAAAAACAGGTAATTGCAATTGTGGGGTCAGTGTCCCCACTTTTTGTCCATCCCGGAATTCTAATGGCAAGTAGCCCCGAATTGCTTCTGCGAGATTTGGATAAAAAAGATAAAAGAGCCTGAATCTGAAAAGCGAACGTTTGTCAATCCCTTTAATATTCTTCAACTCAGCGGCTATATTTTCAATTAGTTGATCCCCATATTCCGCCCGGTCTTTCCCATTTTGTTCAAATTCAACAATGTAATAGCCAATCAGCCAGTTGCGTATGGTCAACATCTGATTCACGGCATTTACAGCCGATTGCTGCAATTGAATGTGCAATTGTTGTATGGATGATACAAGGGTATTGAAATTGTTCATGGCACTCTATTTTGTCAGGTATCCCGCTAATATCACTCTTTTGTTATGCTCATAAGAATATAAAACCTCTTTCAAAGAAACAAAAAGCCCCCTATTTAACCTTTTCAGGATCAAATTTGATAAGCACGAATATACAAAATTCCAAAACTCAAAATATAATACTTGCACCTATCCACCAATTGAAAGCGATTTCCTTCCCGAAATTCCTCTATTCTAAAATCAATTATGATTAAGGTTTTTTCAATTCTTCTTGAATACTGATGCTTAGGCAAAACTGATTCTGTACAAAAAAGGTGGCAGAATCCTATCCTGCCACCTTTTTTATTAGAAACTTAAAATCGACACCCTTACTACCACGATTTTATTCGAGTTGCCGCAGTTTTAGCACATATAATTAAAACCTAAATCCCACTTTTACATACACTTGTGCCGGACGCAAAAAATAGCGGGTTTCATAGAGGGCAAAAGTGCTGGTTTGGTAGCTCACGTATTTATCTACATTAAAGATATTGTTCCATACCAGTTCAATGTCCGTTTTGGTCTTTTTAATGGAGTAGCGGTAATTCAAATCGGCAAAAAA
>SWCC01010273.1_pt1 | contig 52554 bp, 53 predicted proteins | sample 4692971 | NCBI WGS metagenome assembly SWCC01 (sample SAMN10267277, study PRJNA491770) | bioreactor metagenome | isolation source: DHS bioreactor inoculated with subseafloor sediment | place: Japan: off Shimokita Peninsula | collected 2006-08 | reverse complement strand
TGAGCAGGTAGTTCAACAATCGTTTTTCCAAGTTGAATCTTAATTGAGTTTTCCTCTGGAACACCATCAAAACTCCAAGCGAAATTTTGTTTATTAGGATCTAAATGGCAAACTTCTTTCATCCATTGTCCACCCCAAACGCCTGGATCAAAATAAGGCACCATTCTAAATGGTCTTTTCACCATTTCATCTAATATGAGATGATAACCTGCTTTCGATATCATTTTTGGTTGATCAAGCTCATTAAAATCAATGACATAATCAAGCTCGTTGATATATTGGTCTTTGATTCGATCTGCAACTCTCCATTCAACAAAATAACCTCTTTTATATTTTCTTAAAATATCTTCATCTTGATTTTCTATTCTAAAATTCGTTGCTCCTTGTCGATATCTTAACTGTATTTCCCATCTTGTAAGTGAAACCATAATCAATGTATCAAAATCAATTAAAGAAGCACCAAAACCATAAACAATGGTTAATTTATCTTTATCAATGTTTTCATTGATTGTTTTAATCGAATCTATATCATAAAAATCTTCTATCTTATGATAACTATATTTACCAAATACTCGATCATCAGTTAAGTTATATGCGAGCATTTGATTAATGGTTTCTTCAGGTTTTGCATACTGTTCGATAAAGATCAATTGATCAGGGTTCAACCCATCGATTATGCGTGTTCTTAAAACAGATAAGTCAGTACCTGGATATGTTTCAAAAACAACAACACCTTTTTTTATGTTTTTTAATTGCTCATGTATATTGGTAAAGCCCTCATAAACATGATCATCATGATCAGTAAGTTTGATCACAGGATTTCTATTATATTCACTTTTAAAATTCAAATATCCCATGTTACTCAGTTCCTTCCTCGTCTAATTGTTCAATATAAGGTTTATATACTTTTTGTAAATGAAACGCTACTAGAAATCCGTAGATCGCTACACCTATCAGTAAAAATGCTTCATGTACATAAAATACTAAAAAGACAACAAACACAAAGCTACCTAATATTTTTATATTTGTCCATAAGTGATAATTTGCTAATAATAATACGTTTTTGATCAGTTCTTTAAGTGAAGCAGTTTCAAAAAGTGCTACAGTTGGAAAAAAATACACTGTAAACATGATAAGTTGATAACTAACAAAAATTGCAATCACTAAGAGAAAAACTAAATCATGATATAACGCATATGTAAGCATGATATAAGTAGATACACCCAATATTAATAAACAAAAGTAAACCAATGTGCTTAGAAGAAAGTTTTCTTTAAAACTTTTAATGAACAAAGGAAACACATTGGTTGGCTCTTTTGTTTTAAATACTTGAAATATCACTCTAAATAGTGCAGTTGTAGCTGCACCAAGAGTTAATAATATGCCTAAAAAACTAAAAAGTATCCATAAGAAGTTTGCATAAACGATGTCTGTTGCTTTTTTATATAGTTCTTTAAGCATATGTATCAGTTCCCTTTACTTATTTTTTAAATTTTAATACTAAGAAAACACCGCCACCGATTAATGCAACTGCACCAATCACTAAACCAACGATTAAACCTGTATTTGTAAATGATCCTGTAAGTTCAAAATCATCACTTTCAACAAAAATCACTTTACCAGTATCTCCAGCATCATTGTTTTCTGATACATTTGGATCATAATATCTGATTTCTGATAATTCTTCATCACCAATTCTTACTGTGTAACCAGCTAATACTGAGATATCTGCTTTAGTCACAAATCCAGCCAAATCAGCTTCATTGTAAATATCATTATAAATGCCATCAATTGCCCAGTCTAATGATGCTTCAAGAATAGTTTTTGATTCATAGAATGTTAATGTCTTAGTAAAACCACCTGTCATATCTAAACTTGGTTTTTCTGAATCATCAAAGTCATCCCAACTCATGTTTGGTGATAAGTTAACAAGTTGTTCATATTTATCTAAGAAGTCATCAAAATCATCAAATGAGTAACTCATTGTAAATGTACGTACATATCCATCAACAGTTGCATCTTCAACAGTGATGAAATCTGGTGCATTATCTTCTAACCATGTTTGAATAGCAATGACACCACCATCAATATGCTTGTCATTTAATACAGCACCTTTACCTTCATCTTGATCTGGATCATCTGGATTGATAATTGCAGTATCTGATAAAGTATCATCCATAACTTCTATCATGATGGTACGAGTTCCTGATCCATCAGCATTGAATTCTGTAACAACACCGATTTCACCTGGCCAACATGCTGTAAGTGTTAATGCAAATACAGCCATAACTACTAAAACAAGTAATTTCTTCATTTTATTTCTCCCTTTTTTTATTTTTTTTATTATTTAACTTTCTTCGCCTAAATAAACAACATATTTATTTAAGCGTAAAGCAATAACCGTAATTATTAAAACAATCACTAATAAAATCCAAGCCATGGCACTTGCCATACCCATTGCTCGATCGACCATCATCTTATCAAATAAATAGTAAGCATAATAATATGTTGATCTTGATGGTCCCCCAGCTGTCATAATATAGGCAATCGTAAAGACTTGAAATCCACCGATAAGCCCCATAATCAGATTAAAGAAAATAGATGGTGTCATGAGTGGTAATGTAATATAAAAGGTTTTTTTAATCCAATTTGCACCATCAACTTCAGCTGATTCATATAAACTCGTTGGTATATCTTGCATCTGCGCTAAATAGATTACCATCGATCCTCCAGCAGTCCATAAACCCATCAAGATTAGTGTAAACTTAGATGTGGATGGATCTTGATGCCAACGCAGTGGCTCCATTTTAAACAGTTCATAGACTGGGGATAAAACTTCATTAATAAGTCCAAAGCTTGGTTGAAACAACCATAACCATAATAAACTCATCGCAACAATACTAACAACGTTAGGTAGATAAAAGAGTGTTCGATATATACTCATACCTTTAATTTTATTGTTTAACAATAATGCTAAAGATATACCTACCAAAAGTCCTAACGGTATTGCGATTACAACATGATATATCGTATTTCCTAAACTTTGCCAAAAGATATTATCGTTTGTAAACAAGATTCGATAGTTTTCAAACCCAATAAATTTTGGGACACCTATCATATCATAAGACGTGAAACTAATATAAAGCGATGCCAAGATTGGAAATGCACCAAGTACAATCAGTCCAAATAACCAAGGAGACGCAAATAAGTATCCGATTATATTTTCTTGTTTTTTTAACTTTGTAATCGAACTAGCCATAATCATTTCTCCTTTATGTTAATTTGTAGCTTCGTAGTTTTCCTTCTTTTGTAAATAATTAAGTCTTGCTTGTTCTAATGCTTCACTTACAGTCAATGTTCCTTCTAAAGCTTGATTATAAAACGGTTGCCAATCATTGCCATGCCAACCTGGTGCATATGGAATATATACTTTATCCATTGCATCATCAACTTCTACTAACAATTTTTGCATGATTGGTTTATCAGAAACATATTCTTCCATCGCTGAAATGTGGCTCATTATCCACCCATTAACTTCTGCTAATTCTATTTGTGTGTCTTTACTCATTAAGTATTTAACAAAAGCGTATGCGCCTTCTTTTTGATCATTTTCATCTTTACCATTATCATAAAGTTCTAATGAGAAACCACTACCCCAATTCACATGAATGCCATCTTCATCTGGAATTGGAATAGGTGCGACACCATATTCAAAATCTGCACCACTATTTTTAATGATTTGATATAAACCATCAACTTCTACGATCATTGCGACTCTTTCTGCTGCAAAAGGGTTTATCCCTAGCATTTGATTTCCTTCACCAAAGGCAGTAAGTTGACTTCTTGTATAATCACTACCATTAAAATCAATGATCCATTGTAAGACATCACGATGACCTTGAGTGTTTAATGTTGGGTTTTGATCTTCATCAAAGAAATCTAAACCTTTTTGCCATAACCATCCATGGTATGTCGCATTTCCATACGTTGGATCAAATCCTAATCTTTGAATTGCTCCACCTTCAACAACATCAAATTTTTTAGCGATTTCTTCTAGTTCACTCCATGTTGTTGGTACGTCTGCTTCAGTTAGGCCTTCTTCTTCAAACATGTCAATGTTATAGAATAATGCTCTTGTTGTTGCAGAAAATGGCATTGCATATATGTCACCATCATAAGTAGCAAAATCTAATTGTGATTGTCTAAACTCATTAAGATCAATCAAGTTCGTATCAGAATTATCATTTGCCATTAAATCTGTGATGTTATACAAAACGCCTTTTGATGCTCTTGCTTCAACATCATCAATGGTTGATAATCCTACATCTGGTGCAGTTCTTGAACTTACTGCGACATTGATTTTATCCCAGTAATCCCAAAACGAGAAACCAGTACCTTTAACAAAATATGTATCTTGTGATTCATTAAATTCAGTAATAATCGATCTCATTCCTGAATATGATTCACTACCTACTGGAGACATATGCCAAAAATCAATTGTGATTTTATCTCCTGAATCATCACCATTACACGCAATTAATGTGAAACTTAATAACAGTGTAAACATTAAAACAACTATTTTTTTCATATTTTTTCTCCTATCCTTTTATTCCTGTAAATGTAATACCTTCAATAAAACTCTTTTGAGCAAAGAAGAATATAATAAGCGTTGGTAACATAATTAATAATGCTGCGGCCATCATCAAATCAAAACGACCACCAAACTGTGTTTGAAATGCTCTCAGACCTATCGCGAGCGTCCAGTGATCTGGATTACTCAAGAAAATCAGTGGTCCAAAATAATCATTCCATGTTGCCATAAATGTGAATAACGCAACAGTGATAATCGCTGGTTTTGTCAGAGGCAACATGATTTTAAGAAAGATTTGAATGTGATTTGCACCATCTATGATTGCACTTTCAGATAATTCTTTAGGAATTCCTTTATAAAACTGTCTGAGTAAAAAGATATAAAATGCTGCACCACCACCAAAGAACGCTGGAACAATTAACGGTAATCTTGTGCCTAACCATCCAATTTGAGCATACATGATATAAGTTGGAATCAAAATAACTTGAATCGGAATCATCATCGTTGCTAGCATAACCAAAAACCATTTGTCTCTACCTTTCCAACTTAGTTTAGCAAATGCATAAGCTGCAGTTGTTGCTGAAAAAAGTGTTCCAATCATTACCAATACCACAATTAACAAGCTGTTTTTCAAATACATAAAAAACGGAATTGCTGTAACAGCGGTTTTAAAGTTTTCCCATTGTGGTTTTGTTGGAAAAAAGACTTCTGTACCTTGTAATAACTCTTGTGGCGTCTTTAATGCTGTAAATAACATCCATAAAAATGGAAATACAAACGCGAAACTTAAAATCGTTAAGAGTATATTTAAAAGTATCGTCTTGATTAAAATCCGTTGTTTCTTTGTTAAAAGCGGTCTTTTATATTCATCAATCATATCATTACCTTCTTACTTTGTAGTGTCGTTTAAGAAAATGAATCTGGGTCTATAAATGTTTGAGTTAGACATATTATGATCAAAATTATATGTATTGGTATTATAAGATACTAATACTTTTTTAGAAGATGATAAGTGTGGATGTGCTTTTGCATTATATGTGTAAGTCGTTGATTTAAAGATTTCTTGTTCTGGTGTTTTATAAACCTTTTGTGGTTTACTAAATGGGCTATAAGGAGTATCACCAATAGCATATGAGACATATGGTGTATTAACATCATATGTAAATACTGCCAAGTATTTTCCTTGATATAACCCTTCGTTAACTAATGATACTGAAAACTCGCATGAAATGTGCTTAAGTAGTGGAGCTGATTTTAAGATATCATACTGGAATTTTTCGCCATCGAAATAGGTCCATTCATCAACAAATTCAAAATCCGCTTCTTTTACTCTTGCTACAATCATTTCTCTTAAGCCCATGGTTGTTTTATATCCATAAATATAAATGTAACCATTTCCAGATTTAGGATTTGCTTGAAGTGAATTTGGCATGATGGCACCACCATACAAATATTCACTATCTTTATCATAAACTAAGATCGGAGCCATTTTTTGTATACGTTTTTCAGGAACAATTTGATTGTTTTCAATCGGTGTTTTAAACATGGAAACACCTTTGATTTTAAATTGTAATCCTTCTGGTTGTGTTAAATCACTATTAACCACCATTGGAATAAAATAAAGTGAATCATTGATGACTACACCATCTTGTAGCCATATCCATGAATGATCATGATCTCTAAGTAATACATGATTTGAAGTGACTTTAATATCTCGATATTGTCTATCTTCATTAAAGAATTTCACTTTGTTTAAACCAAATAATCCTTCTTCAAACGTCTTGTCATTATAATTTGCATCTTTATCTTTGGGTTGAACACTTATCTTGATATATCTATAGGTTTGATTGATATCAATGTGATTAAAATCATCAAAAGAATAACTCATTTTTAATGTGTGTTTTTTAATCTCTTGATACTCTATTTGATTAAGAGAGCCTGAAATCACTATATTTTTTAAACCTCTTTTTGCTAACTCATTTGACTCTTTTGAAAAATAATTGAATATATGCATGTGAGTGATGCATTGAGGCTTATGTAAATCAAATATCAGTTCTAATTGATTTGGGTGATATCCACTTACAAATGAATCTACATTTGTTTTTTGATCATAAGTCACTAAATTTTGAGCAATCGAACCATTTTCATCAAACACTTCATCCATTTGATAAAACGCTTGAATCTCTCCATTTTCTTGCCAGTTCAATTTAAATTCTATGTCATCTTTTATCTTATAAGCAATTGAATTGTTTGGCATAAGATGTGGTTGAAATCTTTGATGTGTTTTCTCATCTGATCTACCAACAAACGTATCTCCAAAAACAAATAATGTATGGATATCATCTTTCTGATCAAATTGATCATTACCATTGGTCAAATTAAACGAGTAGATCCCATCTCCACCTGACCATTTGTTGTGTGATACAAATTTTTGTGTGAATGTATCATTTTTCTCTACATAATATCCTTTTCCTAATTGAATATCTAGTGATGTCTCTTTATGAGCTACAACAACCAAATGATTTGCGTAGATACAATCAAACATCATGGATTGTTTTTCATCATCTATCAAATAACTGATTTCAAGATTTGAATCTTTTATGGGTGATATCGGATATATATAACCTAAATCTATTTGATTGATGCCTTGTTTTAAATTGACACTTTTAATAATATCTTGATATTTCATATGTTCTCCCTTATCTTATGTTTTATCTTTTTTTCACTTCTACCATACGTATAAACCTAGGATAATAAATTCTTGCATCTGATAACGCTCCAGCACTTCTCGTGTTCACATTATAGCTAATGACAAAGTTACCTGGTTCACTCAAATTTGGATGCAATTTAGCATTATAACTAAATGCATCTCTTAAGTACGATCCCTCAGTGGTTTGATAAATTAGTGTATAATCACTAAATGGTCCAACAGGTGAATCTGCCAAACTATAACTTATTTTTCCACTTGTTGTATCTTCCATTACTGTAAGCATGTATTTATCCTTAAATAAGCCTTCAGTCATGTATGTAACAGAAAGTTCAGCAGATACTTTATCGATCAGTGCAACACTTTCGTTGATGTTTTTTGACCAATCTTGCCCATCAAAATACATCCAATTATTAAAATCCTTGATATCTTCAGGCAAAAATCTACCCACTGTTAAACGTCTACCATCTAAATCTTTATAACCATATATGTATATATATCCATCTTTATCTCTATGATCCATGAGTCCTGCACCATAATAGATCACACCACCATCTGGTGTATGTGTCATCAGTGGTGTTGAATAATAGTTTTGATTTTTATAATCAAATCTTTGATCAACAATTGGGACTTCCACCATGGATACATGATGTACTTTAAAAATATCTGCATCATCTTTAACTAGGATAGGAAATACATATAATTGATGATCTATCATTACACCATCTTGTAGCCAATATCTTGATGTTTTTTCATTATCTGTTAACTCTGTAATTTCATGTGCTGCAGTAATGTTGCCAAACAATGGATTCTGATTTTCATCTTGTATTAATAATTTACCAAGTCCAACGTATGTTTGATCATAAGAGGATAAAATCTCAATTTTTATGTATCTTATATCTTCTTGATCTAAATCAATTCTTAATTGATAAGCTGATTGATCAAGACCACTTGCTTGTTCTATCTCATAAGTATCTATCAGTGTAAAAGATGTTTGGTCTTTTGCTACATATAAATTAAATGACTGGACGCCAAAGGTTATCGTTTCATTGAAGTTCCATAGATAAATCGATGATACGTCTACTTCTTTTTTTAAATCAATAATCAGTTCATTGTCTATCTGATCGGATAACCACATCGTACCTTCATTAACATTAGTAAGTAAACCATTTTGGTCATAACTCGGCATGATACCATCATTATCAAGTAAATTTCTAGCTCTTGATCCAATCATTTCATTTGGTTCTATCACTGATTTAGCAACACCATCTTTTATATCATAGTCGAATGACAATTGATCACGATCAAATGGATCATTATGTGATAAATAGCCAAATGAATTATTGATGATCAAAGATGATTTTCTAAGTTTGTTGTTTTCATAAACTTCACCAACAAAAGTGTCAGAGAAAATAAAACCTGTCGTTTCATGATCGACACCAATCCGATCACCACCATTGTTCATATCAAATGTGAAAATACCGTCTGCGCCTGTCCATCCTTGATATCTTAAAAACGCATCAGACATTTCTAAGTCTTCTTTAACGATCATGCCATCATTTAAATAAAAAGATACGTCTGTTAGTTTTTGTTTTTCATCTTTTTGGTTAAATGTGATTTTTACTGATTTTGCCATAGTTCCACCTAACTCTATCTGATTATCGCTTTTTTCCAATACGTAATCTTGAAATAACCGATCATATGATAATAAATTTAAAGATACATCAATATCGACATCCTCAACAGCTAGAGCATCTTTGCTATCCGGATTATATATCGCTATATAATCAATTGGATAGATATGTTCAAATACAAAAATAATTTGATGTGTTTTGATATCTGAACTTATAAAATATAACGGGTTAATTTCCTTAGGTTTATGGATATTAATGAAATTATCTATTTGACCTTCAGTTGTACTATATGGAATATCTATGTCAATCACTTCAATTTTATCTCCAACAGTTTCAGTAAAAACATAATCAGTTTCTTCAATAACAATGGGTTCTAGTTGTTTTTGACAAGCACTTAGTAGTAGAAGGATAATAACAAATAAACTTAGTATAATCTTTTTCATGGCATCACCTTGCAAGCGTTTTCTATTTTTAATATATCATAAGCTAAACCATATTTCAATACATTTATAATACATTTATAACTTTTATAATACAATTAGATAAAAAAACCACAAGAATTATTTCTTGCGGTAATATAATCTAGTTCTATATTCATAATGTTTTGAATTATAATAAGTCTCTGTATATTCAATTAAGCGATTTGATTCATTATAACTGAATCTTTTTCTTTTGAGCTGAGGTGTATCGTCATAAATTTGTAATAAGTTTTTAATTTGTTTCGGTGCTTCTACTGCACTAATGTATTCTTCAAAGACATTGAAATATACGTTTTGAGAAGCCAAATACTCATAAAGCGAGCCTTTTAAAACTGCTTGATCATTTGGGATTTTAACAACGGGGAGCAGATAAGAATCAGAAAACAATATTGGAATAACAGTTCCTCTAACGCGTTTTAAATTATATAACTTATCTCCCTCATTGATGTTGAATATAGATGCTAAAGTAACATCAGCCTCAATGAGTTTTAGCTCAGCTTCCATTGTTTTACTTGGCAGACCCATTTCATTCATTTCATTGGTGAAACTTCTAATCATTGTAAAATTCGAAAGGCTTGATTTGTTCTTATATACGGTTGTACCATAGCCAGCACGCCTGATCAAGTATTGTTCTTGCACTAAAGCTTTGATGGCTGTACGTATAGTTACTCTACTGACACCATATTGTTCAGTTAGCTCTTTTTCAGAGGGAATGATTTCTCCTTCTTTCCATTCGCCACTTTCAATTTTATAGCGCATATCATTTCTTACTTGAACGTATAAAGGCTGTTTGTCTATCATACTAATTTTCATTATCTCACCTTCGTATTTTTCTTTAATTGTATCATGATATTGATACATTTACAATACATTAATAATACATTTAATAGATATCCTCACTTTGTATATCTTTATATTTGAGAATGTTTGACAAATTTTATAAATTAAGATATCTTTAAACTAGATTAATCTTGAAGGGATGATTACTTTGGCAATATATTTAGGTATTGATGGTGGCGGTACGAAAACGAAAGTAACTTTAATGAATGAAAAAGAGAAAGTCATTTATCAACATACAAGTGGACCATCATCGATTGATACCGTTGATCTTAAAACCACTAAACAAGCATTTTCTGATGCTTTAAAACCATATTTCGACGCACATCCACATGATAAGATAGATGCTGCTTTTATTGGGTTAGGTGGTATTGTTTTTGATGAAGATTGCAATAAAGTTGAGCGTATCGTAAAAGATCTTCCATATTTAACTGAACATGCGATTGTTCAAGCAAGAAACGATATGGAAAATGCATTATATTCAGGTGGATGCTTTGAAGAAGGTATTTCTTTGATTTGTGGAACAGGTATGGTCGCTTTTGGAAAAGATATACATAAATCACATAAATCAGCCGGATGGGGTTATAAAGAAGGCGAACTTGGTAGTGGTTTCCATTTAGGTCGAGAAGCTATCAGATATGTGATTAGAGCTTTTGATGGCAGATATGAAAAAGACGATTTTGCGGTAGATATTGCTGACTCAATTGGACTGACTAAAGCTACGGATATCATTCCAATTATGGAAAGCTATTATGGAAATAGAACAAAGACTGCAAGTCTTGCTCCAATTGTTACGATGTATGCAAACAAAAACAATCCTCATGCAAAAAGAATTGTTGATCTCGCAACAGATGAATGTGCACTTGCAGTTAGAGGAGTATATAACAATATCAACTTAAAAAACAAGACTTTAGTCGTTATCGGTTCATTGGGAAACGCTTCAGGATATTATAGAGATGAGTTGCATAGAAAAGTGAAACTTATCGATCCTCATATCAATATTATTAAGCCAATCATAGATCCAGCTGATGCTGCAGCTATGATGGCTAAAAAACTTTTGAAATAAAGATTTTAAACATCCATTCATATGTTAAATTTGAATGGAAAATACTTGTTTTAATGAAGGGTTATTAATAAATGTCAATATATTTTTAAATATATGTAACAAAGTTCATAAATCATAATTTTCTACTCGAAATTATACCTATCCTATGTTAAAATTGTTATGGAAGCACTTTCATAACTTTTTTATGCAAATTAGACGAGGAGTTTTATTCATGTCAGTAAAAATTGTTGAAACATCCATGCGTGATGGCCATCAATCCTTAATGGCCACACGAATGACAACCAAAGATATATTATCCATCATACCAGAGCTAGATCAAGCAGGATTTCATGCTTTAGAGGTTTGGGGAGGCGCAACCTTTGATGCGTGTTTACGCTTCTTAGATGAAGATCCATGGGAGCGTTTAAGAGAGATAAAGAAACTTGCACCTAATACAAAACTACAAATGCTATTTAGAGGACAAAACATCTTAGGTTATCGTCATTATCCAGATGATATCGTTGATAAATTTGTGCAAAAATCCATTGAAAACGGGATTGATATCATTAGAATCTTTGATGCTTTAAATGATGTAAGAAACTTAAAGTCAGCTGTAGATGCGACAAAAAAATATGGCGGTCATTGTCAAATCGCTCTATCTTATACGACTTCTCCTGTACACACCATTGATTATTATGTAAAATTAGCTCAAGAAGTTGAAGCGATGGGCGCTGACTCATTATGTATTAAAGATATGGCGGGTATACTTCTACCCACTGATGCGTATAACCTTATTAGAGCTTTAAAACAAAATACGAAACTACCAATCAATCTTCATGGTCACGCGACTGCAGGGATCATGGAAGCAACCTATATGAAAGCCATTGAAGCAGGTGTCGATATCATCGACACTGCACTATCACCTTTATCAGGTGGTACTTCTCAAGTGGCTACAGAATCTTTTTATCATATTTTAAAGGGTACACCTTATGACACTCATCTTGATATCAATCTATTAAAGAAAGCTTCTGAAAAACTCACAGTGATTAAAGATGCGTATTTAAGTAAAGGTATCTTAAATCCTAAAGCACTCACTTCTAATCCGAATATCTTAGAATACCAAGTGCCTGGGGGCATGTTATCAAACTTAATGAGTCAACTTAAAGAACAAAATCAAATGGACGATTATGAAAAAGTCTTAAAAGAAGTCCCTATTGTTAGAAAAGACTTAGGATATCCGCCACTTGTAACACCTATCTCTCAAATGGTAGGTACACAAGCAGTCATGAATGTTATGACTAGAGACCCTTATAAAATCGTTTCTAAGGAAGTTAGAGAATATCTTCATGGTTTATATGGGAAAGCTCCAGCAAAAGTCAATGCATTGGTTTTAGCTAAGATCATTGGTGATGATGAAATCATTACCCATAGACCAGCAGATAATCTAAAACCTGAATTTGAAGACTTAAAGAAAAAATATGAAGGGTTTGCTAAATCTGATGAAGATATTTTATCAATAGCTTTATTTGGTAAAGTTGCGATTTCATTTTTAGAAAAGAAATATCAAGAAAAACCGAAACCTAAACAAGAAATTTATGCCTTTAGCGTAACGGTAGGGGATGGTGATTGATATGATTTATAATACATTGTCAGATGGACTACTCATCTCACTATTTAGCATTATTACAGTCTTTTTAATCCTAGGGTTTGTTGCATTATCGATTAGTTTACTAAAATATATCGTTATTGAGAAAAAAGCTATAGAAGCTCCAGAAATCAAAACGATTAAAAAATCTATATCTTTATCCGATATTAAAGATGAAGATATGATGGTAGCGGCATTAATCGCATCCATCGATTATTACAACGAAATCAATAAAGATGTTCGAATCATCTCAATCAAAGAAATTAAAGGTTAATGAAAGGATCCATCATGAAACTCTATAAAATAAATGTCAATGGTAAATCTTACGAAGTTGAAGTTGAAAGTATTGAAGAAATAGAATCAAAACCTGTCTTAAAAAAACAAGAACCCAAAGAAGAATCTAAAACCAATGTCTTAGCCCCTATGCAAGGCAAGATTACTACACTTAATGTCAAAGTAGGCACGACTGTTAAAAAAGGTGATGTCTTAATGGTTTTAGAAGCGATGAAACTAGAAAATGATATCTTATGTCCAGTTGATGGATATGTCAGACAACTTTTAATCAAAGAAAACGATCAAGTTGAAATCAATCAACTGATGTTAGTTATCGGATAAATCATGTTTGATGCTATCATAGATTTTTTTAAGAGTACAGGACTCTACTTCTTTTTCCAACCCGATGGTTGGAAATACTTTGTGATGATTATCATTTCACTGACGTTATTATACTTAGCAATATTTAAAAAATTTGAACCTTATCTATTAATCCCTATTGGATTTGCGATGTTACTTGTAAACATCCCAAACACCCATATGTTTGTAGAAACGAAGACCATCGTCGATGGTATCGAAAAAACAACCTATGAGGGCTTATTAGGATTTTTATATTATGGTGTAAAACTTGGGATCTATCCACCTTTAATTTTCCTAGGCATAGGAGCAACCACTGATTTTGGACCTTTAATTGCAAATCCAAAATCGATGCTTTTAGGAGCTGCTGCACAAATCGGGATTTTTATCACATTTTTAGGTGCTATCCTATTAGGCTTTAGTGGTGCAGAATCGGCTTCTATCGGTATTATTGGTGGTGCAGATGGACCAACATCTATTCTACTATCCAGTGAGCTTGCACCCCATTTAATTGGTGCAATATCACTTGCTGCATATTCTTATATGGCACTAGTTCCAATGATTCAGCCACCAATTATAAGAATGTTAACAACTAAAAAAGAACGTGCCATTAAAATGGAGCAATTAAGAGAAGTTAAACAAATCGAAAAGATTTCTTTTTCTGTCATTGTAAGTGTGATCTGTATGACACTCATTCCTTCTTCTGCACCAATTATTGGTATGCTTATGTTAGGTAATTTAATTAAGGAATCTAAAGTTGTTCCTAATTTAACTAAAACAGCTGGAGAATCATTATTATATATCATTACGATACTACTAGGTTTATCGATTGGTGCAACTACGGCAGGTACAAGTTTTTTAAGACTTGAAACTTTAATGATTATCGGCCTTGGATTATTTGCATTTGCAATAGCAACTGCATCAGGTGTCTTAGGTGGTAAGGTGATGTGTAAACTTACTAAAGGTAAAGTTAATCCAATGATTGGTGCTGCTGGTGTTTCTGCAGTCCCTATGGCAGCAAGAGTTGTCCACAAGGAAGGACAGCTTGTTGATCAAAATAATTATCTCTTAATGCATGCGATGGGACCTAATGTTGCTGGTGTGATTGGATCTGCGATTGCTGCAGGATTATTCTTAATGTTCTTCTAATATGAAACATATACATTTTAAAGAAATAGATTCAACAAATAGTTATTTAAAAAAACATTACCAAGAACTTGATCATATGACTGTTGTCTCTGCTGATTATCAAACAAAAGGTAGAGGACAAGGGAATCATGTATGGTATGGAGATAAAGATTCACTTATGTTTTCCATATTACTCAAAGAAGGCATCAATGATATTGATATCAAAGAGATGCCTTTTTTAGCTGCTGGGTGGCTTAAAGATGCTTTATCTGAGTATTGTGAGGATATAACTATTAAAAATCCAAATGATCTCATGATCCACGGTAAAAAAGTTGCTGGGATATTAGCTGAATCTATTATTATGGGTAATGAAGTGTTAGCTGTTATTATAGGATTTGGGATTAATGTGAATCAAAAAAAATTCCCTCCTGAATTGGAAGGGAATGCCATTTCATTATTCTTAGCGTTAGGTAAATATGGAGAAAAAAATCATTTGATAAGTAAAATTGTTGATAAAATCATATTACAGTCTAAGGCTTTTAACTCTTGATTTAAAAAACGATTCTGGTTTTAAATCGATAATATAAAATAGCGATGTATTTAAAACTAGTACAGAATTATCCTCACTTTTAAATAAAGCATCTTGAATTTCAGCTATCTTTATGTCTTCTTTGTAACTCAGCATCCGAAATTGATCTATAGTCGACATTCTATTATCCCCATAAAGTATGTAGTTATACTTAATAAAATGATGTGCTATCATTTCCAATACTATATCGTATGTATAAGAATTTAGGTCAGTATAATCACTATTCAATGATACAAAATGTTTATATCTTCTTATTTGAGTTTCATTAACTTTCAGTTCTAAAAATGAATTATCAGGCATCATCCTTAAATGTCTATGTGACTCTACAGCAGGATAATTAATATATAACCTACCATTTTCCGAGGATTCATTGAAAAACTTAATCATATTTTTAATTTTTTCAAAATCATATCTGTGATATAAAGGTTCAAAATCAAAAATTAAATAAATTGCAGCGTATTTACGGCTTAAGATTCTTCTATCGTGATCAGAAGTCGTTTTTTCTTTAAGCAATTGAAGTATATCTAAGTACTCATCTCTATCTAGTTCTTCATACAACTCATATATACATGTTTTATAGGAATAAACTTCATATTCATCTACAAGCATGTATTTGTATATTTTTTTCAAAAGTTTGGGTTCTGTATCTTCACCTTCAACTATAAAAAGTATATTTTTATGTATCAATAAACTCACCATTTCTATACATTTTTTCAAGATTGTGACCTTCTCTAAGTTCTCTCTCAGTACAATCAGTTAGAGGTTTTAAACTATTATTGGATAATATAAAGTAGCAATCTGGTCTTAAGATAGAGTTCGTCATTAAAGCAGTATTATGTGTAGTAAAAACTGTTTGAAATCCTTTTCTATGGCTAATTAATTTTAAAATATATTCGGATAATTCTGTATGATAAAATGCATCAAACTCATCAATAAACAAAAATGAAACATCCATGAATTTTTGGCTCCAATAGAAAAAAAGTGTAAGAGCGTGTGTACCACTTGATGCAGTTTCCCAGAATGGCAATAATTTATTAGTGAATTTATTTGCGATTATTTCATTCCCTAAAGCATCTTTTACAACTTGTAAATCACTTTTTATACCAACTTCATTTAAAAACTTATTAAAAGAACTAACCATTCCGTTTTTAATTATGTTGGTCGTTATGGCTTCGCCACCTTTCAAATAACCAATATAGGAGTTGCTTTCAACTGATCTAAACCACAGCATATGACTGACAAAATCCATGAATTTTTTAATAATTGATGATCTAGATAAATTAGCATTATTTGCTATATATCTAACCATAGAAATATTTAACTTTTCATCTGTGAACTCAAAATTAAGCAATTGAGCATCAATTGCCTTCAAATTATGGAAATCACCTTTATGAGTTTCAAAATTATAACTAAATACTTTTTCATTATTCATATAGAACTCTTCGTATAATAGTTTATTTGCTTGTGCTTTCCTATACGAGTATTGGATTAGATTATTATCAATAGCTATCTTATAATTGAAGGTAGAATGAGATTCATCACTATCTGCATTTAAGTAATAAGATAATTGCAACGGTATTGTTTCTCTATCAATTAAATGAGTGGTTATATCAAATAAGGCTAATCCAAGATTGGTTTTGCCAGAAGAATTTTTACCATAAATAATTGCAGTATTAATTAAGTCATTTTGTATAACGTAACTATTATACTTGTAATCTTTGAACTTAGTAAAATCAATTAATATTTCATCCTTAAAACTCTTATAATTTTTCACCTTAAATTCTCGCAACATATTACCACCTCAAAATAATATTATCACGGGTGTAATTTTTTGTCAATAAACCCGTAATTTTTTTACACTATGTTAGATTGTGTGAATTAACTCTTTTTATATAGTGACTAAAATCGATTAGAAAGTTCACTTTTTACTTTTTGCTTTGTAAATATACGTACGAAATCACTAATAACAAAATTTTTTTCATAGTGCTTATATTTCAGTACTTTTAATCTCTTATGTTGGTTTTCGCTATTATATTTGCACTTAAAAACTGATTTTAGTTTTCGATTGCATTTGATTTGATCATTTTATCAACGAACACCGTGCAATTCTGTGAAATACATCAAAAATAGACATAACAACATCTTCATTATTGATGTGTTGTAATGTCTCCTTATGTTAGTGGTTGAGATTTTCTAGAATTTTCAACATCCAATAGTTTGATTCTATTTTTACCCATGTCTTGCGTTTTTTGATTCACCAAAGCTCATATGTGCACCAGAATAGAGATGATATTGATCTTTCTTTTCTTTTAAATAACTTTTAGGAAATGCATATAATCCATCAACATCACGATAACCATCAAATTCATTCAGTATATTTTGCATATACGTATGTGATTTCATGCAAGAAAATCTTGACAGCAAACTAGCAAATAAAACTTTCCTCTGTTTAATGTTCACTGCATGATACACACTACCTGCAGCAAACTTATAAGATCTCTTTGAACTTTTGATATAAGCTTTTTCTGGAATCAACTGAAACCTTTGATCAACGATATATAGCACAATCTCATTGATTCTGTGACTTAAATCTTGATCATTGATATCAACATATGCCCATGCATATAGGTCATAAATGGTAGGCAAAGCCTCTTCTTTTGGATTGATATTAAAGATCAAACTTTGATTTTCATCCTTGCGATCAATTGATTCAAAAAAATTATATCCTCTATACTTAATTGTATCTTCAATTTTTTTTAATCGCTTATAAAAATAATTATGCACTACTTTTTCGTTCATATAACCAGCTCTTATTAAGAATGGATATGCAACAACAGCCCTAATTTCTTGGTCAAAATCTTCATGATTGCACCAAATATCAAGATTTAGTACTTGTTTGGATAATTGATCGACTAATAAATGATTTTTATCGTATCCTAAATCTAATAGCCTCGACATAATATTTTCAAAATCTGTATCTTTTCTCCCATGAATCCCCGTCAAACGGTCTATGTTCATGATGTTTGATACATACGGATGTTGTTCTAATTTTTGTTTATCGTGTAATAAATCAAAAACAAGATGTTTGATTACCTCATCTGCGTGTATGTCTAGATAAGATTTTATGTTATGTATGGTTTTATGCATGAATAAGTCCTTTCTTCTTTATCTTTTATAAATATCAATAAAAACCTATTTTTTTTCTTTTACAATTGCTGAACTAATTGCTTTAGCAACACCTTCATGAAAAACATTAGGAACAATATAATCTTCGTTTAATTCTTCATCACTGATAAGTTTAGATAATGCATAACAAGCAGTCTTCATCATATCCATATCAATATTTTTAACCCTAGCTTCCAAAGCACCTTTAAAAATACCAGGAAAAACTAAAGCATTATTGATTTGATTCGGTGTATTAGAAATGCCTGCACCATAAACTCTAACTCCTCCAGCAAGTGCTTCTTCTCTATCAATTTCAGGCGTTGGATTTGCTAGTGCAAAGACTACACTATCTTTGCTCATCAAACTTATCCATTCCTTTTTTAAGACATTTCCAGCACTAACACCGATAAAGACATCAGAATACTTTAAAGCATCCTTTAAAACACCCTCAGTGTGTTTAGGATTAGTTATCTTTGCAATTTCAACTTGTACTGAATTAAGTTTATCATTTTCAGGATCTAAAATACCATCTTTATCACACATCACGATATCTTTAACGCCTAACTCAATTAAGAATCTAGAAATCGCAATACCAGCTGAACCAGAACCATTGATCACAACTCTGATGTGATCAATCTCTTTTTTTACGAGTCTAAGTGCATTTAATAGTGCTGCACCAACAACAATTGCTGTTCCATTTTGATCGTCGTGAAAAACTGGAATATCCAGCATCTCTTTTAATCTTTTTTCAATTTCAAAACATCTAGGTGCACTAATATCTTCTAAATTAATACCCCCAAAAGATGGTGCTAAAATTTTAATAGTTTGAATAATCTCCTCAGTATCTTTTGTATCCAATACAATCGGTACAGCATTAATCCCTGCAAATTGTTTAAAAAGTGCACATTTGCCTTCCATCACTGGCATGGCAGCTAAAGGACCAAGATCACCTAAACCTAAAACAGCAGTCCCATCAGAAATAACCGCAACCGTATTGCCTTTACCAGTAAGTTCATATGACATCTCTTGATTATCTTTAATCGCTACTGAGCTTGCTGCTACGCCTGGTGTATATATTAAAGATAAATCTTCTTTATTTTTTATTATCATTTTTGATTCGATTGAAAGTTTACCTCTAAGTTTTTTATGTAAACTTAACGATTTTTCTTTAATATCCATATAAACTCCTAAAAATTATTTTGATTGAATAACTTCTTCTTTTAGCCAAATCTCTTGATAATATAATTCTTTAAATCCTATCTTTTTATACGCTTCTTGATTAGAACCAACATATAGTTTATGCGCACCTTTTTTTAACAAGCGATTCATGCCCTCATAGATCAATGCTTTAGCAAGTCCAAGTTTTCGATGTTTTGGAACAGTGCCTAGTGGTTCAAGTATACCAATTTGATTTTGATCATCATACCAAAAACCAGCAAATGCAGCAATCTCACCATTTGGATCAAGTACTGCAAGATCCAGCGTCTCATCATAGTCAGGTGCATTTCTTAAAGATCTAAACGCAAGCATAGAATCATCATCATCCGGTGTATCTCCCTTATAATACCCAAAAGCCTTACCGTGAGCAAAACCTTTCATTCCATCTGTAAATATGGTCGAATCTACAATTTTATATACTTCAGGTAATTCAACTTCATGTCTATCGTCAATTTCAATCATTGAAAGAAACTCTTTATATCCAGTTTGTTTATATCCTAACTCAGTGATTAAGGCTTTAAATCTGAGTTGATCAGGACCTATATGCATATATAGTTTTGAAATCCCATCTTTTACAATTGGAAAATGCGTTTCAGCATGCTTGATCATGCTCAATAGATTTTCATCTGAAAAATCTATATTCTCAAATTGAAAAAATGCATGACCAGCATCTCGATTTACAACTTCACCTTCAGAATTAACAACTGCTAAAATACTGCCTTCAGCATTTTCAAAAATACCTACGGTTGCTGGCCAAACCTCAACAGTATTATGCATGACTTGTCCAACATATCTTGTAAAATTCCAGCGGTCTATTAACCAGTTATGATGTCTATCCTCTTCATGATAAGTCCTTTTTAAAAAATCTCTGATTCTTAAGAAATCATTTTCTTGATATGCTTTTTTTATAAGTTTCATATACTTTCCTCTTTGCTATTAAACGGCTTTATAAATCCATTATATCATAGTCTATGACACAAAAAATAATGAAAAAGAAAACTTTGTTCTCTACTTACAAGTTTCTTTTTCTTTATAAACAACTTCAAAATCTTCAAAAACTACTGGCATATCTTGATCAAATGAATATCCTGACTCTTTTCCATCGATTTCATAAAATCTTTGATGTTTTTCTTGCCAACTTTCTAAGGTTTCATCTTCACCTTCTCTTTTGACAACATCAAAGGTTAAATCTTTATAGGGTATAATTGAAATCTTTGTCGTCATGATGACTGCAAATGGTTCACCACGAAAATTAGTTACAACCGAATAATCACCAACTTTAGGCATCTTTTCATCTGTAGCTTCATAATGATATAAACTAGATGCGGTTGCTTTCTTGATCCCCTTGAGTACCAGATTACATAAATGATCAGCACTTTCTTTAGAAGTATCAAAATAAAAGCTTTCTAGATAAGTTGTATCTTTTGGTAGGTTTGTTTTAATTAAAAACCTATGCCAAAATGCCGCTATTAGATCTTGCATCTCCATCACCTCCTCATTTATGTTTCAGTTTATCTTTTATCATCTTGAGTACTTGATTTGGGTTTTCATACCAATGCATATGAAAAACTCTCAAGACATCCCATCCTCTAGCATTTAAGAATCTTTCTTGATGATATAAGGATTGTCTAGCATTGATATCATAGTGACTATCTAAACTGCATATAATGCCTAATAAGTATTGATGCGTTTTTTCATCATAAATCGCTAGATCCATTTTAAACTGACCAATCCCAATGTGTTGATCAACATGATAGCCTAGACGTTCAAGTCTTTGTTTAATTTCACTAGCTATACCAGATAAAATGATTGTTTGTGTCATCGATTCTTTTTGATAAAGACTCTTCAACACATCTTGGGCTAAGTCTCTTTTTTGATGTGATATGTAGTAACAATATCTCATGAAATCTTTTAATAGTTTTGGTCCCTTACCACTTAAATCATCGACTTTTAAATTTTCAGGGTATAAACTTGAGACAAAATATATTTTCTTTTTCGCTCGTGTGATTGCGACATTGAGTCTATTTTGACCGCCTTCATGGTTTAGCCAACCAAAACGACGCTTAACAACACCAGTTTCATCTTTTGCATATCCCATGGAAAATATGATGATGTCTCTTTCATCACCTTGAACATTTTCAATGTTTTTTACAAATAAACTTTTATCTTCTTGATCATTTGTTCTAAACAGTTCTTTTTCAAAACGCTTTTGATGTACACTCTTTTTAAAGAGTTCTTCATCAATTTTATTCATAATCAAATCTCTTTGATTGCTATTAAATGTGATAATCCCTATAGACTCATCATCAGTTTTATCTTTAAGTACTTTTTTGAGTAAAGTAATAACAGCATCTGCTTCTTTTTCATTGCTTCTCTTTATAAACATACCATCTTTAACATATATATAGGAGATTGGTGGTTCTTCTGGTTCATCAACATTGGGTGAAATCATCAAGTTCCCATCATAAAAAGCATGATTTGAAAACTCTATCAGTTCTTGATACTTACTTCGATAATGATAGTTTAGTAATGCTTCTTGATATTTATATCTGGCAAGGTCTAATAAACTTTTTGCATCATATGTTACATGTTTTAAAACTTCATCTTCTTCATATGGATCTTCTTCATCTATTCGTCCAAAGCCTAAGGATGAAGGTCTAAGCTGCTTTGGATCACCTGCAATCACAACTTTTTTTGCGCGATATATCGCAGGTATACCTTTTTCAACATACATTTGTGATGCTTCATCAAAGATGACTAAATCAAATAGATTGAGTTTTAAAGGAATGATGGTCGATAATGCTTCAGGTGTTAACAACCATACTTTCACATGGGATAATAGTTCTAGTTGATAAAGATCGAAAAAAGCTTTGACTGAAGGCTTTTGATCACTTTCTAAGATACGTTTAATATCCATAATCCGTTTTGTATTTGAAAAATCTAGCGCATGTGAAAATAAAGCCATCTCAAAGGAATCTTGAGTGATATGCTTCTTCTCATCAATAAGTGTTTTAAGTTCATCTATTTTCTTTTCATAAGCATCGATGATAAATAAATATTTTTGATGTTTAGCTTTAAAATCTTCTAAAAATCCTGTGAAATAAGCATCAAACATATACGATCTAAACAGTTCAGGTTGATCATGTTTACTTAATGTTTCATTAAAAGTCATCATATCTAAGAACTTGATCTCTTTTTCAGATAGTTTATCATAGTTGGTTTTGATCTTATTTAACTCTTTGATGTAGGATGTAAACTCAGATGAAAAAACCGGGTCTTTAACCATTGTTTTTAAGAATTGGTGATCAACAGATTTTTTTTGCGTTAAAAAACTTAAAGTCATCTGATGATCATTTAAAAACTTACTTAATCGTCTTCTTTTTTTAAAAAACCATGACTTTTGATAGATGACTTGCATATACTCTAACGCTTTAATAAACTTTTGATACTCTAGTATACTACTTCTTGAAACTTTGGTATCGAGTTTAGAGAAAAAGCGATACGTCTTTAAATATTTATGATAAAACATAAAGGCTTTTAGTTTTTTATCTTTATCAAATGTCTTTTCAATATCTTCAACAACATCAAAATCGATATCACCAAGATATTGATTAAATAGATGATAAACTTTTTTAGGGATGAGATCATCTTTGATTTCTCTATCTTTTAAATATCTCTCATAAAAATAAGCAAGTGGTTTATATTGAAACTGTTTATGATAAAGCAGTTTAATTGCTTCATTAAAATGATGGTCAAGATCTTTAATCTGCTCTTCAATTTGATATACATCATTGTTATGTCTTCTTTGTGGTACATGTTGTGCCATCAGGTTTTTTAACTGGTCATAAAACTTATGTTTATCTGATGCATCATCAATAAACATCGTATAAGTTGCTGCGCCACCTAAACGATGATAGATCACATCAAGTGCAACTTTCTTCTCACTGATCACGCATACATTTTGTCCTCTTAAGACTTGATTTGCAATGAGTGATGTAATTGTTTGACTTTTCCCTGTGCCTGGAGGGCCCCAAATCACCATCTTCTTGTGCTTGTCAATCATCTCTATAACTTTTTCTTGGGAGAAGTTTAAATCATTAATGTAAGTTAGCTTTGACTCATCGATTTTTTCTCTTGAAAGTGTTATCTTTAGAGGTTTTTCGTCTGCATATAAATCTTGTTCATCAATTAAACCTTCTAATAACTCATTGTAAGTCTCACTTTCTATGATATCAGCCATATCCTTTTGAAGCATAGATGAGTAGAGTTGATATCTACCAAATGTAATATATGGTTTAAGTTCAAATTTATATTGATGTGTTTTTAAAAAATCTTCTTTGAGCTCATTTTTAAATGGGATGAAAGCAAGTGTCTTTCCCTTTTTAAACTCTAAACCATGTTTTTCATAAAAAGGCAGGATCACGCGTTCAATGGTTTGATGCGATAAATCATTTAAATCTGGCATTTCCTGATCAATATTGGCTTTTTCAATCTTTGAAATCGCAAGCAATAAATCTCTATTGATCATAATATCTTTATGTGTATCAAAGCTTAGCGTATATGTTTTTTTATGTCTTTCTAGTTTTACAGGCATATATGCTAGCGGTGCTTTAATTGGAAAATGATCTTGTTTAAAAATGCCTTCTACATATGGATATGCAAGATATAAATGATAAGTCCCCAAATCTTTATAATCTTTGTTCATATGTCTATATAGCGTTGTTAAACGTTCAAAGACATCTACTTGATCTGTATTTAACTTATAGGTATCTTTTTTTCTTGATAAGAATTTTTCAATATCTTCTCTATACGTTTCATCATATAGATCAAAATTTCTAAGTTTAACAATACTTCCCATATATAAGTTTGGATTGGTTTTAGAAATATTAGATAGACGATCTTTATAACGATCTAAAACAAATGATGCTGACTTTGAAACCTTTACTTTTTTAACTTCTTTTTTTGTAAAGTTTAAAATCACATCTAAAAATAGATGTGCATACATCTCTAAAAAATCACGATCTAATCCTGGAATCGCAAGAAAGTCACTGAGTCTTTCTGGCTTCTTCTTTGCCATTTCATCGAGTGCTTGATCTGTGCATATATTTTTTATCATGCCTTCAGTCTTTAATTTTTCTTTGATATCGTCTCTTAAAGTCTCTAATGCTTCAAGCAACTGATTTTTTCTAACACCCAATCATAACACCCCAATCTAAACTCTATTATCTATAGTATATCAATTTGTATGTAGCATATAAAGAAAAAATGAGATGTTTTAGATATTTTACATATCTCATTCATCTCATTGAAGTTTATTGCACTTAAAGATGATGGTTTCAAGTTCCACCAAGTCTTTCGCTAAGATCTTTAATTGATGTGTCCCAGGTTGGATCTTTTTGACACTAATGCAATCATGTATAAGTGTGACTTGTTGATCATTTAAAACATCTGTGTATTGGATTAGTAGCAATTATTAAGAGTATTTATTAATGCATCTTTATATCTAGTAGCAATCTTTTTCAAAATATGTAACGTTTGTCTTTGATATAACTCATTTATAAATAATATAGTATGGTCATTTGAGTTATCGATATTAGTATCTGTTTGACCACCTGGAACCGCATGAAGATCTAATATGATGTATATTTCATGTTGATGACATAAACCAATTCAAATATCATACAAAAAAGAAGACTCTCATCTTCTTTTGTTTATTATTGCAACTAGAGTATTCTTAATTATAAAAGTATTTCTAAATTGAAGTGTTGATTGTTTTAGGAGTTGCTTTATTAAGTAACAACGCAATCCCCATACCTATTTCTGCAAGTGTAACAAAGATCAATAATAGATTTCCAACACTTGTAAAAAATAGACTATCAAGTATAAAGTGATTAAACACATCAATTAAGTATCCAACACTACCCAAGATTAAGATGTACCCTAAATATTTCCATAACGTTTTTACATACTTGATCATTATGATACCTAAAACAAGCACATGGAAACTAAAGACAAACTGCCATACAAAGGTAAAATCAACATGTAAATCGACGAAACCAATAGGATTTGTACCACTACCAATGAGAATCAACATTAAATAAACCACATTGATGATCATCACACCAACTACAATCATTCTTAAAACATAAGCAACCTGCGATAAGAACCGATCGACTGGAAGAAACAATTTCAGTAATAGAAATGCTAAAGCAATTTCGATTCCAATAATTAAAACATCTAAAAACAGCCAAATATAAATTAAATACATGTTATTTAAAATATATTGATTAGGATCTACCGCATTATAAATCATATCAGGTATAAGTAAAAATGCGAAAGGTCCAGGAATAATCAATGATAGATATAAAATGCCTGCAATCAAACTTCTTTTCCTTTGTGTCATTTTACTTCTTGTATACTCAAAACTGTAATAATAGTTAGAGTATAACTTCCTTTCTTTCTATTGTTATAATTAAATTAAGCACTGTGGATTTGTGTCATTTATATATAGCTTTGACTATTGGAGGAGACTCTTACCACAGTTCTTATTTTTAATGTCAATCAGTAAGTTAGCGCTTGACGCTTCATCACAAGACTACATAAATAAGAAATCTGTGACTTACCCAGTGCTAAAACTTATATTGGAGGTGTTTTTATGTACTTAATCGGAATTGATATCTCTAAGTACAAACACGACTGCTTCATAGCTACTGAAGCAGGTATTCAAATCAAAGCATTCAGCTTTGATAACAATCGTTTAGGTTTCGATTTATTTCTTGAGGTCTTAAAATCTTTAGATCAGTCAAAAGAAATAAGAATAGGTCTTGAGTCAACAGGACACTATGGATCAAACCTTAAACAGTTTATCACGGCATCTGGTTATACTTATCTGGAATTTAACCCTTACTTAACGCACATGTTTTCCAAGGCATTATCGTTACGTAAGACAAAGACAGATAAAGTTGACGCCAAAACGATTTCAAGTATGCTAGGTTCTGTTGACTACAAGACCTTACATACTAAATTTTACCACATCAACGAATTAAAACAACTGGTAAGGTATCGTCATGTTCAAATGGTCAATCGTTCTAAAACACTCATTGAACTGACAAACATCCTTGATCGTATCTTTCCTGAGTTTAAACCTTTTTTTAACGAAAGACTCTCTAGTAGTGCGATGTTCATCCTTAAAAAGTTCAAATCCAGAGCAAGAATTTCGAAACTTTCTAACAATGACTATGAATCCATTAGAAGTCACTCTAAAGGCAGATTATCTTATGTTAGAGTTCAAAAACTTAAATCTTTAGCTAAATCATCAGTTGGATATGAAACTCAGTCTGATCTGTTACTTCTTAAACACTCCATAAAACACTATGAGACGTTAACTGAAATCATTGAATCTGTTGAACATGAAATCATCCATCTCATGGAAAATATCAATCAAACACTGACAACCATTCCAGGTCTCAACATCATCTCTGCAGCAATTATCATCGCCGAACTTGGTGATTTTAAAAACTTTACAAATCCAGCTCAAATTGTTTCATTTGCTGGACTGGATACATCTGTCAATCAATCAGGAACAATAGAAACCAGAGGACATATCGTCAAACGTGGATCCGGATTACTTAGAATGACTTTTTGGCAAATCACTTTTGCGGGCTTAAGATTGAATCCTAAACTCTATGATTATTACCTTAAGAAACGTGCTGAAGGTAAACATCATAAAGTCGCCATGGTTCACTCTGTTAGAAAACTAATACGCACGATATACTATTTAGGTGTCAACCAACTGACATTTGATCATTCACATTTCAAATAATCAAATGAGGGTGTAGCTACCTCTTATTTGTTCATAAAACTTATATAGGCTTCCATGTGAGGTCTTTTACTATTTTTTATCATTTATTGCTTGACTTATTATAGTAAGTCTCCTCATCTTTAAAAAATATTTCTTCAATGGTTAAATCGAAGACTTCTGCAATCTTAAACGCTAAATCAAGCGATGGTGTATAATTGCCTTTTTCAACTGCGACAATTGTTTGCCTTGAAACACCTACAAGATCACTGAGTTGTGCTTGCGACATCTCATCATGCATAAACCTTAGTTCTCTGATCCTGTTTTTAATATAACTTTCTTTTTTACTCATGGTTATACACCATACTCATAATACTTGATATATGAAACTTGTAAAACTAGACCAGATACATGAAGTGTGATAAACAATGCTAGAAATGGATAAAAGATATATGTAGACACTAAGAACAATAAACAACTGATGAAGAAACCTAACATAAATGCAATTCCAAAGTTTCTTACACTTTTATATTCTATAATCGTATCAAACTCATCCATTTGATCTCTTTTTTTATCTTTATCTTTATTCACATCGAGTAAGTTAAAGATGAACTTCCCAATCATATCAATGACAATAAGTACTGGTACAACTAACAATAAATATTTACCTAAATCTTCTTTAGTGAATGTCTCAACATCTGTTTCTCTTAATATGTATAGTAAGAATATAACAAATCCTATGATGGTTGTGACCATCGTCACATAACTTTTTTTTAACTGATAACCCATATTAAACACCTCTTTTTTTATTCTGATTTTATTGTACACTTTATTTGTCATCATGTCAAGTTTATTTTACTTTATTTTGTAAAAAAATTTACATATATTTATATATGTGATTTTATAACATTTAAGCTTTTTATGTGGTATGCTACTTCTATAAACCAAAAAGGATGTGCTTTATGAAGAAATTTCTATATATAGTTTTACTGATATCCCTGATCATCTTGCCTAGTGCTTGTAAAAAAGATGATAACGACCCAGATGATCCTAAATCTGATGTCCCTGAGACCATTGAATCGATTTCTGGATTAGAAAACAAGGAGATCATTGTCGGTCATTATTTTGACCCTTTAGAAGATGTAGAGATTATAACGAATAAAAACAGAAATGTCGCACACTTATTTCACATATCTGGACATGTTAATTATGGTGTTATCGGGTCATACACATTAACCTACACCTTGTCCTTAGCAGATGAAAACATCAATCAAACAAGAACAATCGATGTTGTTGAAGGCACTTATGAAGCACCTACTGGACAAAGATCAACAACATCGCCTGGACAACAATCTTTAGGATTTGGTTCTTATTACGAAGGTGCTTTATCAGCGTTTGATCATCCGGTTAACCCCGCCTTTATTGAAGCTGATTTATTAGATACTGCAATACCATCAAGCGGATGGTGGACAAGCTTGCTAGTCACAAACTATGGTGGTAGTAATGGCATATATACTAACCCTTTAAGACTGTCTTACACCAATGATGGCATGGAAATTACCAATCCAGAAGATGGATTTGTACAATACTGGAATGTTAACCAAACACCCACTATGGCACAGTTTCCACTCGCATTAAAGGATTCTTTCTTAAAATCATCTGATCTTGACTTAGGCTATATGACAAAAGTGATTGGATATAGTGATGCATCTGTGAAAGTTGCGATGCGAAACGTCAATGATTCAACAGATCATATGGTCACAACGCTCACACAAGGATCACCTTATGTATTTGTTGAAGTCGCTAATCAATCGTCTATAACTTACACATTTGATACCATTGGATTAGATAATTATGAATACTATGATATTGATGGCAACCTCATTACTTCATCTGCTTACACTGGAGAAGCCATCATCGTTAAACTTGTAAAAAGACATTCTGGTTATGATACAAGTCCACCTGAAATTATAGGTAATCCAACATATTCTGATAAATATTATTTAATCAATGCACCTGAAAACACAACGTTTACAATCACGTCAAATAACCATCCTTTTGGATTGAAAAATCGTTTAAACATGTCTTTAGGTGACTCAAATATTGTATCCATCGCTGCAATCAATCATCTGACTGAAGCATCATTTTATCATGAGCATGGATATACGATGACTCATGATACAGATGTATCCTATGAAATTGATCATCAAAACAGTGATGTGATCACAACGTATCATTATCAACAAACAAACTTTAACGAAAACAACTCAAATGCTTTATTACTAGCATTAATGCCACACCATTATAAATATGCTGATGTGAATGTAACCACTTATACTTATCGTACTGTTAGAGGCACATTGAAACTACTTGATAACAATCAATTTCAAACAACCCTTTCTTTTCAAGGCGTACTTCCAGGATTTACATTACCTGAAAATGATGCATTTTCAGATACAACTTTAGTTTCTTATCTAGAAGGTTTAAATCAAGACATTGATATCACAGATGATGAAGGTTTCATCAATGCTGAAGGGCCTTATTGGAATTCTAAAGCTATTTATCCTTTATCTCAAGCCATCATCATTTCTGATCAACTTGGACAAAATGCTTTAAAATCAGAGTTCATCGCTAAACTGAAATATGTGATTGAAGATTGGTATACTTATAGTGGTCAATCAGATGATAAGTTCTTATTTTATAACTATCAATGGGGAACCACTTACTATTCAAATAATGATTTTGGAACTGCCTCTGAATTATCTGATCATAGCTTTACACATGGCTATATCATCTATGCATCCAGTATTTTAGCAATGTATGATCCATCATTTTTAGATAACTATCAAGATATCGTTAATCTACTTCTTGATGATTATATGTATCCATATAAAGATCATGACCAATTTGAGTACTTAAGAAACTTTGACCCATGGGCTGGACATACATGGGCACATGGCTATGGTACATTTGCAGAAGGCAATAACTTAGAATCAACTTCCGAAGCTTTAAACTCATGGAATGCTGGTTATCACTGGGCGCTTGCGACCAATGATACAGATCGAAGAGATGCTGCAATCTATGGATTTGTCACTGAACTTTCAGCAATCAAAGAATACTGGTTTGATTATGATGATACAAACTGGGATCCTGCTTATGGTGATTATGTAGATGTTGCTGGTATGGTTTGGGGTGGTAAACATGATTATGCCACTTGGTTTGGCGCAAACCCAACATTTATATATGGTATTCAGTGGTTACCAACAGGTGAGTATTTGACAAGTTATGCGCTTAATGATGAGGAGCATCAAAAGTTGTCCTCAATTTTCGACACATACTTAGCTGCAAAAAACCAAACAATCGATACATGGTTCTCACATATGTGGTTTATCCAATCGATTACTGATAGTCATACTGTGATATCTAACTTTGATGCCTCAAAAATATTAAACGATGATTATCCAAATGAGCTAAGTCTTTCCTATTATATGATTCATGCGATGCATATGCTTGGACAAAGACATAGTGAAACTTGGATGAATGTCCAAGATCAAGTGAGTGCTTCACTTTACGAGAATCATACTGGTGATATATATGCTATGGTTTGGAATGCTTCAGACCAAAGTGAAAGCATTGAGTTTTTCGATGCATCAGGTTTAGTTTTTGAAACCACAGTTGATGGCTTAAGCTTTACAAAAATAAAAATCAATTAAATTATTTATGTAGGTCATAAAAAAAGCACAAATGTGCTTTTTTATTTGACTACATATTTATAAATCCTATATGATTTGCCATTTCTTTGGTACATCTTTGTGTGCACAAAATCAAATGCTTCAAAAAAACGGTGAGCAACCAAATTATCTTCATGACAGATTAAATAAAAACAATGAACTATCCCCATAGGATATTTTTGTAAAATCGATAACAACTTAGAAAAAGCATGTCTACCTAAATGCTGGTCTTGATAATGCCTATCAATCATAAATGCATCAATCAAGTAACCATCTTCATCAAACTGATAAGGTTGAACACCTTTGCCTACATAAATAACTTTTGTAAATCCAATCATCTGATCATGGTTTTTTATCCCATAAACAAGTTCTTGATATCTAAGTTTTAAGTTGACATAGGCTTGTGATAAAAAGGTTTTTATATCTGGCAAAAAAACAGTTTGTTCTTCTTTAACTTTAAGATCAATGACTTGATCAAGGTTATGCCAATCTATAGAGACAAAACTAAGCTTTACATCCATCTTTACATCTTCTTTCTTCCAATAAACAACATGTGATTTGATCTACCTAACATCTCAGGTTTTTCTGCACAATAAAGATGACATCTAGGGTATTGTTGATAACTCACATCAGACATTTGATTAATCTTTTTAGCTAAGAGTTCTGATACACCATCTTGTGCAACCATCTTATCAATCATAATATCCGTTTGATCAAAAAGTTTGATCGCTTCATCTACTGTATGAAAAACAAAAGGAAAATCTACGATATCAAACGTTTCATGGTCATATTGATCAGACTCAAAAAATGTTTGATTATAATCAAGTTCTGTTAAAAACACCATATCATTTGATATAAATGCTGCAAAAAGAACACCATCATTTTTTAATACTCTTTTCGCTTCTAGTATTGCTTTTACCTGATCTTCTTTGCTTGCAAGATGATACAAAGGCCCCATCAAAAGCACTAAATCATAATAATCACTCGGATAAGCCTTTAAATCGAGTGCATTACCCTCTTTTAAGGTGATCCGCATATCTTTTGTAATCTCTTTCTCAAATGCCTTTATATTGACTTTTGAAAGCTCAATAGCATCTACCTGATATCCCTTTTTAGCATAATGCAAACTGTAATACCAGCACCAGCACCAATATCTAGTATCTTAGCATCTTGTTTAAGATATTGATCCATATAAGTAATACCGGTGATAAATTCTACTTGACTCGCTTTAGAAAGTTTTAATCTCATTGCTTCATCAAAGATTTCATAAGTTTTATTGACTCTTATATGTTCTTCTTTTATTTTTTTAATGTCATCAAAGTTCATGTTATACTCCTTGAATAATTTATAAATAGTATAACATGAAAACCATCATGTCATTTAAGAAAGTAACATGGTGACACCAACCGCAATAACATTGCTGATGCTATGAATAACCATCGGATAAATAACACTGCCAGTTTTCTCATAACAATCCCCATATATGAGTCCTAAAGCAAATGCATAAATTAATTGAAACAGATTATATCTAAGTTCAAATGGTGCAAAATAAATACCAACATGTGCGAGCCCAAAAATTACTGCAGCAATTAAATTACTAACACTAAGCTTGTCTTTGAATATTCTTTTCTTAAAAACAAGTCCCAAAATGGTGATCCCAAATGCTCTAAATAGAATTTCTTCTGAAGGTCCAGATAGTAATAACTGAAACCCTAAATAGCCAAAAATATTTCTTGCGTTTAAATCATTTGCATATGGCACAAATGAATCACTGATTAGTGTCATTCCAAATCCTACAGCTGTATAGATTAAAAATCCAATGGTAAAGAATCCAACATATTTAAACCCTTTTTTCTTTTCATTAAAGTTAAATCCAAAATTTATTTCTGGTTTAACTTTTTTTATTAATAAAATCAAAATAATAAACATCAACATCTGTGCAATATGATGAATACTTATCCATAAAAATGCTCCATCTGGATCGATAGCTTCTACAAACAAAGCATCAGCAATATAACCAGAGATGAGTGGCAAACCCAAAAGGAGTAATGTAACTATGAATACAACACTTATTTTTTTTATCAAATTATGCATATTTCTTACCTCGACAATGTCTTATATATTAAATTTAGTGCATCCTCAACCCACATATCAACATCGATGTGATGCATATGCTTCATATAATTCTTTTTAAGCCTTTCTGTTTCTAAAACACCAAGCAAATAAGACCATACTGTAAAAGCAGTTTTTTTAATGTCTAAATCACTTGATAAGCTGCCATCATGAACACCTAGTCTTATGGCTTCCATTAATATACCCATAGAGATTTCGCCGAGTTCATAAGTTTTTTGAATCAATGCTTCAGATACTTCAAAATCAGTATGCTTGTTCTCATAACTCATGACCATCCAAAAATGAAGTGGATCTTCATGACTGTAATGATAGAGAGCCTTAGCAATTCTTTTTAATCTTTCCATACCTGTATGTTCATTTTTGATGACTTGATTAAGCCTTTTGATCATAATCTCATGTCCTCTAATCATAATCTCAAACTGTAATTGCTCTTTAGACTTTATATACTGATAAACAGTACGTTTTGTAAAGTCAGCTTTCTCAGCAATTTCATTCATGGTCACTTTTTGATAATCATAATTCTTTTCAATGATGAGTTTTTCACAAGCATCAATGATTGCTTTTTTATTCATTTCTACAATTTTTTCTTTTCTTTCATCTTTAGTCATGAGTTCACCTCTTTAATCACTTTTTCCGGTTTAAACCTCATGGTATGTTTAGATGCTTTTGAAGGATATCCAAGTCTTGCAAGCATCGCGATATGCATTCCATTACCATAAGCTTTATGGATTTTATCATAGACTTGCTTCATCTCATCATAGACTTCAATGGCTTGACTTAATGGTTGAATGACTAATGCTAGCTCATGCAATTGAAGGATGAGTTCTTGATATAACATACCTACAGAAATTAACTGTTCTTTACTTAAATCTTCACAGTGAATCATAATAAAAGCGTATGTATGATCAATTGCTGTTTTTGTACCATTTAGAAAAGCTTTCTTTGTTTGATCTGGGTGATTAAAACTTGGAAAGAACTTCATTAAAATTTGAATAAACCAAATCATAAAAGCAGGTAATCCTTGTCCTTCAAGAGAAAACCCATATGGATGTGTGTTCTTGGAAGACTCATTGTTTTTAAACAATCTACATGTCTCATTCATGACATCTTGATTTCTAGCTTCAATAAAAGCCGCTTCAAGTGCTAAATGACCAATATGAGTGACTTGCTCTTTGTCATCCAACAAACTTAACGTAACACCTTCATAAGTATTTAATGCTTCTATTGTTTTTTTCATATGCTCTGTGAGCTTATTTTCTTTATAGACGCCTCTATTGGTGTCTGGCTTAAACATATGCTCATAAAACATATGCTTTTTCGCAATTGTTTTTTTTATGGTGATTATTGCAAGTCTTTGATATATATGCCAATCATCAGAAAAATTGAACTGAATATCCAAATCATAACCTAAAACATGTGCTGCAATTTCCATATTTTTTAAACATGTGCCTTGCGAGATGAATAGTTGTCTGTGATCTGGATCAACATATTCTGTTAAATGACATCAATCAATATACATATCAAAGCTATCTTGATCTAGACCGAGTACAAATTTCCATGGTTGTGTATTATGCCCTGAACTTGCAAGTAGACCATGGGCTATGATTTGCTTTCTAGGATCGTTATATGTTTTATGAAAATCTTTACGCCATGAATCCAAATAATTTCTATGGTTTTTAAAGAATAAATATCTTATCAGTCCATAACTGAAAATAATGATAATACTTGTTATTAACCATATCATTTCATATACCATCCTTTGCAATACTTGTTTTAAACTCTTCAGCAAGCATTGCATATTGATATGTATTAAACCATATGGGTTCTTGATGTTCATCAACTTTAAAATACATGTTTTTCATATAGCTTGCTTCTCTTCTAAAACCTAATCGTTCTAAAAGTTTGTAAGATGCGCTGTTTTCTTGATTACAGTATGCGACTATTCTGTGAATGTGTTGATTCATAAATAGATCAAACAATATCGCTTGAGTAGCTTCAGTTGCATATCCAAAATGTTGATATACTGGATTAAAAACATAGCCTATGTTTTTTGTGCGAACATCATCAGGACCTTCATTACCTACATATAAATTGCCAATGACTTTTTGCTCATCTTTTAAGACAACAGCAATGAAAGCTGGATTATCTCTTCTACTCACTGCACTTGCTACTGCTTCTTCATATGTAAATGGATCATAAGGTTCATATGTACAGACACTTTTTTCTTTCAAATATTCATATAAATCGTTTGCATCTTCTTTTTCAAATCTTCTTAATATTAATCGCTTTGTTTCTATCATTTCTATACCTTCTTCAATTTAAGTATACCGTTAGTATATTTAATACACTTTAATTATACACACAAAAATATATCTGTCAATACTAAAAATAAAAGAAATCGCTTTTTTGATTCAAACGATTTCTTTATAGCTTATTTTCTTAATTTTTTTAATAATGATAAACTCACGAAACTACCAATACTTAAATTTAGAATCAGCAATGCATAAACCAAATATTCAAAATGGATAGGGATTAAGACATGAATAAACATGTAATTTCCTGTTAAGAAATAAATAATAAAGTATGCTGTTAATACCCAAAATGCCAAAAATAATATGTAATACAAGAGTTTGTTAATCTGTTTTTTCTTAATCATTTTAAAGATCAAGAGCCCTGCACAATATAATGTCATAGCAATCAATACTTCAAATATAATCATTAATGTATGAATGTTTTTGATGCCAGGAGCATCTAAATCATAGGCATCATTTAACATTGTCGATAACATTGAGATTAATGGATATGTCCTTTGACTGTTTGACATAACAACATAACCACTTTGATTTTTTAAATCAATATGATAAAAAGCCATAAATCCCAAACCTTGTCCTCCGTGTGCAAATGTCACAGATTCACCCATACTTTCAACAAAAACGCCATAACCATATCCATCAAAGGCTAAGCCGTAACCTCCTAAAGAAATATCAGGGTCGAATGTTAAAAGTAGATCTATATGCTCATTATCAATGATTTCACCGTGAATCAGTCCATATAAAAATTTATAATAATCACTTGATGTCGATAATAAACCACCAGATCCTAATTCCGGATAGCGATAATGATCGATTCTATTTTTATACTGGTCATATCCAAAAGCAAGATCATCCAAATCAATATCATCATAAGAAAAAGAAGTATGCATCATTTCAAGTGGTTCAAACACATAAGTTTTCGCAAGATGCTCATATCCATCTTCGTCAACTTGATTAATGATATACTCTAAAAGATTATACCCAACATTGGAGTAAAAATATCCTCCATTTGGTCTTTTTTGATTCAAGTCATAAATGAGCGCTTCTTCTAAAGACATCATGCTCTGATCATTTATAGCAAACATACGATTAAAATCACCTAAAGGCATATATGCTTCATGCTTTAAAATTTGATGGATCGTTACATCATGAAATATGTCTGGGATTTTTGAAATAAATGATTCACTTACAAGATCTTTTAATTGAGCATCTAAGTCTATCTGATTATTTTCTACCATTTTTAAGATCAAGACCGCAGTCACTGTTTTTGACAATGATTGTGCTCTAAAAACAGTTTGATCATCTATCAAATCCATGTTATTAAAGTCTTTATATCCAAAAGTTTTATGCACTTGTTCTTCATGATCAAAAAGGGTAAGTTGTACACCAGGAATGTCATATCTTTCCATCATTTCCACTATTTGAGCATCTATTTGATCTTCATATAGATCGATATGATCCACAGTTGGAATGGGATGATACAAAAACAATATCAGCAATAAGCTCATTGAAATGATGATTCCTAAATGAATTATAATATTTTTAATGATACGCATAAATACCTCATCATCTAATAGTGATTCTAAATATCGTCTTATCATGCTCATCAGCAGTTAAAACTATATCTCCACCATGTTTTTCTACTAATTTTTTTGTAATCGCAAGTCCTAAGCCAGAGCCTTCTTTGGATGTTCTAGATGTATCTCCTCTATAAAAAGGCATAAAAATATGCTTTCTTATATGTTCATCAATACCAACACCATTATCTTTAACATCGATGATGACACATGCTTTAATCGCTTTGAGTTCAACACTAACTTTTGTATGTTTAGGATTATAATGAATCGCATTACTTAATAAGTTAGATATTGCACGATGGATTGCTTTTTTATCTATCTTCAACATGAAACGTTCCAAATCGCAATTAAACGCTAACTCAATATCCTTCTCTTCTGCTTGTTCATAGAACTCCGCAACAACCAAACGTACGACCTCAACGATATTTTCATCCTTCATCTCTAGTTGATATCCAGCGTTTTCTAATTTTGATAATTCAAACAAATCATCAACAAGTTGTGCGAGTTTCTGTGATTTTTTATAAATCGTGTTTAAAACGTTTTTGACTTTGACAGGATCATTAATCATTCCTTCAGATAAAGCCTTGGAAAAACCTGAAATGGTAGTGATTGGTGTTTTTAAATCATGTGAGATATGGACAAACATTTCATTTTTCAAATGTTCGATTTCCTGTTTTTCTAATGCTTGTTGATGCAGTTTTTCAATCATCATATTAAATGCATCTCTAATTTCCAAAAATTCATACTCAGCTTTAAAATCCATTGGCGTTTCAAGTTGTTTTTCTGTCACTTCTTTTAATCCTAAAGAGATTTTTTCAAGCGGCATTTTAATCTTCTTTGCTGTCCATTTGGTATAAACCCATACATTGCCTATAAATAATAAAATAAATACAATCACGCTTAATATAAGCGTTATGACAATTTGATTACTTGTATCAAATAAACCAAATGTGATGTTGATGTTAAGCTCAACTGCATCTTCAGGAAGCACAACTAATAAAATAAGGGTTTCATCTTCTGTAGATAGAAAAGCTTCAGACTGATAGAAATATGCTTGATGTTCTTGATATCCGATAAGATCAGCTAAGTCAGCTAATGTATAATTCATAAAAGCTGTTTTCTTATCTCCTTTGACAAAAATGACATCGCCCTGACTGTCTATAATTTCAATCCATCCACCTGCAATTTCTAAATCTGTCATATCGATGGTTTCATAATTTTCTTTAACAAGACTTTCTGCAGTGATTTTAGGCATGACTTCATCTTGCATGGAAGACGTTAAAAAAACTGCAGATAGCATAATCGTTAAGAAAACGATAAAAACTAATACAGCTGTAAATAATACATAGTTTTTGATTAACGTTTGAAAAACACTTCTTTTCTTCATGTTATCCCTGCTTTTCAAAACGATACCCTAATCCGCGTATCGTTTTTAAATACTTTGGCTCACTTGGATGATCTTCAATCTTCTCTCTAATTTTCCTAATATGAACCATAATCGTTAAATCATCTCCATCACTAAACTCACTCCATACATGTTCAAATATTTGTGAACGTGTAAAAACTTTACCTGGATGACTCATCAATAGCTCTAAAATTTTATATTCTGTAGAGGTTAAAGAAATCTCTTTTCCCTCTTTTTTTAACATGCAACCTTCTATATCTAATACATAAGGATCAATCTTTATGTACTTAGGTTCATCATCTATATGATACATATTTTTCCTTCTTAGTTGAGCATCAACTCTTGCAACAACTTCTAAAGGATTAAATGGCTTCGCCATATAATCTCTGCACCTAAGCCTAAACCTAAGATTTTGTCGACATCTTCATGCTTAGCAGATAGCATAATGACAGGAAAAGGATAGATTGATCTGATTTTTTTAACCAAATTAAACCCATCCATTTTTGGCATCATCACATCGATGATGGCTAAATCAACTTTTTTATTTTGGATTTTTTGCCATGCATCAAGGCCGTCGTATGCTTCTATGATTTCATATCCTTTTTGTTCTAAATAAAGTGATAATAGCTCAATGATTTCTTTCTCATCATCAACGATTAATATCTTTTCTTTCATCATTCATCTTCCTTTGTTTTTTCCATATACAAAGCATCTTGATGCTCTTTTGATGTTATGTGCTCTTTCACTTTAAATCCAAGTTTTTCATATAATAGTAATGCTTTATGATTATCTTTGTGCGGATCCACCCAAACAATATCTGCTCCTTGCATAAAAGCTTTATCAATTGCATAAGACAAAGCTATAAATGCGATACCCTTACCTCTAGCATGCTTGTGAAGTTTGATATCTAAACTTGCTTTATGATCATTTGGATTGATGTGGTAAAATGTTTCACCACAAAAAACGTTATCCTTATAAATTGAATAGTGATTAACTAATGGTCTATGCTTATCAATCCACTCATACCAATTCAGCATTTGATCTTTGGTTTGCTTGAGACCGTCAGGAAATCCAACATATGTCATAACTTCTCCGTCCGCCCATAATGTTTGTATGTTTGTGATATCCTTTTGTTGTGTTTCAGTGATTTTCAGTTGTTTCATATAGACTCCATTTCATCATCGATATTTGCAATCAAAAGCTCAAACAAGCTAGAACTCGAGTTAAATACTTGAGTCTTCCAATCCGGATCATATGTATCTAAAAGCAAAGATATGGCCATACCGCTTCTTAAATATTTTTCTTTACCACCAATATCTTCATTGATATCTTCTATATATTGATTATACAATTGCTTTTCATCTAAAGCAAATAGTGTTTTTAATTGTACATATCTTGCAGTACCTTCAATCTTCTCATAGTAGTTTTCAAGATATAGGATGTCATCAACAATTTCTTGATCATATGTTTGATTGAGTGCATTGATATACATCTGTCTTGCATGCTTGTAGTCATTAATCGTTTTTTCTCCTTTTATAATATCATATAAAACACGATTTTGTTTCAGCTGTAATTCATAAAGATCTTTGTCATCTTTAATTGACTCGATATACTGATATGTTTCTCTTTCATCAAAATCATTTGGCATGGTTCTAAAAATGTCATCTTCATAATATTTCATTTGATATCCATGAAAGATTTCATGATATAAAAGCGCAATATAATGATTGTTTGTAAGCTTCATACCACTTAAGCTAAAAGCACTTGATAACAAAGGTCCACCTTCATAACCATCGTTCATCAATCTTCCTAACTTCTCCATTGCATCTTTTGACGGCATAAATACTTGAATCTCATCATCAACCTTATAGACGGTTGCTGCTAGAACAGGAAGTAATGGTTCTCTTTTTGTTTTTTCACCCTTATAAAAAAGATATGCGTTATCATCTTCTCTAATTTCAATAGGAAAAACTCCCATATCAAAATTAGGCCAAATATCTTCTTCATTGACTTGAAAAGCCTCTTCTATTAACGATTCTTCTAAATCTGGAAAATCGTCTTTTTGTAACAAAATAAAACTTGAGATTAAAATAATACCAAACATGATAAAACCTGCTTTAAATCTCTTCATACTTAAACATCCTTTCTTAGACTCACCATGGTAAGTGAAAGTGCTACATATAAGAAAATGCTAACTGTAATGAGTGGCAATAATTCTATACTAGCTCCTAAGAGAGCAGATGAAGCCTGTTCTTGGACACTACCTAAATCTGGCACAATATATAAAACAGTCTTTAAAACAACTGAAAGTGACCCTTCAACAGCAGATACTGCAGTTTTAATTGATCCATAAGCTACACCAACACTATAAATAACTAAGCCAATGATTGCGTTGATAAAACTAGGTATGTACATGCTTAGCAAACTCATGATTGCTGCTAATGCTGATATATTGATTGATAAAATAAGCATACTCAAACATACATATAATAATAAATCAAATCTACCAAATCCAACAATCATCACGACTAAAGTTAAATTGATTGCGGCCATAAATATAAGAGATGTAAATATGTTTCCTAATGCTAATGCAAATGTATAATTGCCTTTTTTAATACCTCTAGATAAAATCAAATGAGGTGTTTTTCTCTCAAATTCTAGCGGAATGGTTTGTATACTAGTCATCATTGCAAGTATCGATCCTAAAAAAGTATTGATTGCTATCGCTACAGGTATTCTCTGCTCAAAGCTAGTAATTTTCACACCATTAATGGATAATCCATTCCCCATACTAATCAGTAACATAAGCAACATACCAATGATTAAAACGATTGAAATTGCTTTACTTCTAAATTTCTCTTTAATCACATTAAATGCTATCGTTAACATTATTTTTACCTCCCATTGCTTTGATGAAGATAGATTCTAGACTCATTGCTTGTTCATCACATCTTAAATCTACTTCTTTTACTACATGTCCATCCTTAATCATACACACTCTGTCTGCCACAGTTTCAACATCATTTAATATGTGTGAATTTAGCAATATCGTTTTACCTTCACGCTTTAACTTTAAAATGAGTTTCTTCATCTCAATTCTACCTAGAACATCTAATCCAGCACTAGGTTCATCAAATATTAACACATCTGGATCTCCTAAAAGTGCTTGTGCAACAGCAAGCCTTTGCAGCATACCTTTAGAAAATTTTTGTACCTTTCGATGCATGTCATTTTCTAATCCAACTTTTTTTAAACATAACTTGATATGTTCTTCAAATCCATTTTTTGGTAGTTTTTGAATTTTCGCATAAAAAGCTAATACTTCATAAGCTGTAAGATACCCATGAAAATATGGTGTCTCTGGTTGATAACCTATTTTTAGATGATCATCTTTAATTATTTGTCCATCATCTAGTGTTGCTAAACCTAAGATCATTTTAATTGTTGTTGTCTTACCCGCACCATTTGGTCCTAACAAACCAAAAATCTCACCTTGTCTTACTTCAAAACTTAATCGATTAAGTACGCTCTTATTTTCATAAGTTTTTTCTAAATTGATGCATTTTATCATATTTTAAACCTCTTTTCTTTGAGTTCATCCATAGTATAAATCATCAACCTTTATCTTTACGATGAGTAACCTTAAGATTGGCTTAAGATTACAAGACAAGTATCTAAAATCCAAAATGCATATGTTATAATAAAATCAAATTAAACGAGGAAGGTATATATATGGAACACTTAGTCTATTTAGACCATAAAGCAAAAGAGCTTGAAAAAATTATAGAAAAAACTAAAACTAAAATCATTAGAGGAGCGACAGGAAGAAAGCTACCATATGGTAGGGTCTTTGAAGATGAAATATTGTATTTTGTAGAAAACGATGGATCTCAACTCATTAAAGCAAAAGCATATGTGAAGTCAGTTTTTAATTCTGAGCCACTAACTCCTGAAGCATCAACAAACCTCATCTTAAGTGAACAACCTGATTTGAACTTAACAGATGCACAGCTTAAAAGATGGTCAGGAAAAAAAAGATTATGTATTGTTGAAATTAAAGGGTTTGAAATGTTAGATCAACCAATCCCTTATTATAGACAAAAAAATATGGATGACTGGATAACAGTCGCCCATATTAATGAAATTTTAGAAGATCAAGACTATCAGTCACTTAGAATTAAATAAGCTTTTTTAAAAATTGATTTTGAATGTATAGATTTATGAGGTGGTTATTTCCACGAAGTTATATTGACCCATGTGTTGATGTCCTCAACGCCATCAAGTTTTAATATTTGATAATCAGAGGTATATATCGTTGTGCTACCAAGTTGATAACATGCAAAATATCCATCATCGAAATAGTCAATGAACATATAGTCAAAATTAATTTTCAACTCACCTTGATCATCATAAACACCATAAGTGCCATCTTTGATTGCGATAATTACATGATCGACAAAATCAACAACAACAGAAGCTTCTATGCTAATGCTTTCAGTTTGATCCAAAGTATAAATGTTGATCGTATTATCTCTTCTATCCTGAATCGCAAAATCATAATCATCGCCATATAAAATGAAGCGTGCATATTGACTCTTGACCTGATGGACAATTTCAAAATTTTCATCAAGCAATACATGATATGCTACATCGTCAATATTGATTATCAAGGCATATGAGCTTAGGATGTCTACAATATCATATGAGATTGTTTTTGTTTCTTTGTTTTTAGGATTATAATAATAATAATCAGTATCTATTTCATCTTTAACGATATATTGTTGGCTTACTGCATATAATGTATGTGCATCATCGATGAGCACCTCTTGATTCTTTATATCAATTAAGTCATATACATATGAACTATTTTCTATCGTTTTAGTGGCAATCATTTGACCTTTTTCATTTATGTTATGAAGATTTTCATATTTAAAATCTAAAACAACATTGCCTTTGGTATCAACAGCACCCCAGTATCCATCTTTTTTAACAGGTGCATATCCATTTTTAAAATCTTTAGCATCTTCATAAGTTGCTTCGATAATGATTTGACCTTGATCGTCGATAAGTCCAAATAAGTCATTAATTTCATACCAAGAGAGACCTTCGCTAAAAAATCTAATCGAATCATAAATCGATTCTGTTAGCTTTTTGCCATCTAAATCATATAGACCGAGTTTATGTTCTTTCTTATAGAAAATCATACCACTGTATGGATCCTTGTATAACCAAGTCTGTGCTTCATCAAGGAGTTCATTGCCCTTAGAATCAATTAATTGATATTGATCTCCAAGCTTTACAATGGCTGTATCATAAAAAAATGCGCTTGCACGATCATATTGAAAATCAATGACAACTTCTGCTTCTTGATTCATATATCCCCATTGATCATCTTTTTCAACAGCAAGCAGATCAGATGGAAATAATAGATGTTCATCATTTGCCTCATCTTTTTGACATCCGACTAAGATTAATAATATAATAAACAAAATAATACTGTTTTTTTTCATAAGTGTTTCCCCCCCACTATTTTTTATCATTTTAATACAAATAAGAAAATAAATCAACATAAACCCATAAAAAGTAAAGGATGTGATATCATGCACACAAATGAAATTACTATTATAGAAGTTAATCCTAGTCAATTAAGTGAATATCAAAAGATTGATATGCTTAAACATGTAACTGAAATCAGATATTATGATTCACTAAGTGATTATAAAGTTCTTTCAGTAGACCCTCATATCATTGATCTAGCTAGTGAAGAAGATATTGATGATTGGAAAAACATCATTGATTTTGATCAATCTAAAATATATGTCGCTACATACAATAACACGTGGGTTGGGGGTTGTGTGATTATCACAAACTCACCAAAAGTCCATATGTTTAATCAACGCATGGATCATTCAGTATTATGGGATATCAGAGTCAAAGATAATTTTAAGCATATGCACATAGGGACAAGACTGTTTAAAAAAGCTATTGATTTTTCTAAAGATAAAGGTTGTACAAAAATGATTATAGAAACACAAAACAACAACGTGAATGCGATTTTATTTTACGAGAAAATGGGTGCGTACTTGCATCAAGTCAATAAAAACTATTATGAAGATACACCAGAAGAGGATCAACTCATCTTCCATTATGACATTTAGCAATCCAGTTCAAGTCAAATTTGGTTTTTGTCATAAAATACTTGTGAAAAGAGGGATAACTTGAAAGACCTAAACACGTATGAAGCTGTCTCAAAGATGCAAACATACATAAAACAACATCTTCACGAACCGATTACACTTTACAACATCGCATCAGTGTCTGGTTACTCAATGTGGCATGCATCTAGACTATTTAAAGAACTCACAGGCAAAACACCTTTTGACTACATCAGATCCATGAGATTATCTCAAGCCGCAATAAATCTTAGAGATCATGAGCATCAAGTGATTGACGTCGCATTTGATTACTTATTTGACTCTCATGAAGGTTTCACCAAAGCTTTTACAAAAGAGTTCGGATTAAACCCAAGCACTTATAGAGAAAAAAAGCCCATGATTAGGCTTTTCATGCCAGCACAGGTTAAAGACTATTACCTCTTTTTAAATCAAAAACCAAAGGAGTATAACATGGAACAATCATTTATTTTTACCCAAGTGGTCAAAAGACCAAAAAGAAAACTTATTTTAAAAAGAGGTATCAAAGCTGAAGATTATTTTGCTTATTGCGAAGAAGTATCTTGTGATGTCTGGGGTGAGTTACTAAGTATTAAAAATGCTGTGTCTGAACCTGCAGGATACTGGTTACCTAAGCATCTAAGAGATAACAAAAGCACATATGTTCAAGGTGTAGAGGTTGCACTTGATGATACAACTGAAATTCCAGAAGGCTATGATTCAATCATATTGGATGAAGCATATTATCTTATTTTCCAAGGTGAACCCTATCAAGATGAAGAACTGAATTATGCACATGCAATTAGAGACGTTAAAGCAGCAATCAAAAAATTTAAACCTGAAACATACGGATATAAGTTTACTGATGAATATCCTAGATATCAACTTGAGCCACAAGGCGAACGTGGATACATTGAAGCTATTGGTATTAAACCTTTATCTAATCAAACGTTTTAATAAGCAAAAACAACTTCGTCTGAAGTTGTTTTTTTTCTTAACCTAAAATTTCTTTGATTACTCTAAAGAAATTTTTATATTTTATTTTATCAATATCTTCTTCTTGATATCCTAATTTTTTGAGTTCATCAAAAAGATTTGATAATTCTCCAATAGTCTCAAAGCCTTTGACATTTGTAGATGTTCTACCTTCATATAAGTAGTAACAAACATCTAAACCTAAACCAACATAATCAATACCGATTAATTTTACAATATAGTCGATATGTTTTGCCATAAATTCTACAGTATGATTTTCCACTTCATTGGAAATAAAATTAGCAATACCACAAACGCCAATGACACCATTTTTTTCTTTGATCATCATCAACTGTTCATCTGTATAATTCCTTTTATGATCACAAAGTGTTTTTGCATTCCCATGGGATAAGATCACTGGATGATGTGTCACTTCCATGATATCATTGAATGTCTTTGGATTTGCATGTGATAAATCGATGATCATACCTAATGATTCCATCGATTTGATCAATAACTTACCTTTTTCAGTGAGTCCACCATCTTCAATCAGAGCACCACTGGCATAATCATTTTGCTCATTCCAAGTGATGATTGCATGTCTTAATCCTCTTTGATACAAACGCTTAATATCTTCTACTTCTTTTAAATATTTTAAACCTTCAACGCCAATAATGATACCTAATTTATCTTCTTTTTTTGCTTGTAACAAATCATCATGTGTATAACAAACTTTAATGATGTCATCCATCTCATGTAATGATTTTATACCAACATCAAAAATCCTGTTAAACACTTGACTATCTTTTTGTGGATCTGTCCAGTTTACGAAAATCGAACTGGTTATCTTGGCTTTTTGGTATAAAGGATAGTGTTTTGTTCTAAAGGAGTCCTTATGCCCTTTTATTTCTTCTTCATATATATCTGTTAATATATCTCCATGCGCATCAAATATCATAAATTCATCTACTTTCTGAACATTGTCCATTTGCCCATTGGTTTAAATCCCAAACTCAAATAAATCTTACCTGCTTCAGGATTATCATAAAACAAACAAAGTTCTTTATTTTTTTCTTCTATATATATTTTCATCAAGGTCTTCATTAATCTTGTAGCATATCCTTGACCTCTATATTTTGGATGGGTTGCTACTGCAACAACCATCGCACTTTTAGTCGTCTCAGCTGTTGTCGCAACCGTAGAAATGACCTTTTCATGATCTTCAACAACTAAAGTGATACCCATCTGTTTAGATACCATTTTATCTTTAATAAACTGATCTTTTTCTCTTTTAATAAACTGAAACTCCTCAATTCGAAGTAACAAATCATAAAGTTTCTTATAGTCTTCTTCTTCTGTAGCTACTTTAATATCTGTAACTTCTTCATTATAAGTATTTAAAGTGTTAGCTTTACAAAAGAAAGTTACTTGTTTTTTTGAAAAAGTTAAATAAGGCTCAATCATCTCTAAAAGTTCATATTTACCAGAGAAAATCTCAAATGGATCTTTATTAAAAACTTCTAAGTAAGCATCATTAAAACGATGTTCATGTGCGTAATAGATTGCACTTTCTCGATATCTTAATAAAATACTTTTTAGCTGATGTTCATCATCAAACTCCCCATAAATTCTTTGAAAATCTTGATCAAACCCAAAATGTTCAACATCTCCAATAGGAAAAATATTATATGATGGTTCTTGATATAAATACTCTAATAACTGTTTCTCATCATTTTTTGTTAATAGACGTATCATCATTTTACCTCCAATCGACGCATTAAAGCTTTTAAGTCATATATAAAAACATCTACTTTTGTATGTTCGTCTTGAATGTTCTCTCTAAGCAACTCTGCGCCTAAATATCTATAATAAGTATTGGATTCTGAGAAACGATGATTATAGGCAATCACTTTTTCTTTATCGATATAATAGGATAATCCCTTTTTTAGCAACTCTAATGATATACGCTTTTTTCGATTAGCTTGATCAATCCATAATCCGTTAATCTCTACAGCACGCTCATGATCAGATATTTCTGCATAACTAAGAAAAATACACCCAACGACTTTATCTTGATCAAATGCACCTAATAAAGTTCTTTTATCGTCATGAAGATGTGCTTCATCCATCCATTTTGACCAGAAATCATAAGTTTCATCTAGAGTTATCTTAGATTCAACAACACCATCTAATTCTACATTCCAATAATGAACTTTAAATTTAAGTGCTTCCTTTAAGGAAGTCTTTTCTAAAGGTCTAATCTCCATCATATCACCTCTTAATCTTTAAATCTTACAAAAAAATTCATATTAAAATAAACTTGGAAGTATATCATCAATTGATGATACTCATCATAGTAATACTCTTTAGATAAAAACCCTGAGGTGCCTTTACTTTGAGATAACATTTCGTTAATCCTATCATCAAACTTAATGGCGATTAGTTCTTGTCTAAACGGCAAAACATAATCTTGATTAAAAGATAAAATCTCATATACAGGCATAGAAATAAACGGATCTTGATCCACATTAGGCATAAGTTGTTTCGAAAAATAGATTTCCATATATGCTTTTGGATAATCATCACCAAAGAAGATACGCTTATGATGATAGATTTCTTCACCTAAAACAAAAGGAGCTTCTTTACATAATTTTTGATCTGCATGCAGATATCGCTCATCAAACACTTTCACAAAAAACTTTTGATGAGTAGCTTTAATCATATCAGAAACTGAGTGAACAACTTCATCATTAATATCTACTACTTCTCTATATGTTAGTTCATATTTATCGCCAAATACAGAAACCATTTGCTGTTTAACAAGCATGTTAAATGCCTTAATCACCTGATCCTTACTCATATCAAGACTTTTTGATAGCAACTCAACATCTAATAAATCATTGGTAAACTGATGTGTTAATATTTGGGATTTGATTTGTCTTACGATTTGTTCATGTTCAGGTTCTGTAGATCTATGATCAATTTGAATATTGATGTTTGCTTTCTTTTTCATGATTACTCCTAAAAAATACTGTGTATTCCCCCGGATAATAAGTTATGATACAACAAACAGGTTGATCCTCTTTAAAATATGTTGTTCTTGCAACCACAAGAGGATCATAAATTGCAATGTTTAAAACATCAGAAATCATTTTATCTGCGCTTGCTGCATTTATGCTAGTCACATTTTTTATATCTGACTGATATATATCTTTTAAAATATCCCTTAGCAAGGATTTAGAATTTAGCCAAGCATTAGCTTCAAACATTTGATTTGGACTGAGACAAATATCAAAATAACAAACTGGCAAACCTTGATAACTCACAAGAACTTTACTTAATTTGACTCGATCTTGTTTTTCATGTTTATGCTGCTTATCAAACTCAATAAACCCATCAGCATACTCTGTAGATATAACTTTATAAGTATATTCCTGCCTTAAAGGTATAGACATTTGATCGATATTAGCACTATCAACCATATGTGTTTTTCTCGTGTAAATAAATGTACCTTTTCCTTTTATTCTTTGAATCAGGCCTTGATCTTCTAAAATCTTATACGCTTTTTTTACAACAAAACTACTTACATGATAAACTTGATTCATTTGAACTTCAGAAGGAAGCATATCAAAATGATTGACTTCTTGAGATCTTATCTTCATCTCAACTTGTTCAATGATTTGTTTATAAAGCGGTTTTTTTAAGGTTTTATCCAAACTAAAATAGATCATATATATATCCTCTATGTGTCATTATATCATATAATGGTTATAAAAATTTTAATTTATTCTGCTAATAAATAGGGGGCACCAAAATAAGTGCCCCGCTTTTATGTCACATATTAATTTTCTAAAATTATAGCGATTGAATATGAGATATCTATCGTTTTAAGTGCATAGTTCTAAAGTGTTTTTTCTTAAAGTTTCAATCTAAGACTTAGAAAAGATAAATCTAAAAAAGGATCTGGAATTTTTTATCTCTTTTAGATTTTCTTGTTCCTAATTGTTTAAAGCAACTCTACTTGATCTTCCATTTGTTAAATACGTATCAAACTATATGGTTACATCAAAAGATTTCAAGTTTTTTAACAACTCAACTGTTAGAATACCTTGCCAAGCTTTCTTTGAAACTTCAAATACCTCTAAATCATTTGACCAAGACCAAAGCACTTCTATATAACCGTCTTGATGCATGTTTTTAGCTGAAAATGTAAGTTCAACTTTAATTAAATCCTTAATTTCAGCAAACCCTGGACTCTGTTCTGAAGTAATCACTTGTAATGGTTTTGCACAATAAGTACTAAACCATTTATCATGCTCTTTTTCAATTGTCTTTAGATTCATTTTTGCTAATGCTGATTCAAACTTTTTCACATTCATATCTAAATATATATAATCATAAAGTTCATTAAAACATTTGAGTTCATGCATTTCTACATCTTCTTGCTCAATAAAATAAGTCATCGCTTGTTCAATCATTCTTATTATGATTGGATACTCTTTATCTTTTAAATCCATGTAGTTAAACAAAAACCCTAATAAAGACGCTGTTGGATTATATCCACTTATGGCTTTTTGATCTTCATAATGCCACCACGGCGCATGAGGATAGAGATTGTTAGATGGTATGTTATAATGAAACATCCAGTCATCTTTATGTGGTGTTGTTTTTAAATATTTAACAAGTTTTATGACCATCGGATGATCAATAGAAAGCCCAATCTCATCAATAATCTTTGAAGCTGCCCAACAATCAATCGGATTACTGTTTGGATTTAAAAAATCAGGCTCCAGTCCATGTCCAAATCCACCACCCTCATTTTGATATGATTTCAATGCTTCTACGACTTCATTTTCTGATCCCTGCTCAAAATAAAATCTATATAATGATAACTCTAAAGGTCTTGCATGTTTTTTTATCCATTTTACAGCATGTTTCATAAACACACCCCCGCCTATACGTGTCCGTTTCTTTTATTCTACTAAACATAGACTAAAAAGTCTACATAGAACATGTTAAAATTTTGATATTTAAAGTTATATATAAAAAACTGATAACACATTGATGTGTCATCAGTTACAGACTGTAGACAAAAACAGTTTTCAATGAAGAATATCTCATTTAGAGATGTTCTTTTTTCGTTTGAAGTATAAAAAAAGAGTTTTTCACTCAATTTCAGTTGAATGGTAAAGATATTACCATATGATTGTGGCTAATTTTTTCAAATTGTACATACTTAAAATCATGAAGCTTCGATCCTCATTTTTCCTAAGTCCTCTAAGAAACGTAAATCCCAGGCAATGATTCATTTTTGAAATTCCAAAAACCCTTTCAACTGACGTTTTTCTTTTCGGATATACCTCTTTTCCAATCTCAGATAGTCGAATCCGTTTAGCTTCTTCACTATCTGCTTCATAAAAATGCCTTAATATCACTTTTGTTTTTTGATTTGTACACTGAGTCTTAAAAGGACAATTTAGACAATCTTTCGTTTTTGTTTTATATGCTTTATAGCCTTGTTTATTAGTACCTCTATAAGTTAATACTTTTTCATTTGGACAAATATAATAATCATGAAGTTCAATATACTTGAATCTATGTTTTGTAAAATATAATGCATTGGATGATCCACCTGCACCTTTTCTTCCTTTAGGTCTTTTATAAGGAATTACAGGCTTAACACCTCGTTTAAATAATTCATGAAGTAATACTGGATGATCATACCCCGAATCCATGACTGCCATGTCAACTTCTTCATGGGCATCTATATAATTAATGACTGTTTCAAGTCCAGTTTGACTATCGTGTAAGTTACCCGGAAATACTTGAGATGCTAATACCCATCCGTTTTCATCACTGATCACTTGGTTACTATAGGCTAACTGTCTTTCTTTCTCACCTTTATGAAACATACCGCAGTCCGGATCCGTTAGACTCTTTGTTACTTTTTTAGCTTCATTAAAGTCTATTTCTTCTTTGCCTTCTTCACTTCTAACTTCATTGATTTCTTTTTGTAGAGCTTCTACATACCTGTTCGTTGAATCATTGATTAAGATATCATTGACTTGTCTTTTATTTGCATATGCCTTAATATGTGTTGCATCGACAAATATATTATCCATTTTGACAAGCTTTAATTTCATAGCTTGATATAAAATCGTATTAAATATCTCCTCAAAAACAGAAGTGCCTTCAAATCGACGTACATAGTTTTTTCCAAAGGTTGAAAAATGTGGGACGAAATCATTAAAATCATATCCTAAAAACCACCGATATGCTGCATTAACTTCGATTTCTTCAATTGTTCTTCTCATGGATCTAATGTTGAATAAATATTGAATAAAGACAATCTTAAATAAAATGACTGGGTCTATAGAAGGTCTTCCCATATCATCCGCATATAAATTTTCTACAATATCATAAATAAAACTGAAGTCAATCGCTTTATCTATTTTTCTAACTAGATGATTGTTTGGAACGAGTTTATCCATTTCCATGATGAAGATGTTTTCGCGATTGTTTATTTGATGTTTTGTTAACATGAAATCACCAACCTTTATTGTTATTTTACCATGTTACCTATATATTTATATATAGGTAAAAGTTCATTTTTGATTAAAAAATAAAAAGAGAGTACTCAGAACACTAATCAAACTCTAGGTTTAAGTGTTTTTAAGCAGTCTAAGCCGCACTTTTTAAACTGGTACTCTCACACCTTCATTTTATAACAAAAAATAAAAAAGTACAATATCCGAAGATACTGTACTTTGTCTACAGACTGA